>VAPK010297477.1_pt1 | contig 11397 bp, 9 predicted proteins | sample 3395031 | NCBI WGS metagenome assembly VAPK01 (sample SAMN08290443, study PRJNA428436) | hydrothermal vent metagenome | isolation source: Deep-sea hydrothermal vent chimney 1 | place: Pacific Ocean: Juan De Fuca Ridge
AAGAATTCGAATTATTGAGATGTCGAAAGTTATTTTTAATAATTTCAGTTAACTCCATTGTTCAAAATTAAAATAAACTTTTTAAAGGTATAAAAAGATTTAACGAAATCAAATATTATAAATAGGAACTTAGGATTGGATTTAGCTGATTAGCAGGTATCACACCCGATTGCCGCCATATAGATTTACCCATTTTAAACAATATAAGAGTTGGAACTCCTCTTACTGCATATTTTTGAGCGACTTTGGGATTTTGATCTATATCAATTTTAATGATCTTAATTTGATCTTTAAAATGATGTTTTACTTCTTTTAAAACAGGAGTCATCATTTTACAAGGCTGACACCAATCAGCTTTAAAATCTACCAATACCGGTATATTCTGATTTATAAGCTCATTAAAACTTGCCATTTTTAATCAATTTCAGAAGCCATCCTACCACTTGCGCAACTAACAAATGACTTAACTTTATGAGTTATATTGTTTACATCACCTACTTCAGGGTAACCCATTTTTGAAAGTTTTACTTTTACCTGATTGATTAGTTTGGTATTATCAGTTGAAATAATAACTTTTGAAGCTTCTAAATCAACTTCTACTTTCTCTATACCATCAATAGATAGAATTCCTTTTTTTACAGTATTCACACAACCTCCACATTTCAGGTTGACAATGTCAAATGTTTTCATTTTAAAAAGATTATATGATTAGATTTTATAAAAACTAACCTTTATATTATTTTTCAATTTTCAAATCGTTTTTAGTCCAGTTGATAAAACCACCTTCAAGATCATAAACTTTGGTAAAACCTTCAGCTTTTAATTTTTTTGCTGCTTTTCCACTACGACCTCCACTACGACAATAAATATAAATTGGTTTTGATTTATCTAATTTGGCAGACATATCTTTGATAAAACTGTCATCATAATAATTTATATTCAAAGAATTTTCAATATGACCTTCAGCATGTTCTTTCGGAGTTCGAACATCAATTAACTGAATGTCATTTTTGTCATTAAGTTCTTTAGGTGAGATTAAAGAAACGACTTTTTCATCTTGTTTGCTGTCTTTTTTTGTATTAGAATTTTGTGCACAGCTCAAAAAACTTGCACTAAAAAGAAAAAGAAAAAAAATTTTTGTGGTAATAGATTTCATAGAAGTAGTTTTAATTTTGAAACAAATATAAAAAAAAGGGAGTAAATCACTCCCTTTTGCATTCAATTTAAAATATAATTATAACAATGTGGTAGGGCAAACATAATCAGACATAGGAACTTTAGTTTCTTTAAGATCTACAATTCCATTTCTCACGTCAGTAACATTTTTCACTCCATTTGCCTTAAATATAGAAGCTGCTACCAATGAGCGGTAACCCGTTGCACAATTTAAATAATAATCTTTTTCTATATCGATTTCAGCAAAATTAGAGTTTATAAAATCTAAAGGAAAATTTTCAACACCAACAACATGTTCCGATAAATATTCTGACTCTTTTCTAACATCCAGAGGTTTTTCTACAGAACCCTCTTTTAGTTTTTCTGCAAACTCATAGCCAGAAATTGATTTAATTTTATCAACTTCATACCCATGATCTATCCAATTTTTAATTCCTCCAAATAAATAGCCTAGAGTATTATCATATCCAACTCTTGAAAAACGAGTTGCAATTTCATTCACTCTTGTCTCATCTTCAGCTATAAAAATTATTTTTTGATTGATATCTGTAATCAAAGAACCTACCCAAGGAGCGAAACTACCATCCAAACCAATATACCAGGCTCCCGGTACAGTTCCTTCTTCTGTATAAGTTTCTTTTGCTCTGGTGTCTACAACCAAAATATCTTTTTTATCGCTCATTTCTTTAAATGTATCTGCATCAATAGGTGTTGTTCCTTTATGAAGAACTTCATCGATACTTGTGTTGATCGATTTGTTCATGCGAACATTGTTAGGAAAATATTGTGGTGGGGGTTTTAAGCCTGTTGTAACCTCTTTTATGAACTCTTCTTTCGTCATGTCGGCTCTCAGTGCATAATTCGTTTTCTTTTGATTTCCTAGGGTATCAAAAGTTTCAGAGCTCATATTCTTACCACAAGCAGAACCTGCACCATGATTTGGGTAAACTATTATATCATCTGGTAATGGCATAATTTTATTACGAAGGGACTCAAACAAGTGACCTGCAAGATCTGCTTGTGTTAAATCAGATTTTACTGCCAGATCAGGTCTTCCTACATCACCAATAAACAAAGCGTCACCTGTACAAATGTAAGGCGTTTCACCTGCTTCATTAGTTATAAGATAAGAAGAAGATTCCATCGTATGACCAGGTGTATGTAATAAAGTAATTTTACCATTTCCTAAAGGAAATTCCTCACCGTCTTTACCATTATAAATTTCATATTCAGCGGTAGCATTTGGCCCGAATATAATCTTAGCTCCTGTTTTTTGAGCCAAATCATATTGTCCGGATACAAAATCAGCATGAAAATGTGTAAGAAAAACATATTTGATTTTGGTATTATTGGCTTCAGCCATTCTTATATAAGGTTCGGTTTCTCTTAATGGATCAATAATTGCAGCTTCTCCATTAGACTCAATATAATAGGCCATTTCTGCCAAACAACCGGTAAACAATTGTTCTACTTTCATAATTTTTTTTGATTTTATAGTTAAACGATTTTTTCAATATTTTCAAATTTAAAAAAAACAGAGGAAATAACTGTAACAGATGTTACCCTGATTTTCTTGACATTACCGATTAGATTGTTTTGTATATTCTTGATAACTGTATTTTTTTGGTAAATCAAAACACATTTTTTTAAAGCAATCTACAGCTTCCTGTATGCTCATAAAGCAATGATCGTACCTGATTTTTTTCATCAAGCCCGATTTTACCAATGCATCCCTAACCTGACCTTTTAAACCGGTAAAAGCCACGATTATATTTTTGTCGTTAAAAAAAACTAAAATTTCATCTATTGCATAAATTGCACTACTATCTAAAGCATTTAAACTTTCACCATCAATAATTAAAAGCTTTAGATTTTCTCCTTTATTTTTGGCAAACTCCTGTAATTTCTCTTTAAAATAGGTTGTGTTGGCAAAATGCAATTGCGCATCGAAACGTATTATTAAAATTTCTTCATTAACAGTCAAATCTTTAAACCGGTTTATATTTCTATAAAAATGGGTGCCGGAAACATTACCTAATATGGCTATATTGGGTTTAGTTGATTTATAGATAAGCATGACCAATGACAAAATTACACCGGTTAATACGCCCTCTTTGATTCCTATAAAAATTGTCACAAGAAGCGTTACATTCAAGATTATCAAATCCCTTAAATTGTAATAGGCCAGTCTTTTAGGCATGGTGAAATCCAATAAACCAATCGCTGCTATGATTATAATCGCTGCTAAAATAGTTTTAGGCAGAAAATAAAAAGTTGGTGTTAAAAACAACAAGCTTAGGCCGACTACCATAGCAGCAATAAATGACGCTAATGGAGTCTTTGCACCAGATTGATCGTTTACCGCGGTTCTTGCAAATCCAGCTGTAGCAGGAAAGGTATGGAAAAATGACCCAATTACATTGCTAAAACCCAAGGCGATCAATTCTTTATTGGGTTTTGCTTTATGATCGTTATGCCGAACTTCTATAGACTTGGCAATAGATATTGCTTCCATGAACCCAATCAAGGCAAGTGTTATTGCAAGTCCCAATAGTTCTGACATCGAATTTTTATCAAATTTTGGTATGGAGAAATCTGGTAATCCTTTAGGAATTTCACCTAAAATAATCACACCATAATTTTCTAATTTAAAGAGGTAAACAGCTAATATTCCAATTATTACAATCACCAACGAAGCCGGTATTTTTTTAAAATACTTTTTAATCAAGATTAATGTTATAATCGAAAGAGCACCCATTAAAAAAGTTTGCCAATTTATTTGGTTGAATTGATTAAAAATATCAATAACCAGTTGGTGAACATGATTATTTCTTGCAACATCTATTCCTAATAAATTTCCTATTTGGTTTAGTGCTATAATAATTGCCGCACCAGAAGTAAACCCACTAATAACAGGCTTAGACAGAAAATTTACCAAAAAACCCATCCGAAATAATCCAAATGCAATTTGAAATATGCCTACCATAAAAGCCAATAATACTGCCAATAATAGAAAATGTTCAGAGCCAATGGCAGCTAAGGCAACAATTCCTGAAGCAACTATTAATGAATCCATCGCTGCCGGACCGATTGCTAATTGACGCGATGTACCCAGAACCACATAAACCAATTGCGGGATCAAGGCTGTGTACAAACCATAAATAGGAGGTAACCCGGCAATTATTGCATAGGCTATTCCTTGCGGGATTAACATTACTCCAACAGTGATTCCGGCAAACAGATCTCCTTTAAACCAAGCTTTTTGATAGTTTGGTAACCATTCTAAAATAGGAATATGCTTTTTCCAATTCATTTTTTTCTTAGTTTATAATACGGCTTTAATTACTTGTTGGATAGCATATCTCACCTTTTGACTAGAAGTTGCAATATTCATTCTCATAAATAATGCACCTTCCCGCCCATACCAATGACCGGCGTTTAATGCAATATAAGACTTACTTGTAACTTGATTAAACATTTCTTTTGTATCGTCAAAAACATCTCTAAAGTCTAACCAGATCTGGTAGGTTCCTTCAGGGCGAATTAATTTTATTTTCGAATGGTTTTCTCTTAATTCCTCTTCAACTATAGTCACATTATTTTGAATAGTTCGGTTCAATTCTTTTAACCAGTTTTCTCCCTTATTATATGCTGTTTCTAAGGCAACTCTGGTTAAGGCATTTGTTCTTCCTAAATTATACTTTTTAAATGTATTTCTTACGGGTTCTATCTTTTCTTTATTTGGAATAACTAGCATTGAATCGGAAATTCCGCAAAGATTAAAGGTTTTGGCTTCCGATGTACAAACAAAGATCTGATCCCATATATTTTCAAATTGTAATACAGAAGTAAATTTATTATCTAAAAGAATAATGTCTTTATGGATTTCATCCGATATGAGTAGCACACCATTTTCCGAACATATTTTTACTATCTTTTCTAATTCTTCTTTTGTCCAGACTCTACCAACCGGGTTATGAGGATTACATAAGATTAGTATTTTGTTATTAGCCTCTTGTGCTTTTTTCTCAAGATCGATAAAATCAATTGTGTAACAACCGTTATCAAGGACTAAAGAGTTTTTAATAATTCTTCTTTTAGTATTGCGAATTACATCTCTAAACTCCATAAATACAGGCGGTTGAATAATAATACCATCACTTTCTGACGTGAAGTTTTCTATTATTACCGAAATAGATGTTGTTATACTTGGGCTATACAAAACTTGTTCTTTGATCAGATCTATTTTATAATGGTGTTGGTACCATTTTTTTTGCGCTTTAAAAAAGGAATCTGGCTTATATTCGTAGGCAAATCCAGAATCTGATATTCTATTTATAAGAGAATCTTGAATGGATTTATCTATTTCAAAGTCCATATCCGCCACCCACATAGCACTTAATTCAGAAGAGCCAAATAAACTTAAAAGTGCATCGGGATTGGATTTAGTTAGGGGCAGATTATCTATCTTTTTATCTAAATTCATTTTTGATTTTAGTTTTATGGAGAAATAAATATACAAAAACGTTATATATGAATCTTGCAGTAAAAATAAATATAAGATTTAATCACATTCATAAAAAATGCGGGACTCACAGGTTTTACAAATATTTTTATCTAATTTTTTGTAAATATCTTTTATCGCTGTAACCTTATCATCATAAAAATTTTCTTTACCTATTTTATCCCTGAACCCCCCTTTTCTAAGTGTTTGCTGACTTACATTTTTTAGTCCACTAAAATAAATACCACCTCCTCTTTCCTGCCATTTAGAAACTTCATGAGTTAACCAGGTTGCTCCAGCTAAATCGATAAAATTGATACCTTTTGATGTAATTAACACATGAATTACTTCTTCCTGTTCATATAAATTACTAAAGAATTCGGATACAACTTCCAAGGCACCAAAATAGATAGAACCATCTATTCTTACAATTTTTAATTGTGGACATGTTTTAGCTTCTGAATCTCTAAGAATATTAATAAACTTATGGTTTTTAGATGATCCTAAAATGGCAATATTTGGTTTGGCAGTTTTTTCGAGATAAAAGAACAAGGATAAAATAATTCCCGAAAACAAGGCAACTTCCAGTTCAAAGAACAGGGTACCAAAAAGCGTAACTGAAAGGGTTACTACTTCTCGTCCACTACTTTTAAACACTTGTTTAATATGTTGAAAATCAATTAAATTATAACCTACCAGTAAAATGATACCTCCCATTGCCGGCTTGGGTAAAAATTCTGCGTATTTAGCAAATAATAATACAACAAGCATTAATCCAACTGATGAAAATATTGCTGCCATTGGTGTTTTTGCACCCGCCTGATAATTAACTCCCGAACGGGTAAAGGAACCAGAGCTTATATAACTTGAAAAAAAGCTACTTATCATATTGGATAAACCCTGCCCTATAAATTCTTGATTATTATCTAATCGTTGGTGTGAATTCAAGGCAACAGATCTGCTTATAGCTACTGCTTCAATCAATCCTAAAAATGCCAAGGTCATAGCCCCTGTACTAAGTAATTTGATGTGTTCAAAACTAAAATCGGGAACTTTAAAGGGAGGTAAATGGGAAGGGAGCTTTCCTACAGTTGCAATACCATTAGCTTCGCCTCCTATAAATATTGCTATAACACTACCCAGCAACATGGCAATTAATAAATTATATCTGGCTAAAGGTTTGATAAAAAGTTTTATAATTAACGCTATTCCCAAAGTACTTAGAGCAACCAATAATACGTACAAATTAATCTCACTAATATGGGAATATAGATATTCAATAATTTCTGAAAAGGTACTTCCTTGCGGAACATTTATTCCAAAAACGTATTTCAATTGTTTAAATGCAATTAAAATTCCGGCACCAGCCGTAAACCCAATAATTACAGAATTAGAAACAAAATTTACAAACCTTCCCATTTTTAATAGGCCCATGGTTAATTTTATTACCCCTGCCATTAATGATAGTAAAATAGCCAAAGAAACAAATGCTTCCATATCTGTTAAAGGGTTGATAAAAGGACTAATTACGGCAAATACAACAATAGAACTTGTAGTAGTTGGACCAGAAATTAAATGATAGGATGATCCAAATAAGGCCGCAATTATAGGAGATATCATAGCCGTATAAAAACCATAGATTGGTGGTAAACCGGCGATCATGGCAAAAGCTACAGCCTGTGGAATTACTATAATTGTTCCTGTTAAACCCGCAATCAAATCATCTTTCCATGATTTTTTAGCCAATGGAAGCCAGATTAAAAACGGGAATATTTTTTGAAGCATAATTAACTAGTAGTATCGATTAATACAAAAATACCACATTACTTAGTAATGCGGTATTTATTGATATTATTTTTCTTCTTTGATATAATAAGTAGATTCGTCTGGTCTAAAAGCTCTTTTAAACCATAAAGGTCTTCTCAAACCATCGGGACCCGGAGCAGGTCGAGTCATGGCCAACCATTCTTTAAAGATCTTATGTGATTTATCTGTATCCACAAAAATATCACCATAATTTTCCCCTTCTTTAGGTTTTTCTATTCTGACCCGTTGGTGCCAGGTATGCATACCACTTATTGGGTCTGGATGAACAGCATGGGTAATATTTTGATGAACCCCACCATCTTTCCAAAAAATGCGTTTTGAATCTTTATCATCAGACTCAAAAGGTTTAATACCCGATTTGGTAGTCATTTTCCATTTACCTTTTTCACTGTTATCAATATTGACCGTATTTGTAGCCCAACGATTCCCAGTCTTATCCTGTTCTCTTCTCCATCTTCCAATATGATGTGAACATGCAACCACACCAGGTTTCATAGATTGTGTAACCCATACCTTATCGATAAAATATCCGATATCTGTATTCATTTTTACAAGGTCACCGGTTTTAAAGTTCCATTTTGCTGCGTCATCCGGATGCATCCATATTGGGTTTCTATTCGAAATTTCAACCAACCATTTCGCATTTCCAGATCGGGAATGGATTAATGTTGGCAACCTAAAAGTAGGTACGAGTACATATTCTCCTTTCGATTTATCTAAAACATCATTGTGAATATGGCTTTTAATATATTTCGGTGTAGCATATTCTGGCCATTTCCAATCGACCATGGTTTGTGAGTAAAATTCATTTTTACGGGATGGTGTTGGGAAACCAACAACAGCATTTCCGTTCACCATTACACCAATATCTTTTCCGTTTTTACGGATCACACCATTTTCTTTATCTATTTCGGTGTCTTTTAATTGTTCTTGGCTTAACGGATTTTCATTTTTATTATAAGATTCTCCTTTTTCAATTTCAAAAGCACCGTATTTTGCCATGTATTCAAATTCAGTCAAGCCTTCTTTTTTGGCAGTTTCCGGTAACCCTTTAATTCTCTCAAAAATATATTGATAGTATTCTTCAATGGTAATCTTTTTACCCGGCTGGTTTGGTGATTCAAAATGTTTTCGAATTCCCATACTTCCGTCCGGGTCAATTCTCCAACTCAACTCAATCCAAAATTCATCTTCTTCCCAAACTTCTCCCGGATTGGCTTCGAAGGTATATTCTACAGGTTTTCCATTTCTTCTCGCAGCCTCCCTTAAAACAGGTTGCCTAAATGCCACCCACGTACCACCATGTGTAGCATAAGAATTAATATCGTGTCTTTCTGAAGCCAATCCCATTGGTAAAACAAAATCGGCAAAAAATGCAGTTTCATTCCATGTAGGAGTTAAGGCTGTGTGCAAACCAAATTTCGACTCGTCCATAAACATTTCCATCCACGTAAATCCATCAGGGTAAGTCCAAACCGGATTAAATACTCTTGAAAAATAAACATCCATTTTACCTCTACCATCTTTTAATAAATGGGGTAATAGCTGACTCATTTCAAAAAATGCCAACGGATATTCTTTTGGAAAATGTAATTCATTCCATTTTTTTTGTGGTTTTGGATTATGTGGAACTTCTGGTTTGAATTTATTCCATGAGTTAGGTGAAGTTCCTCCTTTTGCACCAACAGCACCGGTTAGTACGGTTAAGAAATGTAAACATCTTGCAACTGCCCAACCACCAAGATTTGAAGCTCCGGCACTACGCCAGTTATGAGAAGCAAACCGTTCTCCGGCTTCACCAATTTTAACAGCAATTTCTTCGATCATTTCGGCTTTCACACCCGATTCTTTTTCGGCAAATTCTGGAGTAAATTCTTTATACTCCTCTATCATAGCGGCGATATAATTTTCAAAAGTAACTGCTTTATCCCCATGACGAGCTTTTAAATACTCTTGCCAATTGGTCCAGTTTTCAAGATAGTCTCTATTGTAAAGGCCTCTTTCTAAAATAATTAGAGCCATTGCCAATAGAACAGCAGCTTCTGTACCAGGATAAGAAGGCATCCAGTAATCACTCATAGAAGCCGTATTTGATAATCGCGGATCCATAGTTGCCAATTTCGCCCCCTTCATTTTACCTTCTATAATTCTTTGTGCATGTGGATTGAAATAGTGACCCGATTCTAAATGAGCCGAGATCAAAAGAATAAATTTTGCTTCGGCATGATCGGGTGATGGTCTGTCGTAACCATACCATAAATTATATCCAAATCTGGCTCCAGAAGAACAGATATTGGTATGTGAATTATGACCATCGATTCCCCAGGCTGGGAGTACCCAGTTCATAAAACCTTCGGCACCCGGTCTACCAACGTGATAAGCAATTTCATTATGTCTATCTTCTTGTAAGGCTTTACGGATTCTTGCAGCAATACTATCCAGAGCTTCATCCCAAGAAACTCTTTCCCATTCACCTTCTCCTCGTTTTCCTTTCCGTTTTAACGGAAATAATATTCGGTCTGGATCTGTTATCTGGTTTATTGTTGCTGGTCCTTTGGCACAATTTCTTCCACGGCTTCCCGGATGGTACGGATTACCTTCAAATTTTTTAACTTCACCTGTTTCTTTATCTATAAAAGCGGTTAAGCCACAGGCACTTTCACAATTAAAACACGTAGTAGGTACAATTTGATAGGTTTTCTTTTCTTTTTTCGGCCAGACTTTTGGGTCGTACTCTTCCCAGTTATCCCATTTTTCAGGTGGAGGAAAGTTCTCATACATTTCAGCAACCTCTTCATCAGTAAACTGACGCATATCTCCGTCAAATTCTTGATACCCTTCTTTATGCAGATTTGGAATAATTCCTATTTTTTCTGCTATGTTTTCTATGAATGATGCTTTTTTGTAACCCATGTATTTTGTAATTTAGAAACTAAGTTATTTAGTTATTTTGTTTTTTAACGATGTTATAAATGAGTTTATCATTTTTGATTCAATCAAAATGAGATTCTGAATTATTTCAAAATCCTCTTCTGAGATTAGTTGAATTTTATAAGCGATTATTATTTGTGCTTCTAATTCATATAAAGAGCCCCTAGCAATTTTAATGAATTGTAAAAAATTGGAATTATAACCTCTACCCCAACCTTCTGCAATATTTGATGGAACAGAAACAGAACTTCTTTTAATTTGACTAGTTATTCCGTATTGTTCATTTTTTGGAAAGGAAATAGTTATTTTATAAATTAATTCTACTAATTCAATTCCTTTTTGCCAAATTTTAAGGTCTTTATATGAATTTATATTATTCATGAAATTTTATTTCTAAATAACCAATTTACTTTTTACTAAATAACTTTTATGCTAATGGTATTCTCTGCGGTGCTTCGATCCATATTTTTTCTGTATAATAAATACCATGTAAAATAATTGCAGCTGCAACTATTGCTAAATCTGGAACTAAAATTAATATTGCTAATGGTATTATGTTTCCAAAAAGCACCACTCTAATCCAAAATGTAAATTTATATCTTCCTTTAGTAATCATTTGAACCACGGTATGTGCTGCAGTTGATGGATGTGTCATGGTTAATTCGGTTATCATGGTAAACAGATTCACAACAAGTACAATAATCATTGTGTTTTTTAAAATAGCCATCCAATCTTCCTGACCAATTGCTAAGGCTGTTATTGCGAATATTGCTGCTCCGGCCATGATACTATGTACTAACATGTGTAAAGCTAAGGATGGACTTTGCCAAAAATCTCTTCCTTTTGCCTGGGCAAATAAGAATGCCGTATAGATTGCCAATAGAATGGAGAAAAATGCTATTATCCACATTAAAAGAGTTTCTCCGGTTGTAATTTCGAAAAATGTCATTGCCCCCCAA
>VAPK010046654.1_pt1 | contig 11394 bp, 11 predicted proteins | sample 3395031 | NCBI WGS metagenome assembly VAPK01 (sample SAMN08290443, study PRJNA428436) | hydrothermal vent metagenome | isolation source: Deep-sea hydrothermal vent chimney 1 | place: Pacific Ocean: Juan De Fuca Ridge
CCCAGATCAATCTGGCGACACAAAAGGTCAGCTTCTGGATATAGGGCACGGATCTTGCTGGCCGCTTGCGCAAGCCTTTGCTCGCTGCGTGATGCCAGAATAACTTTTGCGCCAAGCCGCGCCAGCCCCGTAGCAGTCGCAAACCCAAGCCCCGTATTGGCCCCTGTGACAATTGCCACCCTGCCCTTTTGCGTATCTGCCGTGCTAAAATTCCAACTCATACAAATTGCTGCCTCATTGAATTCATCACTTCAATGTGAATCTAGGGGGGAACGGCACACAAAATCAACCATTTCTCAAGCATCCAGTTGAAAGTGGTTGATCGTTCTGGCTTGATATACCCTTGTTTTTTCGTGACAATTAGGCACAATCTGGTTAAATGATTTGATTGTGAATTTGTGCCAAAAAACCATTTATAACTTCGTTTTGCGTTTGGAACTTATGAAACAGTTTTCTCAAATAATGCTGGCAGCGCTCATGGCGCTCACACTGGCACCGATTAGCCCTTTGATGGCTGCGACCCTGTTTGGTAATGTTGCAACGCCCGCAGGCGCACCAGTTGCAGGGGCGATGATCAGCCTGATTGACGAAAAAACCAATAGCAAAATCACCGTTTATAGCGACAAGACCGGACGCTTTGCCCTGACAACCCGCCTGGCGGGAGCGATCTTATTGCGGGCGCGGGCACCCCGTTTTGCAGATATGACGAAAAAACTCAACCTGCGTACCGATAGCCAGATCAATCTGGCCCTCATGATGCAGCCCTTGCACACGCCCGAACAAATCTCTAACAGCCTCACGGCGTCCGCCCATGCCACCAAGCTCAAATGGCACGACAAAGCACGCCAGGCGACCTTTATCAGCCAATGCCACTATTGCCATCAGGTCGGCAATGAAATCACCCGCCAGCCCCGCGATGAAGAGGAGTGGGGCGAGATCATCAAACGCATGGAAGGCTATTTTTCGGTCATCACCCCCTGGGATAAACAGGCGTTCAAAAAGGTGCTGGCAAAAGGGTTTGACGGCGAACCCGTGACCTCCAAACAAACCCATATTGTCAGCCCGGCACTTGGCACTGCGAGAATAGAAGAATGGCAGGTTGGCGACGGCAACTCGTTTATTCACGATACCGAGGTCGGCTCGGACGGCCATCTTTATGGCGTCGATCAGGGCCATGACGTTGTCTGGGAGCTGGACCGCAAAACCGGCAAGACGATCCGCCACCAAATGCCCGACATTGATTTACCATTGGGTGGGCTCTATTCAGGGGCACAACTGCCCATCGGCATTTTCACCGGCAAGCATGGTCCCCACTCTTTGGTCGAAGATGACAATAAGACATTCTGGATCACCGGCTCGCTGTCTTCCACTTTGCTAAGCTTCAATATCGAAACCAAAAAATTCAAGATCTATGAAATTGGCGGCGATGCGCTTTACCCCCACACTATCCGCCGCGACAAGCACGGCATTTTGTGGTTTACCGTTCCCGCCTCCAACCAGGTCGGGCGCTTTGATCCCAAAACAGAAAAATTCAGGCTGATCGATCTGCCCTCCAACGGCTTTTTTCGCTGGTTGACAGATGCCCTGTTCCCAACCGTGCTCAAAATCGCCGCCTGGTTTCCCCAGAAAAACACCCATATCTGGATGTCACATCATTGGTATACGGGCCTTGGGCGTAAAATCCTCAACTTCCCCTACGGTATTGATGTGCATCCACAAACCGGCGAGATCTGGTATTCCAAACTCTATGCCGGGAAAATTGGCGTGGTTGATCCAAAGACCTTCAAAGTCACGGAATATGATAGTCCCATGAGCGGCCCGCGCCGTCTGCGCTTTGACAAAGAGGGGCAATTGTGGATCCCGGCCTTTAATGAAGGCGGCCTGATGCGCTTTGATACGCAAAGCAAAAAGTTCACAACATTCAAACTGCCATTGCTGGCGTCCGGCGAATATGAAATTCCCTATGCCCTCAATGTGCACCCGGACACCGGGCATATCTGGATCACCACCAACCAGTCTGACCGCATCCTTCGTTTTGATCCCAAATCACTTGAGTTCACCAGCTACCCGTCCCCGACCCGCGTCACGTTCTTGCGCGATCTGGCCTTTACCAAAGACGGAAAAATCTGCGCCAGCAACTCCAACCTGCCCGCCTATGCCATCGAAGGCGGTCGCCCCATCATGCTGTGCATTGATGCGGGGGATGGTTAGGTCAAAATGACCTCGCCGGTCAGGCATGCTACGCGCATGGCGGCAAGGACCAGTCCCTGCACCCTAACCTCAGGCCATTATCCGCAAAAGCGTGCCCCGTTTCTCTGCAAGGCTTGACACCGCAGTTGAGTTTTTGAGCGGCAAGGCGAAGGATCGCTGCGATGCAATATTAACCCGAACAGAATGGGTACTCTCTCCCTGCGTCAACCTGCCACCAATAATACACTGGAATTATTCTAAACAAGTGTTACATTCACCTTATTGAATATGGATATTTCGCTATAAACAAAGCAGGAGAGATAAAATGAGCGACGAAACAACAACGCAAACACCGCAATTACCGCAATTGAACAAACCGGCTCCCGCCTTTAACGCACCGACCACACATGGTCCAAAGACCCTTGATGACTATAAGGGTAAGTGGCTCATTCTGTTCTCGCATCCAGCTGACTTCACGCCGGTCTGCACCACAGAGTTCATGGCCTTTGCGCAAAATGAGGATCGCTTCAAAGCCCTCAACACACAATTGCTCGGCCTGTCCATCGACAGCCATTACGCTCACATCGCCTGGATACGCAATATCAAGGAAAAATTCGGCATCGAGGTCAATTTTCCGATTATTGCCGATCTCTCCATGGACGTCGCCAAGGCCTATGGCATGATCCAGCCCGGTGCCAGTGACACATCTGCCGTACGAGCAACCTTCATCATCGACCCCGAAGGCATCCTGCGCGCCATGGTCTACTACCCCATGACCAATGGCCGCTCGATCGAAGAATTTGTGCGCCTCATCACAGCGCTGCAAACATCTGACGCGCACGGCGTCGCCACACCTGAAAACTGGCACCCCGGCGACAAGGTCATCGTACCCCCGCCAGCCACAGCGCAGGCCGCTGACGCTCGTATGGGCGAGGGTTTTGAGACCACCGACTGGTACTTCTCAAAAAAAGAACTGTAAATAAAATGACCGCCCTTTCATCATTGAAGGGGCGGTTTTTTAATGCGCTCGCCGCGCAGCAGCTTTTCAGCTGGAACCAAGGGATGATCCCTTGGAACCCGGTTTTGTAAATGGGGATGAAAGGGGCTCGTCCCTTTCCGCCATGCGCGCAGCATGCCCGACCGGCGAGGTCATTTCTCCCGCCCTCGCAATTTCCCACAATTGCGGTTTTGCATTCTTGACGCGATGCTCTATTGTCCGCTGCAAATCAATTTGCACAACTTAAAAGGATGTGACCGGCTTATGACTGCTGATCTTGAAAAAATCATTGAAGCGGCGTTTGAAAATCCCAATGATATTGGCTTTGACACCCAAGGCGAAATCCGCGAGGCGGTTGAGGAAACTTTGAACCTGCTCGATAGTGGCAAGCTGCGGGTGGCTGAACCCATCAAGCCGCTGGAGTGGAAGGTCAATCAGTGGGCCAAGAAGGCCGTTTTGCTGTCGTTCCGTCTCAATGATATGCAGGCTATTTCTGGTGGTCCCGGTGGCTCCACATGGTGGGACAAGGTGCCAAGCAAATTTGATGGCTGGGGCGAAACTGAATTTCGCGCTGCGGGCTTTCGCGCCGTGCCTCATTGCATCGTGCGTAAATCAGCTTATGTGGCGCCCACCGCCGTCTTGATGCCCTGCTTTTTGAACCTTGGCGCTTATGTTGATGAAGGCTCAATGATCGACGCGTGGTCAACCGTTGGCTCTTGTGCCCAGATCGGTAAAAACGTGCATATTTCAGGCGGTGCCGGGATTGGCGGCGTGCTCGAACCCCTACAGGCCAACCCCACCATTATCGAAGACAACTGCTTTATTGGCGCGCGCGCCGAAGTCGCCGAAGGGGTGATTGTTGGCGAAGGCTCTGTGCTCTCCATGGGCGTCTTTATCAGCCAGTCCACTAAAATCGTCGATCGCGAAACCGGCGAAATCCACATGGGCAAAGTACCGCCCTATTCCGTGGTCGTTTCAGGATCCCTGCCCGGCAAACCACGCGAAGACGGCAAACCCGTGCCCTCGCTCTATTGCGCGGTCATCGTCAAACGCGTCGACGAACGTACTCGTGCCAAAACGGGCATCACAGAATTGCTGCGTGATTAAAAATGGGGGCGTCGCCCGCTCTTGGCACGGTTAGGGCCCCACCAAAGGATGTCTTTTATTTGCACTATCGCTTGGCTATTTGAGCGCTCGTCCTTTGGAAACCTGATTGTGGGATCGGTATATGAACTGGAAATTCCTGTTTTTTAGCTTTAAGGGGCGCATCAGCCGCAAGTGGTGGTGGCTTGGCATGTTTTTCGTTGTGCTCCTCACCTATGGACTGTCAATCGCCATGTTATGGTTGATCGGCGAAGATCCGACCTATTACTGGAATGATCAATTGCCCACGCCAAGGCATGCGCTCGTTGATGTCATTTCTTTTCTGCTCACCGTGCGCATTGGTTTGGCCGTTGATATCAAACGCATCCACGACCGGACACGCACCGCCTATTTGCTGGTGCCGCTCTATGCGGGAGAACTTGCCCTTATTGCCATGGATGGCACTGGTCTTAATCCGCTTTACTTTACGGTGGAAACCACCAACCCCCTGCTCATGCCCAACATGCTCTATGGTCTCTTTTTTGCGATATTAATTTACGCTATCTGGATGATTATCGAACTTGGCCTTGGCAGAGGCACCCGTGGGCCGAGCAAATATGGCCCTGATCCGCTCAAAGCATTAACCTCAACGACAGATGAGACCATTTAACCACTTGGGGCCGCGCCCTAAATCTGGCAGACTTGTCGCTCTGTTATTTGTCAATTTGTGAGGACGTCATGAACTGGATCCATCTGCTACTCGGCAACAAAGGCCGGATTGCGCGCAAAAGCTTCCTGCTGGGCCTTTTGCCAATCCTCGTGCTGATTGGCCTTTTGATCTTTTATCTGCGATTTCTCACCGGCATCCTTCCCACATGGGCCAATATCGTCATCCCCGTTCTGCTCGCCGTTGAAGCGCTCTATTTCACAGCCAATCTATCGCTCAAGCGCATGCACGATTATGGCCGTTCAGCCGGCTGGTTACTGATGTTGTTTTCGCCGCTGATTGTTGTTGCTGGCTTCCTCTTGCAGCAAAAATATTTCCCCCTGCAATCCTATGACGGGGCCGTGGTTCTCTATACCTCGCTCATATCACTGGCCTTTGTCGGCTTTTTATGGATGCTCACTGAAATGCTGTTTTTGCGGTCTCATGAAAAAGACAATCGCTATGGCCCCGCGCCACACCCTGCATCTTGATTAAATCGTCCGCTCACTGCGTTTTACCCATTTGATCAACAGCAAAAATCATCAAGGTGGCCCCGTTTGGCCGGATCTGATAAAGTCCCCCTTAGTCTGAACACTGAGGGAACGATCATGAACGCCATACGCGCTTTTTACAGTTTTTCCGGCCGCATTGGTCGCCGCGGATTTTGGGCTGGTATCATCACCATCTTTATTTTTGGATCGATGGCCACCGTCGGACTACAACCAGACATCCTCTCCAGCGACCCGTTTACGGCTCTGTTGAACAACTGGCAGAATATGGGCGCCAAAGAAGTGCTGCTCTATGTGGCCATGCTTTACCCCGCAATGGCGCTTGTTACCCAGCGCCTGCATGATCGTAACAAGTCAGGTCTGGTCGCAGCGCTGTTCTGGGCTCCGGCCCTCATTCAGTCATCCACCATCCTCATACCCTCTTTGTCCCAATATATGGAGACCATCATGTGGGGATATAACTGGCTGAGCTGGTGGATTGGTGCCGTGGGCGCTTGGTTCTTCGTCGAACTGGGATTTTACGGCCCCCACGACCCCAACAAATACGGCATCGACCCGCGCACGGATTAAGGTTTAGAGCAATGTCCTCGCGGACAGCGCTGGGGACTGGTCCCCAGACCCCGAGCTTTAAAAATTGGGAATGAAAGGGGAAAGCGCTCAAACAGCGGTAGCGCAACAAAAGTACCCTTTTCTGCCCCCCGCACAGGCGATTGGTTTTACAAATGTTAACCGCCGATTAACCATAAACTTGCTACAGGCGAGCTAAACCAAATTTAGCTCGCGGGGCACGATCATGGCATTTATCGACAACAAAAGCAGCAAAGCAAAAGACCGCCGTTACAAGGTCGATCTCTGGCTCACTGATCTCAATACGGTTGAAGTGGGTATCCTCAAACAGACCCAGCATCGCGCCAAGTCACGCCAGTTCTCCAAGGACATGGATGTCATTGGTCAGATCAAGGAAGACGGCGAGCGCAAGGGCATTGTGGCTTATCGTGAAGGGCTATGGAAGAACGACGACAAGATGCAGCGACGACTGGTCATCAAGCTGTTTTCAGAGAAAATGAACTGGCGCGGCACGATGGACATGATGCTCGGCAGATCACTGCAACTGACGCATGGTGCGGGGGGCTTTCCCGTCACCTCTTATGCGATCAATATTTCAGGTCACGAACAAATCATTCCCCTCGATCGCAGTGCGCGCCAATGGCCGTTCATGCCAGAGCGCTTCTCCTTTTTTATCCTCACCGATGACGGCCCAAAACTCTACAAGCTGCGCCGCAAGATTGTCAGCTTTGGCGTCGATTTTAAGCTGTATGACGAAAATAATAAAAAGATCGGCCTGCTGGATGGCAAGGTGATCTCGCTTGGTGGCACCTGGAAAGTGCGGGTTGATGCGGCGCACGCCAGCAAGGAACTTGATATCGTTTTGCAGCTGTTTTGCACCATGCTGAAATTCAACGATGATGCGCGGCGCCATATCCTGCAACTGACAAAGAGCATTGCCAAAGGCAATATCATTCCAAAGCTTGGATCGCATGAAACCGACCTGTACATGAACCCCAGACGAACGCGATAGAGACGAACGCGATAGAGACGAACGCGATAGAGACGAACGCGATAGAGACGAACGCGATAGCAACCAACATGTCAGCGCAAGATTTGCTAAAGCGGCGCATTGGCTGACAAATTGGCATGCGCGACATAACGCCCGGCAGCCCGCATCTGAGCAAAGTCTGATTGCAAATGCAGACCATTGTTCTATGCTAAGGCCATGTTAAAATGCCAAACATTCTCCTTACGTGCCGCTTGGGGGGCTGTTCTTTCAGCCCACGATGATGGACCTGCATGTCCCTGCGAGCATTGCTTTGGCAGGTCTTACAGACGCGCCTTAATCACCTCACACCACATATCCAGCATTCAACAAAGCCGACAACACCGCTCGCATAAAACATGCGGCTCTTGTCAACTCTACATGTACATATGATCAAACTAATGACGGGAACGAATATGAAAACGCTTTCACTGCCCGAAGCCAGTATAGCTGCAGCGCTCTTTACGGCCCTTTCCTTTTCAACGATTTTGATGGCTCAAGAAAACATGAAAAAGATGGACCATGGCAATATGGATCACAGCACAATGAAGGATGGCGACATGAAAAATGCCCCGCCAGTCAAAATTGGTGATTTGGTGCTGTCAGGTGCCTGGGCCCGCCAGAGCTTTGGCAGAGCTGTCAATTCGGCCGGATTCCTGACCATAAAAAATATTGGCGCCAGCGATGACATGCTCATAGGTGCCAGCTCAAAAATCAGCAAAAGGACCGAGCTCCACACCCATATCAAGGACGGTAATGTCATGAGAATGCGCCGGGTCAAGGGCGGCATCAAGGTGCCAAAAGGCGGCCGTGCAGAACTTAAATCAGGCGGTTTTCATGTGATGTTTATCGGCCTCAAAGAACCGTTGAAAGCAGGCACCTCCTTTCCTCTAACGCTGACATTCAAAAATGCCGGAGACGTCACACTCACTATGACAGCACAAAAAAAGGCCATGCCGGCGAAAATGGATCATGGCAACATGCCCCGTGGAAGCAATTAGAGCATCGTGCGTTTATCGCTCCCAACACGCAAAAGGCCCACCTGTTTCAGGTGGGCCTTTTTATTCAACTTGAACCCGGAGTGCTAGGGAACGTCCCTGACTATTTGCGTGTCCAAGTCTGATTCTTGCAGAAAATGGAAGCAACGCAACCGCTTAATTTGATTTTATTGGCGCTTAGAACTTTCACATGACCGGCATATGTCTTGCCGTCTTCCGTGTTATAAAGCGATCCTTTCCAGGCATCAGCGCCGTTCTTTTTCAGGTTGAACATGCGAACGCCAGGCAATTTACGTTTGCGCAGTGATGCTTTTGGGTTCTTGCTATCGCGGCGGCTATTATCTTTGACACTGACAATCGTGCCAATAATTGAATTACCCCCGCCCGTAATGCGAATAACCGAGCCTTTGGGTGTTTTCCATGTACCAACGGCTTTACCGCCCATACCCGCTGCCATGGCCGATGTTGCCACAAACCCCATGGAGATAACGGCGGCAAAACCCATGACTGCACTAATGACTTTTTTCATTTTTCTTCCTCTCGATGGTTAGACTGTTCACACCCTAACCCGAATGCGACAATTTGCCTAGTATCTCTTCCACAACGAAAACGGCCGCCGCTTTCGCGACGGCCTTTTGGTCAATTGATCTGATACTTTTCGAGCGAGGAGCTATTTGCTCAATCGCAGATTGAGCAAAGCCAGGGCAATCTGCTTGAAGGCGGCTGATAGCTGCTCACTATCATCGGCATCAAAATATTTGCCACCATTTCCGGCACAATTTTTCATCAGCGTTTCAACTGGCGAACCTTCAGGAACCTCAAAGGCGATGGTGTGAATAATAATGCCCTTGGCCTTGATATTGGTGCATAGCTCCGATGTCATATTATTGGCGTCAGCAACATTGCCCGCATTGTGACCCCAGACTTCGCCACTATTCTTCGACGTTGAGGTTCCCGTCCATTTTCTCATGCTCTTGGTGTTATTGCCATCGGTCATCAAAATGATGGCTTTTTTCACAGCATTGTCGCTGTAAGGAACGCCATCGGCAAACGGGGCCTTGTCAGAGATTGATCGCCAGCCCCAGGCCAGTCCCGAGGGAATATAGGTATTGCGCTTGGCTTTCATCGCCTCAATTGCCGCAGTGATCTTATCCTTGTCGCTGGTCAGGCGGGTGACCGGAGAGATCTGCTTGCACCAGTTCCAGGTGTCCATAAGGCCAGGGACTTCTGTCGCATAATCCTCATCGAGCACATTGAGATCATGGGGACGCGAGGCGACACAGCCATACCACTTATAGTCTTTGGATTTTACTTTTTCTGGATAATCCGTGCACACCTCGACGGCATCACCTTTATCGCCCGTACAGGACCAGTTGCTCTTTTGGCAGCTATAGGCAACTCCATCATTATAGCAGGTTCCCTGATAAGGGTTATTGGTACACTGCTGTGTCGAATCTGGATAAGTATCTTTACATTTCGTATCGGCGGGCACTACCCAGGAATGGGTAAAGTCGGCGGGCACATCGACCCCTGGCTCAAACCGGTTTTCAACGCCGATATTGACATAATCTGCAAACGGCACCAGTGACATTTTCACCGTATCCTTGCCGTCTTGAATAAGATTTTCAACAAGATCAGTGGCGGCATCCTTCAAAGCTGCCAGTTTTGCGCCACTCATGGAGCCGGTATTGTCAAGCACAACGGCAACTTCCAGAGACTGCCCACCGACAATTGCAGAAGAATTGAGGGAGAAATCAAATTCTGTAAAACCCACAAGCTTCAAAAAGTTGGTGGGAACCTTGACATCAAGCTGCGCAGTCATTTCGCCATCGTCACTGATCGTTGGATCATTGACGACGAGTGAGGAGGACAGGAGTGTCTTGCCCGATTGGGTATAGTTCTTGGCAATGAAATCATTGACGATTTTGACCGTATCGACACTATCATCAAGCGCATAGGCTTGTGTTGCCGCCAGCAAGGCCGCATCAAGTGTCGCGGTCAATTCGGATTTGACCCGTAAAGCCGTGCCGTAATCGACCACTCCTCCGGACAGTGCCATTATGGGAACGGCCATAAAAGCGAAAATTACGACCGTCGCGCCTTTTGCAGAGCGGGAAAATCGCTCAAAAAATGAAGGTTTTGTCTGTGTTTTGTTCATTAGTACTTGCTCATCGTTTAATTGTTGAGACCCAAAGAACAAGCAAGGGCGGACCTGTGCCTGTATGTGGGTTGTTCAATGCAACAAACGTGCGCAACGCACACCTCTTAAGCAAAGATGCGCGGAAAATTCATTGTTAAGACTAATAAAATATGAAAATCAAATGGGTGTTTTGCGAGGCAGGCTGGCAAAATAACCGTACAAATCGCTCTAGGTAAGCTGCTCCAGCGCCAGCAATGCCCACATGGCAATCAAGATAACGGCCCCCGCCAAAAACGCATAAAAACGGCGAATGACATTATTTGACGTGACATGAATATAGGCATGCAAAATGCGGGTCGCAACAAAGGCCCAGGCCAGCATCAAATAGAACTTGTTATTGCCAGGCCCCGCAATCATCAGCACGACACAGATCAGGTAAAAAAGCACAGGCAGTTCAAATTGATTGACGTAGCTATTGCCCGATTTTCGGACATCATCTGGGTAATTATCCGAATTAACAGCGATATCGCGCAGCTTGTAACGGCGCGCCTGAGCAGCTTTCACCCGGTTAAAGGCCATTAAGAACATCAAACCAAAGGTCAGTGCAACCTGAACGAGAAGCGGATATATGATCGACGTAAAATTCATTTATCTGACCTGTGTTTGAGAGGTTTGAGTTAACCTTGTGTCATGGGATAGTTGGGGCTTTCTCTGGTAATGGCCACATCATGTACATGGCTTTCACGCAAGGAAGCATTGCTGATGCGCACAAATTGCGATTTATCTCGGAAGTCTTGCAGGTTGGCCGCTCCCGTATAACCCATTGCGGCGCGTAGGCCGCCGATCAATTGATGCACGACCCCCGCAACCGGTCCCTTGAAGGCCACCTGCCCCTCAATGCCTTCTGGCACGAATTTCATCTGATCGCTGACCTCTTGCTGGAAATAACGATCAGCTGACCCGCGCGACATGGCGCCAACCGATCCCATACCGCGATAGCTCTTATAGGAGCGCCCCTGATAGAGATAAACCTCCCCCGGCGCTTCTTGCGTTCCAGCCAGTAGCGATCCGACCATCACAACCCGCGCACCCGCTGCCAGAGCTTTGGCCATATCGCCAGAATATTTAATACCACCATCAGCGATCACCGGCACACCTTGCTTGTCTGCCGCCTCGA
>VAPK011083036.1_pt1 | contig 11390 bp, 10 predicted proteins | sample 3395031 | NCBI WGS metagenome assembly VAPK01 (sample SAMN08290443, study PRJNA428436) | hydrothermal vent metagenome | isolation source: Deep-sea hydrothermal vent chimney 1 | place: Pacific Ocean: Juan De Fuca Ridge
AGACCGGCACCGGTGCCAAGGCTGGAAATATTGGTGAGCAGTGAGGGGATCTCCTTGGTGTCGGGGATTACCCTTGAGGCCTCCTTGAATTTGATTTCAATAGCCTTCTGCAGGGCCTTCTGCTCATCAAGATGGGAGGCCTTGGCCTTGATAACAGTCAGCTCGTTCTGCAACTGGCTGAGAGTACTCTCCAGGCGACTGATATCGTCAGCCTTGGGAGAGTAATAGAGAAAATAGAAGGCCACGGCCGGCAGGAGAAGAACCGCGGCGGCAATAAGCAGCTTGCGGTTGTTATCCAGGGTGGCGACCTTGGTATCTATAAAATTATCGAGGTTGGCTTGAAGCTGTTTGCTGTCCATATTAGATTACGTCCAGAGCTTTTTAACGCCTTGGCTCATCAAAGTTTATTTAAGGTCATTAACAGGGAAAATTTCTTTAATTTTTTATTGGCCATCTTAATCAGCGATGAATTCTGCAGTTGCGGTTTATGAAAAAACGGTGAGGCGTTGAGCCGTTCCATATATTGAGCGATGGTGGCGTTATCCAGGGCCGTCCCCTGCAGGGCAAGGGTATTAGAACTCAACTGCATGGAGTTAAGCCACATACGGTTGGACGGGGTTAATCTGGCAACCGCGTCCATGATTCTTACCGGCAGGTGGGCGTTGTTGTCCAGGGTCTCAATGGCCTTAAGTTTATAATTAAGCCGTTTCTGCTCTTTTTTTATGTGGTTTATTTGTACGACAATGGCATTGTATTTATTTTTTTCCGTCTGCAGAGTGGCGATTTTTTGGTTGATCCTGCCAATTTCATGGCTCTGAGTATAAGCGGTTATTCCCATAATAATCAGAACCAATACCAGAGCGCCCAGCAGGGCGAGTAATTCGTTACGCACCCTGATTCTTTGTTTTATCTGCCTGACGGGCAGTAAATTTATATTTATCATAAGGTCACAGGCCTTAGAGCTAAACCGGCGGCAATCGCCATTTCAGGCGCGATATTAGCCAGATAATCCTGGTCGATTTTGGCGCTTACCTCTGTTTTGGCAAAGGGGTTAAAAATTTCCGTCTCCATGTTAAGCTCTTTATTTAAGAATTTATCTAAACCCTTGATCTTGGAGCCGCCGCCGCTCAGAATAATTCTGCTGATCTTGTCCTCTGGATAATTGGAGGCATAAAAATCAATGGCCTTTTTAATTTCAAGTATCCATTGACTACAGTTATTGATTACGATTTCCTCAATGACCTTCCTCTCTTCTTCCTCGGTTTTTTTGCCGCCGATCTTGAGGTTTTCAGCCTCCTCGGCCTCTATACTTAATTTTTCCTGGATCTGCTCCGTAATCTGACGGCTGCCCATAACCACATCCCGGGCCAGAATAGAGGCCCCGTGAGCAATAATATTGATACTGATTTTAGAGGCTCCGATATCAATAAGGATGAAGTTCTGACCACCGCTTATCTGATTCTCAAAGGAGTTTTCCAGGGCAAAGGCATCCACATCCACCACCACGGCCTGCAGGCCGATGCTGGTCAACATTTCAAGATAGGCGTTTATTACGTCCTTTTTGGCGGCCACCAGCATAATATCGGTAAATTCAGAATTCTCGGTATTGGTCTTTAAATCCTGATAATCAAGATAAACATCGTTGATATCAAAGGGGATGTATTGCTCAGCCTCGGACTGAATATGCTCGGACAGTTCCTTATCCTCCATGACCGCCAGGTTTATCTTTTTAACGATAACCGAATAGCCGGACATGGAAATAGCCACCTTTTTCTGTTTTATTTTGAGATTTTTACACAGGGCGTCAATAACGGCGGCCACGGCCTCCGGTTCCTGCAGAACGCCGTCTTCCACAGCCCCGTCAGGTAATTTAGCGCTGCCGGTCTTTATCACCTGATGACCATTGGCGCTGGTGGGGGCTATTTCACATACCTTAACGGAGTAAGAACCTATATCAAGACCCAGGGCCAGTTTATGCTGTTTGGCAAAACCCGGTAGAGAAATTTTTAAATTTTCCGGCAGCTTGAATTTACCCATTATATAATGCCCTGGAATACCCTTAATTATCTGAATAAGTTATAAAAAACAAAAGTGACTACCTAAATTAAATGCATAAAAAAAAATGTTTGTCAAGCGTTTGCCATGAAATAAAAGCCATAAATTTCAATTATTTTGCTTTTCTTTGCAAGCTCTGATGGCAGGGCGTTGAGGCATGGAAACAACATATTGTATAGGATGCTTTCAGAGGGGCACAATATGTTGTTTTTTGATCGATAATTTCCAGCCTGTCGGGGTAATCGGCGAATATCCTTGAGTTTTGATAGGTTTTGGGATACTTATTCTGTCGTTAAAATATCTAATATTTATTAGACCAAGGAAAATATTCAGGTAGTACAAGCGAAAAGCGGCCCTAAACTATGAGCTGTAACTGTTCAGATGTGCCCGAGATATAGTTGATAATATCGTTCAGTTATACATCCGTATGCTGGATGGCATTATCAACCACAGGTAAGCGAGCTTGCGAAACTCCGGATTGGGTGCAGCTGAATAGTTACCAACCAAGGAAAATATTTTGTCAACTAAAGCCAATCCCCCCAAAAAATCCACCCTGCGAGAATACGCCGAAGCCATTATCATTGCCCTGGTTTTGGCCCTGTTTATCCGCTCATTTGTGGTTCAGGCCTTTAAAATTCCCTCTGGTTCCATGGAGCCTACCCTCCTTATCGGTGATCATCTTCTGGTCAATAAATTTATTTATGGGATCAAAAACCCCTTGACTGGTACCACCTGGATCCATATAAGTACCCCGCACCGCCGGGATATCATCGTCTTTAAATTCCCATTAAACCCCAATGAAGATTTTATCAAACGGGTCATCGGGGTAGCCGGCGACCGGATAAAGGTGGTAAACAAGGAGGTGTTTGTCAACGGCAAGCCCTTTAAGGTCAAAGAGGCGGTACACCTTAATCCTAATATTATTCCCGGCAGCGTCAGCCCCCGGGATAACTTCGGCCCGGTTACTGTACCTAAGGATTCTCTCTTTGTCATGGGCGACAACCGTGATAACAGCTATGACAGCCGTTTCTGGAAATTTGTCAAACTGAAGGCGGTCAAGGGTAAAGCCTTTATTCTATACTGGTCATGGAATAAAGAAGACTTCTCGGTGCGCTGGCGCCGTATATTTAAAATCCTGCACTGATAGTTCATTAAGGCGTTATGGATCAGCACCATTTTGAACATAAACATATTCTGAGTTTGGATGATTTTTCGGCGGCCGATATTGAATACATTATCCAGACTGCCGTCTCCTTGAAGGAGATTTCCAGCCGTTCCATTAAAAAGGTGCCTACCCTGCGGGGCAAGACCATCATTAATCTCTTCTTTGAACCCAGCACCAGAACCAGATTATCCTTTGAAATCGCCGCCAAGAGGATGAGCGCCGATACCTTTAATATTTCCCTGTCAACCAGCTCCGCTGCCAAGGGTGAGAGCCTGGTGGATACGGCCCGTAACCTGCAGGCAATGCAGCCTGATGCCATTATTATCCGACACGCTCAGTCCGGGGCTCCTTATCTCCTGAGCCGCTATGTGTCGGCCTCAATCCTTAATGCTGGTGACGGTACCCATGAACACCCCAGCCAGGCCCTGCTCGATATGATGACGGTGCTGGATAAAAAGGGCCGGATAGCTGGTCTAAAGATTGCCATTATTGGCGATATAGCCCATAGCCGGGTGGCCCACTCCGATATTATCGGTTTCACCAAAATGGGGGCCAAGGTGCATGTCAGCGGCCCGGCCACCATGATGCCCGAGGGCTTAGATGAGCTGGGGGCGGTGGGCCATCTTAATATCCGGGAGGCGGTGCGGGATGCCGATGTGGTAATGACTCTGCGTATTCAGCGAGAGCGTCTCCATGAACCACTCCTACCCACGGTCAGGGAATATACCGAATTTTTCGGGATTAATAATGAAATTATCAAACTGGCCCGGCCTGATGCCATTATTATGCATCCGGGGCCTATAAACCGGGGTGTTGAATTAAGCCCTGACCTGGCCGACGGCAAACGTTCGGTTATTCTGGATCAGGTCAGCAACGGGGTGGCTGTACGTATGGCCCTGCTCTATCTGTTACTCGGAGGTAGTGACTAAATGTCTCGTCCCCTGTTATTGAAAAATGGCCGGATAATCGATCCGGTTAATAATGTTGACCGGATTGGCGATCTCCTCGTGGCGGCTGGTAAATGTCAGACGGTGGTGGATTCTCTACCGGCTGATACCGTGGAGCTTGATCTAACTGGTAAATGGCTGCTGCCGGGTCTTATTGATATTCATGTTCATCTCCGTGAGCCGGGGGAGGAATATAAAGAAACCATTGCCTCCGGGATGGCGGCGGCGGCGGCCGGCGGCTTCACCGCGGTGGCCTGTATGCCTAATACCAATCCGCCCTTAGATTCAGAAACGGCCATTGCCTTTGTCCGGCAGCGGGCTCAACTGAGCAAAGGAGCCAGAGTCTATCCGGTGGGTGCCATCAGCCGGGGGAGTAAGGGGCAGGAGCTGGCGGATATGGGTGAAATGCGGCGGGCCGGAGCGGTGGCCTTTTCCGATGACGGCCACCCGGTGACTGATAGTCAGCTTATGCGCCGGGCTCTGGAGTACGCCAGTAATTATAATTGTCCCATTATCTCGCATTCCGAGGAGTTGTCATTAAGCCGGAACGGGGCTATGAACGAGGGAGCTTTTGCCACCCGCCTGGGTCTGCGGGGTATCCCAGGGGCGGCCGAGGAGATTATGGTCTATCGGGATCTAACCCTGGCGGCCTACACCGGCCAGCGTCTCCATCTGGCTCACATCAGCACCGCTGAATCGGTGGCCTTGATCCGCCGGGCCAAGGCCGCTGGCTGCCCGGTGACCGCCGAAACCACCCCCCATTATTTTTCGCTGATCGAGGAGGCGGTAGGCCGCTATGACACCAATGCCAAGATGAATCCGCCGCTTAGAACCGCGGCCGATGTGGAGGCAGTTAAGGAGGGGCTGCGCGACGGCACCCTGGATGCCATCGCCACCGACCATGCCCCCCATAGTGAATTAGAAAAGGAAGTAGAATTCGCCCAGGCCGCCAATGGCATTATCGGCCTGGAGACCTCACTGCCCCTGGCCCTCAGCCTGCTTCGGGAAGGGCTGATTGATGAAAGGCGCCTGGTGGAGTTAATGTCTGTTAACCCGGCCCGCATCATCGGGGTTGAAGGTGGTTCCCTCGCCGCGGGGCAGAGGGCCGATATAACGGTGGTTGACCCCGCGTTGGATTTTTTTTACAAACGTCAAGACATTGTCTCTAAGAGTAAAAATTCACCTTTTATCGGCCGTCGTTTTACCGGCAGGGCCGTTCTGACCATCGTTGAAGGTGAAATTGTTTATTCCACGGATAAAAGAATAACAACGGATTGAAATTAATAAAAAATGTATTTTCAAGATATTATATTTGAGTTAAGTAGCTATTGGGCGGATATGGGCTGTGTTATTCAGCAATCCTATGATATGGAGGTCGGAGCCGGCACCTTTCACCCGGCTACCCTGCTTCGGGCTCTAGGCCCGGAACCGTGGCGGGCGGCCTATGTCCAGCCCTCCCGGCGGCCCACCGACGGCCGTTATGGAGAAAATCCCAACCGCCTGCAGCATTATTATCAATTCCAGGTGGTTATGAAGCCCTCTCCCAAGGACGTCCAGGAACTATATCTGAACAGTCTGCGCCGCTTCAAGCTTGATCCTCTGGAACATGATATTCGTTTTGTGGAGGATGACTGGGAGTCGCCCACCCTGGGGGCCGCGGGTCTGGGCTGGGAGATCTGGTTAGACGGCATGGAGATCAGTCAGTTTACCTATTTTCAGCAGGCCGGCAGTATGGATTTGTATCCGGTGACCTCAGAGATTACCTATGGCCTGGAGCGGATTGCCATGTATCTCCAAGGGGTTAATTCCGTCTTTGATATTATGTGGAATAAAGAGGTCTCTTACGGGGCCATCTTCCAGCAGGCCGAACGGGAATTTTCCGCTTTTAATTACGAGGAGGCCAATGTCCCGGTCCTGGTGAATTTTTTCAATACCTGCGAGGCGGAGTCCAAGCGTCTGCTGACTAAGGAGCTGATTCTCCCCGCCTATGATTACGCCCTCAAATGCTCGCATACCTTTAACCTTCTTGATGCCCGTAAGGCCATCAGCGTAGCGGAAAGAACCAGATATATTGGCCGCATTCGGACTCTGGTCAGGCTGGTAGCCCGGAAATATACGGCCCAGCGTGAAGAGATGGGCTATCCACTTTTGCGGAAAGAGCCTGAAAAACAAATTAACGCAAAACTCTAACCACACCATTGACCAAAAGCAACTAACAACCATGCCCGATCACCTGGGCACAACGAAACATGAAAGTCGTGGCAAGGCCAACACCATTGGCAGGTGACTTTCATATAAAAAATAACGAGGAAACAAATATGTCAATTTCCGATGAACGGAAGAAGACCCTGGATTCGGCAGTCCTCCAGATTCAGAAACAGTTTGGCAAGGGCTCTATTATGCGAATGGGTTCAGGGCCGGTGGAGCCTTGGCCCTGTATATCCACCAGCGCCCTGAGCTTAGATATTGCCACCGGCATTGGCGGCATTCCCACCGGCCGGGTAACGGAAATTTACGGCCCGGAATCCTCCGGCAAAACCACTCTCTCCCTGCACGCCATTGCCGAGGCCCAGAAGAAGGGCGGGGTGGCGGCCTTTATTGACGCTGAACATGCCTTGGATATCCAATACGCCGCCCGTCTTGGAGTAAATATTGATGACCTGCTGGTTTCCCAGCCTGATTTTGGCGAGCAGGCCTTAGAGATTGCTGAAATTTTAGTGCGGAGCGGCGGAGTGGATATCATTGTTATAGATTCCGTCGCCGCCCTGGTACCCAAGGCCGAGATTGACGGCAATATCGGCGATTCTCACGTGGGGCTGCAGGCCCGGCTTATGTCGCAGGCCATGCGGAAGCTGTGCGGTATTTTGAATCGCACCAACACCGCCCTGGTCTTTATCAATCAGATCCGGATGAAGATCGGGGTCATGTACGGCAGCCCGGAGACCACCACCGGCGGTAACGCCCTGAAATTTTATTCCTCTCTGCGTCTTGATATCAGGCGGATTGGTGCCATCAAAGATGGGGCCGAGGTCGTTGGTAACCGCACCAGGGTAAAGGTGGTTAAAAACAAATTAGCCCCGCCTTTCAAGAATGTTGAATTTGATATTGTCTATGGCGAGGGCATATCCAAGGAAGGTGATCTGCTGGATCTGGCCGTGGAACAGGATATTGTCGATAAAAGCGGGGCCTGGTACTCCTTTAATGGCGAGCGCATCGGCCAGGGCCGGGAGAACGCCAAGACCTTTCTCAAGGAGCATAAGGAGATGATGGACGAGATTGAGCGCCAGGTAAGAATGGGCTTTGGCTTAGGTGTTCCCGGCGCTAAGACGGAGAAAAAGGTGGAGGCTGATAAGAAGTCGTGAAAGGCAATGAGATACGCCAAAAATTTTTAAAATATTTTACCGGCCGCGGCCACGAACTGGTGGAAAGCTCATCGCTGGTACCCCATGACGACCCCAGTCTGCTTTTTGTCAACGCCGGTATGGTACAGTTTAAAAAGGTCTTCACCGGCGAAGAAAGCCGGCCTTATAAGCGGGCGGTGAGCTGCCAGCGCTGCGTGCGGGCCGGCGGCAAACACAATGACCTAAAGAACGTCGGCTATACCGCCCGTCATCATACCTTTTTTGAGATGCTGGGTAATTTTTCCTTTGGTGATTATTTTAAGGAAGAGGCCATTAAACAGGCCTGGGAGTTCTTAACCGAGGTTTTACTGGTTCCCAAGGATAAACTGTGGATAACGGTATTTGACGATGATGATGAGGCCGCGGCCCTCTGGGAAAAGGTGCCGGGCCTTATTGAGGGTCGTATTGTCCGTATGGGCGAGAAGGAAAATTTCTGGGCCATGGGCGATACCGGCCCCTGCGGCCCCTGTTCGGAGATTCATTATGACCAGGGCCCGGAGACGGGCTGCGGCCGACCCGAGTGCGCTCTGGGCTGTGACTGCGACCGTTTCTTAGAGTTATGGAACCTGGTCTTTATGCAGTTCGAGCGTGACGGGGCGGGTAAACTGCACCCCCTGCCCAGACCCAGTATTGATACCGGTATGGGGTTAGAGAGAATAACCGCGGTACTGCAGGGTAAAAAGACCAATTATGATTCGGATATCTTTACCGGGCTGATCGACATAATCGCCGGAATTGCCGGAGTAAAATATGGCAGCTCCCCTAAGACGGATACGGCCTTAAAGGTCATTGCCGATCATGCCAGAGCCACAACGTTTCTGGTGGCGGACGGGGTATTGCCCTCTAACGAAGGGCGGGGCTATGTCCTCCGGCGGATCATGCGCCGGGCCATTCGTTACGGCCGCAGCCTGGGACTTACCAGGCCCTTTATGCGGGAAATAACTGCCGAGGTAATATCCCGGATGGCTGGTACTTATCCCCATTTAACGGAGGCCGCGGAATTACTGGCTCAGGTGGTGGTAAACGAGGAAAAGCGTTTTCTGGAGACCCTTGACAAGGGGTTGAGCATGCTGCGTGAGGAAATGCGACGCCTCCAAGGGACAGGCCGCGGGATTGACGGTGATTTTATCTTTAAACTCTATGATACCTTTGGCTTTCCAGTGGATATTGTCCGCGATATGGCCTTAGAGGAGGGCCTGACCGCGGATGTGGCCGGATTTGAGCGGGCCATGGATAAACAGCGCCGCCAGTCACAGGAATCCTGGAAGGGCGGGGTGCCGGAAACCGCCCCAGGTCTGCGTGATTTGGCGGCCAGGATCGGCAAGACAGAATTTTTGGGTTACAATGGCCTCCTGGCCGCGGCCAGGATTAAGGCCATGATTGCCGAAAATGGCGAGGCCGTTACCGAAAGCGGGCCAGCGAAGATACTCATGGCCTGCGACCAGACGCCTTTTTACGCCGAGTCCGGCGGGCAGGTCGGGGATCAAGGAGAAATTACCTGGCAATCAGGCCGGGGCCGGATACTGGATACGCTAAAGACCAGCACCGGGGTATTTTTACATCAGCTGCTTATTCAAAAGGGGAAGCTGACCGTTGGCGAGGAGATAAAACTCATGGTGACAGCCGGCCGCCGCCATGATATAGCCGCTAATCACACGGCGACCCACCTGCTTCAGGCCGTGTTGCGCCAGGTATTGGGAGGCCATGTCAAGCAGTCCGGTTCACAGGTGGACGCCGAGCGCCTGCGCTTTGATTTCACCCATTTTTCGCCCCTCAGCCCCACCGAGTTAACCACGATTGAGAACATGGTTAACAATGAGATCAGAAAAAATATCTCCAATTATACCAGGGTAATGTCATTGGATGAGGCCCGGAAATCCGGGGCCACCGCTCTCTTTGGCGAAAAATATGGCGATGAGGTCAGGGTGGTGCGTTTTGGTGAATTAAGCATGGAATTCTGCGGCGGTACCCATGTGGCAGCCAGCGGAGAAATAGGCCTGTTCAAGATCATCAGCGAGGGCGGAATATCTGCTGGGGTGCGGCGCATAACAGCCATTACCGGCCGGGCCGCCATGCTGGATTATCAGCGGCTCAGCGCTCTTGTGGCCCAATTATCCACGGCACTTAAGACTGCCAACGCCGCCGAGCTGCCGGAACGGCTTAAAACCTTATCCAACCACGAGAAGGCCTTAGAAAAGGAAGTGGCGGCCCTGACGGCTCAGTTATCACTAAGCAATATTGATAATCTGCTGGAAAATGGCCGTGATATTAACGGGGTACGAGTGACGGCGGCTCAGGTACCCTTAGATTCCGCCAAGACCCTGCGCGAGATTGGTGACCGGATGCGGGACAAAATGGGCAGCGGAGTTCTGGTGCTTGGCGGTGAACTAAAGGGCAAGGTGGCGCTTCTGACCATAGTCAGCAAGGATTTGATTCCCCGCCTGCAGGCTGGTGAAATTGTCAAAGAAACTGCGGCGCTGGTGGGCGGCAGCGGCGGCGGCCGTCCCGATATGGCTCAGGCCGGCGGTACCATGGTGGACAAACTGCCCGAGGCCCTGGAACGGGTTTATGACATTGTAGCGGCCCGAACAGGCTGACTATTTACTGGGTACAATTACCCATAGCATTAGAATTTATTGTCAATTTTATGACCCATAGGCCTTGACAGCCTGATTTATATCTGCTAAAGAAATTCCATTTAGCTGAATCACTATTCATTAATTCGTCGGCAGAGGCTTAATCTTACGCCGCCGGACGACAGCTTAAGGAGCAAAAAAGATGATCACTCTGGACATGACGATGTGGGTTCACATCGTTAACATTTTAATTATGATTGCTGTAATGAATGCCGTTTTGTACCGGCCGGTACGGGCCATCTTGAAGGAACGCAAAAAAGAAGTCGCTACTCTGGAGACGGATATCGAGACCTTTGAAAAAAATGCTGAGCTGCGTCTCGAAGAATTTGATCAGAAATTGGCCGCTGCCAGAGCGAAGGCGAAGGAAAAGTACGATGTCGTACGAAACGAGGCCATGGCGGTCAGTTCTGAAAAGGTTGCCTCTATTCGTAAGGAGGCTGATCAAGAGAAAAGTGCTGGACTGGCTGATTTGGCCGGTCAGTTCGAAAAAGCCAAATCTGAACTGCAAAATCAGATTGGGGGTTTTGGCAAAGAAATGGCTAATAAGATCTTAGGGAGGGCCGCGTGATAATGAAGGCTGCAAATAGTAAAATTAAACTGACACTGACCATAGTTCTTACCGTCCTGGCTGTAGCAACGGCGGCCTGGGCTGGTGAAACTGGTGAAGTTCGGCCATTGATTAGTCACGAGCAACTGGTCGATTTTGGCTTACGTTGCATGAACTTTGCGGTTTTGGTCGTAATTCTGCTTAAATATGTCGTACCACCCATTGGCAAAGCACTCTCCGCCCGGCGGATAAAGATTACCGAGCAATTTGGTGAATTGCGGGAAAAGCGAAGCGAGGTTGAAACCACCTATAAGGATTATGAGACTAAACTCAGCCATATTGACGAAGAGGTTGAATCAATCTTGAATATCGCCATAACCCAAGCCGAGAACGAGAAGGCGAGAATCATCAGTGATGCTGAGCGGACAGCCGAGGATATCAAGCGCAAGGCGGCAGTTTCGGTACAGAATGAATTAAGCAAGGCCCGGAAAGCGCTGCGTGATGAAGTGGTGGAACAAGCCGCGGTTATGGCAGAGGCAATTATTAAGAAGAATTTTACCGAGACTGACCAGACAAAACTGGTTGAGGATTATCTCGGTCAGGTGGGGGCGATGGCATGAAAAATACCATTTTAGCGAA
>VAPK010362663.1_pt1 | contig 11389 bp, 9 predicted proteins | sample 3395031 | NCBI WGS metagenome assembly VAPK01 (sample SAMN08290443, study PRJNA428436) | hydrothermal vent metagenome | isolation source: Deep-sea hydrothermal vent chimney 1 | place: Pacific Ocean: Juan De Fuca Ridge
AATATAAGGGTTGGTTCATTTCCTTATCAGATATACCAATCGATGCTGACCCAGTCATCACAACGCCGATACATAACAAGCAAATAACCGGCCCGATAAACCAATAATCAATCACTAACGATTGTCTATCTTTAGGCGAAGAGGTACGGGAGGCGCTTCGTGACTGGTCGCGTTGCTGCACGCCACTGAATATCTGCGCGTAATTAATCACAGAACCTCCTTACATTATTTATAAAATCCAGACCGCGTTCTTCATACCCGCTATACATATCAAAGCTCGCACAAGCTGGCGCTAGCAATACGCTGTCTCCTTCCTCAGCCTGCTGGCAAGCATTTGTTACTGCTTCTTCCATGTTTTTTACTAAAACGATCTTGACATTCGAACCCAATGCTTGCGCAATCAACCCGGCATCTTGCCCCATTAAAATGACTGCTTTTACTTTTTTTTCTACAACCTTCTTTAAAGGCAAAAAATCCGCATTCTTACCTTCACCGCCTGCGACTAATATCACCTTCTTTGATAAAGAGTTGGACGAGGCGTCTGCCAAGGCATCAACCGAGGCGACCGCAGCACCTACGTTTGTCGCTTTTGAATCGTTATACCAATCTACATTCTTGTATTTACCCACCCACTGCATACGATGTGGCAAGCCAACAAAATCAGAGAGGCAAGTGATTATTTTTTCCAGTGGCAGACCAATGGCTTCTGCCAACGCCAATGCCGCCAATATATTCGCCAGGTTATGCCGACCTTTTATTTTAATGTCATTTATGTTGATTAATTTTCTTTCACCGCGTGCAAGCCAAATACAACCAGCCACTTCTCGCAAACCATAAGCCCCGTCTTCCGGCTCATTCAAGGTAAAACCTATTTTCTTTCTTTTTTTAATTAAATTACCACTGTCATCAGACAGGGAAGAAACAAGCGGATCATCCAGATTAACAACAACAACACCGCTGCCTTGATAAATTCGTTTTTTCACACCGGTGTAGTGATTAATATCCCGATATCTGTCCATATGGTCTGCTGTTATATTTAAAACTACAGACGCAACCGAATTCAGAGAATACGTGGTTTCCAATTGAAAGCTGGATAATTCAAGAATATAAAAATCAGGTTTTATATCTGCAGATGATGTTTCTGACAGCAAGTCAAGAACCGGCGTGCCAAGATTACCGCCCAATTTTGCATACAAACCTGCGCGCTGTATCATTTCGCCCAATAGCGTCGTAACAGTACTCTTACCATTTGAACCGGTAATCGCAACTATTGGTTCGTTGACGTATTGAGAAAATAATTCGATATCACCAATCACTTCAGCACCGCGCTCTATCGCTTCGGAAATAATCGGTTCAGCCAACGACACACCGGGAGAAATAATGATTTTCTCTACAACATTAAAGGCGTCGGGATCAAAACCGCCAGTAAATACTGTGATATCCGGATATTCATTTTTTAGCGAATCTAGCTCAGGCGGCTTAACACGGCTATCAGTCACTGTGACTAAAAAACCTTTTTTTGCCAAATAACGTGCGCAAGACAAACCTGTCTTACCTAAACCAACTACCAATACACGGTTCTCTGACATATCACATTTTAGTATTGTATTTGATAACATTTCTTTATTAACGCAGCTATTTAACTTAACGTATTTTTAACGTCGCTAATCCGATTAAAACTAAAATCACAGTGACCACCCAAAACCGAACAATCACTCTAGGTTCAGGCCATCCTTTTAGTTCAAAATGGTGGTGTAATGGCGCCATTCGAAAAACTCTTTTACCCGTTAATTTATAAGACACAACTTGCACAATTACTGATACTGTTTCCATTACAAATACACCACCCATTATGAACAACACCAACTCCTGTCTCACTACTACGGCAACCACACCCAACGCTGCGCCTAATGCAAGTGCACCAACATCACCCATAAACACCTGCGCGGGATAAGTGTTGAACCACAAGAAACCAAGTCCAGCACCCACTAGCGCACCGCAAAAAACACCCACCTCACCCACACCGGGGATATAGGGAATACTCAAGTAAGCCGCAAATTTAATATTTCCAGTCACGTACGCAAATACGCCCAAAGCTCCCCCTACCATCACAGAGGGTAAAATCGCCAAGCCATCCAAACCGTCCGTTAGATTAACTGCATTACTTGTTCCGACAATAACCAGATATGCTAGCAAGATAAAAAAAACACCCAACTCAATGGAAACAGTTTTAAAGAAGGGAACAATCAAATTTGTTTCAGCTGGAAGGGTTGCCGTAAGATATAACGTCAGTGCAACTAAAAACCCGGCAACAGATTGAAAAAAATACTTATTCCGTGCTGACAACCCATCCGAATCTTTTTTAATAATTTTCTTATAATCATCAACCCAACCGATCGCACCAAAGGCAAATGTGGTGAATAAAACTATCCAGACATATCGATTCCCCAGATCAGCCCATAAAAGAGTACTCACCCCAATGGAAACCAGCAATAACGCGCCGCCCATCGTCGGCGTGCCGGCTTTTGACAGATGTGATTGTGGCCCATCATCGCGCACTTGCTGACTAATCTGTCGCGAACTTAACTTCCTGATTAACGAGGGTCCCACAATAAAGGAAATAACAAGCGCAGTAAGTACCCCCAAAATCGCTCTCAGGGTCAGGTATTGAAACACATTAAACCCGGTGTATGATTCTGCTAATATTTCAGACAAATGCAAAAACATTTAAGATTCCCCGGCATCTGTTAATGCAGCAACGATGCGTTCCATATGCATGCTTCTTGAACCCTTGATCAGTACAGTGGTGCCTTCGCGCAAACTATTTTTTACTGTATCTAGCAACGCATCCTGGGTTTCAAAAAACAAACCGTTTTGTCCACCATTATCACAATAGGCATTAATTGCATGTCGGCTAAAATCGCCGGTAGCGTAAAATGCATCAACGCCCGCAGTAAATACTTGATTACCCGCATCACAATGCAATGATTCAGCCTCCGCACCCAACTCAGCCATGTCACCTAAAATAAGTATTTTTGTCCCTTTACATGATGAAAGTACATTTAACGCCGCACCCAGCGAAGCAGGATTTGCATTATAAGTATCATCAATAATTGTTGAATTATTCACACCGGACTTTCTCTGCGAGCGCCCAGGAACTGTTCGAACGGCCTGCAATCCGGTTTTAATTTCCGACAAATTGGCACCCACCGCTAACGCAGCTGCACTTGCCGCCAATGCATTCATAACATTGTGTTTTCCTGGCATAGCTAACGATATATGTACCGACCCGTCTTTTGTATGTAATTCAATGTCGTTGCGATAGTCGTTACCATCGACTTTCTCTAACCATGTCGCAAACACATCTGCTGCTTGGTTCGTTCCAAAACTAATAACGCTGTGTACGCCTGCATAACTTTTCCATAAATCATAATAAAGATCATCATAATTAATGATCGCGATACCTTTATCTGACAAACCCTGAAATATTTCTCCCTTAGCTTTTGCTACACCATCAAGAGACCCGAAACCCTCCAGGTGAGCAGGCGCTGCATTGGTAATAAGCGCCACTGAGGGACTGACAATATTAGTTAAATACTGTATTTCTCCTGGATGATTCGCACCCATCTCAATAACCGCATATCTATGAGAAGGTTGCAGGCGATACAATGTAAGTGGCACGCCTATATCGTTATTAAAATTACCCAGGGTTGCTAATACAGGGCCTTTTTGACCCAATATACCTGCCAACATTTCTTTCACAGTCGTTTTGCCGTTACTGCCGGTCAAGCCGATTAGTGGCCCATCAAAATCCGAGCGCCATTTCATCGCCAATAGACCTAAAGCGATTCTTGTATCCTCAACAACTATTTGCGTAATTTTATTTTTACATTTCTTATCAACAATTGCCGCAACAGCACCTCCGTCTGCCGCATTTGATATAAAATCATGCCCATCAAAATTATCTCCACGCAATGCAACATATACATCGCCTGAACTTAAGGAACGTGTATCAGTACAAATACTTTTAAATACGCCGTCCTCACCGATCATAGGCGCTTCGAGTATTTTTGCCGCATCAGATAACTTCATACTTATGTTGTCACCATAACTGTCATCACTATAATCATCACATAAATCATCACAAATTTTCTCGGCCGAGACACTCACACTTATTTCTGAATTTTAAGTAAACGCAATACATGATCACGATCACTGAATGGCGTTTTTTCATCGCCTATCAACTGATAGGCTTCATGTCCTTTACCGGCGACCAATACAATATCGCCAGGTCCTGCCACTGTAATCGCCTCTTGAATCGCTGCCGCACGATCATGAATAACCAACACCTTTTTGGAGTCTATTGCTTTCCCAAAAGTTTCACCCAAAATATCGTTTATGATTTCCTCTGGTGATTCGTGCCTTGGATTATCATCTGTAATCACAACGTTATCAGCGTATTGTGTAGCAATCTCTCCCATCAATGGTCGCTTTCCTTTATCCCTGTCTCCCCCACAACCAAACACGCAGATCAAATTGCCTTTAACATGTTCACGCAAAGTCAACAATACTTGCTGCAACGCGTCCGGTGTATGGGCATAATCAATAACAACTAACGGCTTTCTTTCATCCCCTGCAAATCGCTCCATGCGCCCAGGTACCGTATTTACACGCTGCAAAAGATCAAGAGCAATTTCAAATGACACCCCCTTAACCAGCAACGAACTCAACACTGCCAATAAATTGTTAACATTAAAACGACCCAATAGCTTGCTTTTTAGTTCCCCGTTACCCCAGGGGGTTGCGACCTTAAAACTGACCCCATCCATACTCAGATTAATTTCAGATGCATAGACATCAGGTCGAGCGCCATTGGCTTGCATACCATAACTGATACAATTTTTGCTTGCCGACACGTTTTTCAACAACTGCCGCCCAAAGGCATCGTCTGCGTTGATAATTGCAGTTTTGACGCTAGGCAAATCAAATATTTTTTTCTTTGCCTGACCGTAAGCTTCTATATCACGATGATAATCAAGATGATCACGGCTCAAATTTGTAAATACAGCTACATCAATTTCTGAACCGGCTACCCTGTCTTGATCCAACGCATGTGAAGACACTTCCATTGCAACATTTTTTGCGCCCGCTATTTGTAATTCCTTAAAATGTCGTTGCAAAGAAACCGGATCTGGCGTAGTCATATTTGTCTCTTTTAAATCACCATATAACCCATAGCCTAACGTCCCAATCAGCCCGCAAGGTGACTCATTATTCAAGGCTTGTGATAAAAAATGGCAACAAGATGTTTTACCATTTGTACCAGTCACACCAAAAATAAACATTTTTCGGGACGGCTGACCGTAAAATCGAGACGCAATTTCACCCACATGTGCTTTTAGATTTTTTAACGCAAATACCGAAACACCACTACCTGGCTGCAAATATTTTGCAAACTGCAATGGCACTATATTTGAAACAGGTTCCCAAATTACAGCAACCGCACCGGCCGCAATCGCATCATTTACATAATCACTTCCATTAACGTTTAAACCCTGATACGCAATAAATAAATCACCAGGTTTAACGTGCCTGCTATCAATTGCCAAATCTGTGACATTTCTATTATTCTCAGCAGAAACATCAACCAAACCTTGCAACAGCTGAGAAAGAGAGCGAGCGGTTTGTGACATTTTAATGGCCATCATGGATTGGCCCCCAATCTGGCAATTTTAGCGCCTATAGGAGGAATATTATCCGGTGTTACATTTAGCAAGCGCAAGGCGCCACTGGCTACTTTAGAAAAAACAGGTGCAGCAACCTGACCACCGTAATATTCTTCACTGGTCGGCTCATCAACAATAACCACCATCGCAATGCGCGGATCACTCGCCGGAGCAACACCAGCAAAAAGCGCGACATATCTATCCTCATAACTGCCCGCGACCGACTTTTTAGCCGTGCCGGTTTTGCCCGCAACACGATAACCGGAGATTTTTGCTTGTGTGCCTGTCCCCCCCTTTAAAACCGCTTTTTCTAACATTGCCCGAACCTTACGGGTGGTATCAGGACTAAAAACCTGAGTTGCAGCTATCTGCGACCCTTCCTCCAGCTTTAAAAAAGAAACAGGGCGCAAATAACCATCACCCACCAATGCAGAATAAGCCCTCGCCAACTGCAGTGGCGTCGCCGATAACCCGTAGCCAAAAGCCAATGTGGCAATTTCAATTTTTTGCCAACTGGAATAATGGGTAAGCAAACCGCTGACTTCTCCAGGAAAACCACTTGCTGAGCGGTGTCCAAATGACACTCTCGACAACATATCCCAGATTTTCTCCGGCTCCAGTTTAAGCGCAACTTTTGTTGCACCGACATTACTCGATTTTTGAATAATCGTTGTTAAATCGATCCGCCCATAGTTTTTAAAATCTTTAACAAGGTTCCTGCCGACTCTGAATAAGCCTGGTGAAGTATCAACAACTGTACCGGGATTGAAGCGATGGCTTTCCAACGCGGCAGCGACGATAAAGGGTTTTATAGTAGAGCCAGGCTCAATAACATCGGTTACTGACCGATTGCGATACTTGTTGTCTTTTAGCTGACCTCGATCGTTTGGGTTATAGGCAGGTTGATTGACCATCGCAAGTACTTCACCTGTTTTAACATCAAGCATTACAAGCGATCCAGATTTTGCTCCATGGCGCTGCACCGCTGCTTTCAATTCTCTATAAGCAAGATATTGAATACGACGATCAATACTAAGCGTTAGTATTTTTCCTGGATCCGCTTCCTTTATACTCTCAACATTTTCCACCATCCTGCCAAGGCGATCTTTTAATACACGTTTTTTTCCATTGACTCCTTTTAGCCAATCATTATAGGCGAGCTCTAATCCCTCCTGACCACTATCATCATAATCAGTAAAACCGATCACATGAGCTGTCACTTCTCCTTTTGGATAATATCGATGATATTCACGTTGCAAAAACACACCCTGTATATTTAGCGCCATTACTTGCTGGGCAAGGTCGGGATTTACATGCCGTTTTAAATAAGCAAATGCACGGCCTTTTGATTTGCCCGACAATAATTCACGAATTTTTTTTTGTTTTATGTCTAATTTTGACGCCAATTTAACCTGCTGTTTGTGGTTAGCCTGAAAAATTTGCGGATCAACCCACACTGAATTTATAGGCGTACTAATTGCAAGTGGCTCACCATAACGATCGGTAATCATTCCCCTATGGGCGGAAACAGCAACATCCCTTAAATATCTCGCATCACCTTCTTCTCGCAAAAAATTTTTTGTTAGCACTTGAAGTTCGACTGCACGCCATGCTAGCAACAACATTGCCGCCATTAACAAGGAAACAACAATATAACGACGATAGGAATATGTAAAATTGTTTGCTGTCATGGCCGTATCATCACCACAGTCTCTGCAAGAGGCATTTTCATGTTCAATTCACTGCGCGCCATTCGCTCAATTCGTCCATGTGTAACGAGCGTGCTCTGTTCCAATTGCAACTGACCCCACTCGACATCCATGTGATCATGCTCATCTTTGAGAACCTGCAATTGAAAAAAATACATTCGATTCTGGTGCTTCGCGTATATGACAGCAAATGCCGAATTAACCACGAGCACAATCAGAATCAACACCAATAAATATTTCGCCGACATCAAATTTTCTCAGCTACCCGCATAACGGCACTTCGCGCCCGCGGATTGATAGCTAATTCGTCATCGCTGGCGCGTATGACTTTTCCGATAATACGCAACTTCGGCTTTAATTGAGAATGCGTGACAGGTAAATCCAGAGGGTACACGTCACCTCGGCCCTGTTCGCGCATAAATCTTTTCACAATACGATCTTCTAAAGAATGAAAACTTATCACCACCAACCGTCCGCCTTTAACAAGTACATCAACTACCTGGGAAAGACAGATTTTTAAATCATTTAATTCATTGTTTATATAAATCCGTATGCCCTGAAAACTACGCGTTGCCGGATCTTTATTTTTTTCAAGAAAAGGGCTGGCATCATATATGATTTTCGCAAGTTGGCTGGTCGTTTCAATTGTGCTAGTTTTTCTTTCCTTGACAATAGCGTGGGCAATACGACGAGAAAATTTTTCTTCGCCATATTCTTTTAATACCGACGCGATTTCTTTTTCCTTGGCCTTCGCCAACCATTGAGCGGCCGTCATACCAGTACTGCAATCCATACGCATATCAAGCGGTCCATCCTGCCTAAAACTAAACCCTCTTTGGAAATCATCAAGCTGGGGAGATGACACACCCAAGTCAAGTAAGATACCATTGACTTTTCCCAGGCATTCACGATGTTTTGTTATCTGCTCTAACAATGCAAATGTTCCTCGCTCTATGGAAAAACGTTTGTCCTGTCCAAATCGGCGTCTTGCCTGTGCAACTGCCTCCTCATCCTTATCAATTGCCAATATACGACCTGCTGATCCAAGTCGATTTAGAATTTCCGCAGCGTGCCCACCTCGACCAAAAGTGCCATCAACGTAAATTCCGTTTTCTTGTATGCCCAGTGCTTCAATAGCTTCTTTCAGCAGCACCGGATGGTGTATTAACGCGTCAGTCATGCCATTCACATTTAAAGGCTTGGTAAAGCGAGTACTGCGTCAAGTGAGTATGATAGGTTCAATATAATTTAATAATTAAACGACGCATGCTCATCAGGAAGTGCTTCTATTTCAGCATTCCTCATATTTGCTTGCTCATCTTTCCACTTTTGTTCGTCCCAAATTTCAAACTTGTTTATCGCGCCAGTTAGCACTATGCTTTTATCTATGCCGACCTGCTCTCTGAGTAAAGGAGGAATCAAAATTCGCCCATTTCCATCTAGTTTGCATTTTGCAGCCTGGCCAACCAATATGCGCACCAACATGCGCGTATACCCATTCCTGCTCGGTAATTTATTAATTTTTTCTTTAGTAAATTCCCATTCAGGTTGCGTATATAAAAGCAAACAAGGATCTTTAATATCCATGGTGAGAAACAAATTGCCTTCACAATATCCCTGTATAACTGCACGGTACGATGTCGGTATTGCCATCCGACCTTTTACATCCAGGGATAGGGCATTTGCACCCTCGAACATTATTTCTCTCCTAGCAGAACATTAGGCACATATTGACCATGAATTAATCAACAATAACTCCCAAAAAAAAACACTATTGTCCACTTTTCTCCACTCAGTATAGGTTTGTATCAACAAAACTGTCAAGGATTTCGCCCATAAATTGGCGAAATATTGTTTATTCCACAGTAACTTAGCGCGTTAACGTGTTTTCATTGATTCAAAATCAAACAGCTTTACGAATGAAAGCAATCAAATTATATAAAAATCATGGAGTTAGAAAAAAAGCTAGAGAGGCTTGGGGAGAAATGAGAACAATAACTAAGTGAGTTGGCCTATAAGCCGGGTTCTGTCGAGAACAGTCATTCATCTGGGATGCACGTCACCGTGCACCTCAAGCGACCTACCCGGGAACAGTGTGGGCCACACTTGGCAACAAACGTTGCCCGCTCCCCTATTTGGTCTTGCTCCAGGTGGGGTTTACCTTGCCACTGATGTTACCATCAGCGCGGTGCGCTCTTACCGCACCATTTCACCCTTACCAGCATGTAAAATGCCTCGGCGGTATATTTTCTGCGGCACTTTCCGTAGACTCGCGTCTCCCAGAGGTTATCTGGCACCTTGCCCTGTGAAGCCCGGACTTTCCTCTATATCATTAAAGATACAGCGACTGTCCAGCCAACTCGCTGCAAAGTGTCAGGGATTACTCGTTATTTTTCAAGATACTTTCGCCTAAACGCCTAAAAACAGCTCAAATAACGATGAAAGGTTTTAATCGGTAAGCGGAAATTCCTTAATTTTATACAATAATTTGTGATGGCTATCACGCTTTTTCATCGCATTTCGAGCGAAAATTACTCAAATAGAAGCAATTTTAGTTAAATACACAAACAGATGAGTAATAAAAGATAAATTATAAAAAACAGAATGTACGACTTGTACAAAGGCTTAAAAAGGGCAAAGGGGAATGAAGAGCATAATAATACAATGCAATGCGGCGGAATACGCTGACGAAAAGAAAGTCGATTCTCTACTACAGACTTCAAATAGCCGCCTATCTAAAGAAGATGTATTTCATTTTATTCCTGAATTATTATTGCGTGCTGACCAGGACGCCGACACCCCTTCGACCAAAGAATCCGCTGACAATAATAATAATGGCATTGTTAGCGCGTTATCGTTAATGCAACGCAATATTGATGCGCTTCTGTTTGATAATGACTCAGGTCAATTCAACATCAGCTCGAAGGTACTGGGCGATTTTGATCGATTGCTCAATCTTAATGTACCGGATGCGCGCGGCCATGCAGATGTAGATACTATAGATGTCGTCAGAATGATGTTCGATATTATTTTTGAAGACAGCGGTCTTACAAACAAAACCAAAGCGCTCCTTGCCAAACTGCAAATCCCTATTCTCAAGGTCGCCATACTGGACGAAACGTATTTTTCTGACGATCCGCATCCAGCAGATCAGCTAATTGACAAATTGACCGATGCCGCAAGGTTACTTTCAAACAGCGACGCTAAAAATAATGAGTCTTTTTACCGGGAATTCAACGCCATAGTGAGTCGCATCACAAATGAATTTATTGACGACACCACTATTTTTTCAAACATCCTGGCATCATCCCAGCTATTCAGAAAAGAAAAACAACAAAAAATGAACTCATCAATCCAACACTTAAAAAACACAACGGACAGACTTAAACTTCTGTCTAGCAAGGTACAAACAACAAATAGTCCGAAAAACAGTACTAAATTAGCAGGCTATAAAATTAAATTGAACAACGTCAGGATAAACAACACCATAAAAACGAATAAAAATGCCACACATGAAGACATTAAATTAGAAGCAGCACCTAAATCAACTTTAGCCAATTCAATCATAGAAAAAAACACGATTAACGCGGGAAATGCCAAGCAAACGATCACCACTGCGATCAGAAAAAAAATTATAGCGGAAGAGTTGCCAAGAGAACTACGCGAATTCCTCACAACAACCTGGGCAAAAGTAGCAACAACGATTTATAACAATTACGGTGAAAAAAGCGATATATGGGATACAACCATGTTAGTCGTTGATGAACTTATCTGGGTTTTTCAAGCTAAAACCAGTGAACAGGAAAAATTAAATATAACTAATATCATACCGCGTTTAATTACCAATATTCAGAACGGTCTGGATTCAACAAATTGCGAAAGTAGTAGAAAAACAAAAATATTTACAACACTGCTTTCGATTCATGCGGCAAGCCTGAAAGAGCAGCGCTTGGC
>VAPK011047981.1_pt1 | contig 11386 bp, 16 predicted proteins | sample 3395031 | NCBI WGS metagenome assembly VAPK01 (sample SAMN08290443, study PRJNA428436) | hydrothermal vent metagenome | isolation source: Deep-sea hydrothermal vent chimney 1 | place: Pacific Ocean: Juan De Fuca Ridge
CGGCTGCGCCTCGCATCCACCGCCTCCGCTACCCCCGCTGTCAGAGAGACAGCTGGTGCCAGACCAAGACCGGAGACCTCCGCTCCGGCGGCGTCTGCTCGTCTGCGCCTCGCATCCACCGCCTCCGCTAGCCCCTCTGCTCCCAGCCACGCTTACACTACACCGCCGCAGCGCCCATGGCGCACCAGCAAAGCTGGTGCGCCAGAGGCGCTGCTACCCATGGCCACTCTTGCCGTTGGGTAGCAGCGTTGCCGGGTAGCAGTGGCGGGGGGGGGCGGCAATCAAGGCCGAGAGTCTTTTTTCTCGAGCCGCGATAGTCCCCGCCCGGAACTGCGCATTACCCATTTTAGATGATGATTACTACTGAACCGCTTTTGACCTTAAAAAATAGTTTAAAGCAGCTTGCTGCTTCATCATTTTTTCGTTTTTTTTTGTGTTGGTTTTTTTATTCGTCACGTCTCATTTGATGTATTTCAAATACGCTTTATATGTTTCATGTGGAACATTTAATTTATCCTGAAAACAGGTTGCCTTGTCCTGAATATTGTGCAATACTGTACACGTATACAGCAATCCGGCTTTATACTTATTTTGAGGATATTGATGTGAAAACTTACAGCCTAATAGAGATGCTTAGAGTAGTTGACGATACGTTATGTTTACCAATGACAACCAAGGCGATGCCGTCTATAGCAGAAGAGGGCTCACAAACTATTTTTTGGACAGGTATTGCTACAAACATTTTAACGGCGGAACATTTTGAAATCCGCTATGAGAATGTCTTTTATTTTGACCCCGAAAATATGGAGAAATTATACACTGTCTGCAATTTAGTAAATCCTTATTTGCTTTGTCTATTTGACTCTATCATCGCGGATGATGAGGGCCTTGAATTAGACTGCGGTCAAATTACAGGAGAGCTTGCAAAAATTGAAAAAGTTACCGACATGACAAAAGCACATGAATTAATCAAACTTAATTGGAGACGCGACAATGAAAATACTACCAAAATACTACATTGTTAGATCGGTATACACCGGACCCATGGAAAAAATAATACCAACAGATAAACGTGACCGTATTGAATTACGGACCGTTTGCCCACTGACAATATGGGGAGGACAGCGGAGAAAAAAGGGCTTTTTAGGCGAATCCAGTTATTGGCAATCTTATGCAGAAGGAATGGTACGCTGTAAATCAGAGGGATTAAGACAGATAAAAGCAGCGACAGAATACAGTGTAGAAGAAACCCCCGAAGGGTATAAATGTATTAATGGAATACTTGCCCGCTGGTATAAACCGTTAGTTAAAACTATCCCTACAATTAATTTATCCTGAAAACAGGTTGCCTTGTCCTGAATATTGTGCAATACTGTACACGTATACAGCAATTTAACTACACCAATCAACACGGAGAAATTAAATGAATATTTTCAGGGCATATGGAGAAAACTAAAATGAACCATTATTTAAAAATATTTAATACACATTATCTACGCCTGTGCTCCAAACAAAAACTTGCAGAGGTACGGATTAATGACAGAGATTATCAATGTTTTGACACCATCAGTTACCGTCTTCCGGAGCGTGAAATACAACTAGATATTAGTTATGAAATAACTCACGTACATGCAGGTCTCGGCCTATTACCCGGTTATGTAATGTTGTCATTACGCAAATTGCCAAAAAAAGGATCTAAATAAAATGAGCAAACCAACTAACTTTGTACGCACTGTGTTATTGCATCCTATAAACAATCATGTTGACTTTAAAATTGACGGCCTCAGCGAACCCCTTATTATTAATGCTGATATGTGGCATGTCTCTGGACTGTACAGGGCAATGTTTCGCGGCTTATGTTTAAATAATGAAATCAAAGAGCTGGTGCCGCTCGTCGAAGGTAACATCGGAGTTATGTGGATGCCATCAGGACACATCAACAGCATATGGATTAGCGAGATATTAAGTAACAATAATACTTATACAACATTTACTTGGAGTCTGGAAAAGCCTAAAAACAACATTGAGAGTTATCAATTATTTAATGTTGGCCATTGCTGGACGCTCAAAGATCCTCGGGAAAATACGATAGTTTATTTTGTTAAACTTAAAGTTGACGACCGACACTATACGCTCCAATCAGCAATAGCAGAGGGGGCCGATATCCTTTTTTACGACCATTACAGCGAGACCGATAGTCAAGATACATGCAATCTTCTCAATAAAAATAAATATCCGGGCGATGAAATCTATATCCCCGTTTATCGCGCGCTAGACAACATACAGGATTTTACCTAATGCTATCTGACAAGGAAGTTAAACCTGCGCTTAATCTGCTGCAATATTATGTATCCCGCCGATTAGAGGATGATGAGTATGCAACTATTGACAGTATCAGAATGGAGTTACTTAAGCGGACTGATCGTGTTGGCCAGCATCGCTATTATCGTGAGTGGATTATTGGCACCAGGGATCTACCGCGGACGCTTGTTGATTCTTTGCGTTTAATTATCTTGCAGGACTTTTACAGTGATGATACCGCATCCGATTTAGCCAAAATCCTACAATTGACATAACTTATAGTAGAGGCCTGGGCGCGTTAGCGCCTAGGCCTTTGTTTTTTTTATTATCCTTTGTCAAATTGCTTAATCACGTATCTTATCTCGGTTTCCAATCTGACTAATCTCGCCTGAGTACGGACGTGTAGCCCGATAATTGTGGTTATGTTAACAAGACCGCCTAGTATAATTATAAGTATGGGTAACTGATCCATAAATATTCCCTTAATGTTTAATTTTTCGTAAAAAAAAGTCCCGCCGTAAGTGATTACGGCGAGACAGATCAAGTAGACAGTCTTGATTAGGTGTAGACGGGAGGTACAGCAGCAGGGACAGCAGCGAGGCCCATAACAAATAGCGCATATGTATAATTTAAAAATACATTGCCATTTGACTTTGGAATACCTTGTCCACCACCTGCGAGAGTTTGTGGGACTGATGCCAATAGGGATGTCATTGCGGTTGCCGCAGTGTCCCAGGCCGCTTGTTCAGCTCCGGACAAACCATCCCATATCGCCTGTGAAGTCGTGATATTGAGTGCGCCAGGACCTACAATGCTATCAACCAAAAAGCCATTCCATGCGTAACCACTGGGTGTAATTGCCTGTATTTCAGCCTTATCGGTCAAGGTCAGATTTTGATTAATCTGAGTATTAGCATTTACAAACTTTTGTGCAGAACCGGCGGTTCTCATTCTGTTACGGGCGGCCTCTTGACCTGCCGAACGAGGATTAGAAGGAATGACGAGTTGCCGAACCGTGGCGCGACCCTTCCATTTCCCGAAAACAATCGCGCCACCGAAACCGCCGGAGGCTTCCATTGAAAAGAGTGGACCTGAGACTTTAGCCATTTATTTAAACCTTTATTTTGATTAATAGAGTGCTAAATATGGCACGTTTTTTGCTTAACATCAATAAGTCAAATATCTATTAGCAATTAGCGCGATAATCTCTGTGTCATTCAGTGATTTTTTGAATACCTGAAGGTGATTGATATCACCTGCCCAGGGATACCCTAACGGATCACCGCCGACTATGGTATTTGCGGGCCATTGATTAATAGTGCCCGGGACTGAGCCCTGGATGTAACCAGGATTACCCATAGTGCTGGTATGGATGTGCATATTCACGCCATCAAATCTAAAAAATAGATAATGCCAATTGTTATTAATGCCCAGCGTGATATTGCTATTGATACTGATGGTACGATTACCGCCACTGGCTCTTATCAACAAATTTAATGCTGTGCCGTTGGTGATATATGCGCTCACCGTAGCACCAGGCTGCGCGCCGCAAGAGAAGAGGACTTGTGGTGTAGACAGAGGGACTATGCTACCTGGATTGCGGACAACGGCAAATATTGTAAATTCTGGCGATAATTCGGGATATGGGATGGTTGGCAATTCAGCATGGCCAGTGCCTATGTTTTTATTACTGAGAGCAAAACCGAGATCAGTATTGATGCGTTGCTGGACTGGGTTACCAGACATAAGCCCATGTCTATCCAGACCACTGCTGTCAGTAATGATGGAGCCAGCACCGTTAAATAGGTATGCAGCTGACGTTACACTCCCGAGTGGCGTGGATCTATTGACTAGACTGCCAAATGGCGGCTGCCCGCCACTTGACGATATTCTCAGTTGTTCGCTCAGATATAGGTTCCAGCCGGTTATTTTTTTTGCCTTGGCTCGATTGTTGTAATCATCACGCTCCAAAAGCGGAATTAACTGCCACCGACTGGCGACATCCGAGTATTTTTCACGCTGCTCCAATTGAGCAGCAGAGGGAAGAGACGGGTTGATTGATCCAGGGTAATGTTGCCTGGTTACGACCGGACCATGTTTGGTTTTTCTATATTCCAAATCCTTGCCAATAGTTCCTGATGCCGACTTACTCATTAATGGACCCACGACCTTCACCATAACTTTTTCCTCTGTTTCGTTTTGTTTATATTTTGCCTTGCATGTGAGCTGACACATACAATTGATAACCTGTTAACGGTGCGTCTATCCCCTTATCCTGCCAAACGTTTTTATCTTCGGCTGATAATGCTTGCCATGCGATTACAGCTAATCTCATTTTGGACCGCTGGAATACTTGCTGGCTAGTCTTAGGATCAAATGGTACTACGTGCTTTCTACGCTGCAAGCCGTATTCACCGATAATGCCAATATTTGCATAATCTATATGCACTCTCTGATAAACAACTCTAACTATACCGCCTGTAATAGGGTCAATTTCATTGATTGACCCAGTGGGCAACAGGCTTATTTTCTGTAACTCTATTTTGGTCATGGGATGCACGCCGGGTTATCTATCAGGTATTGAGACCAGTAATCAGCCCATTTTGGGATTATGCGCATTACCAATTTCCCACTGACATTAACTTGCGTTGGCGGTATTAATGAGTGTAATTTTTTGGCCTGAGCCAGGCAATCAGACATTGATTCAGGCAGGTTTTTAGCGAGAGCTGGATTTTTTTTCTCGCTAATTATATAGCTTTGGCCATTTTTAATTACATATTTACCGACTGACCTTATGGTACTTTTAGCGCTATCTGCAAATAGTGGTCTTGTTATTTTAACGGTCATATTTATTTTTCCTTATTTCAAGGCAAAGATTTTAGCGGATATAATTGATCTAACTTTTGCTGATGTGTTTGGTCCAAAAAAACGTCCACCCGGAGGAAAGTGACAAACTAAAAGGCTCAAGAATATATTACCATCTAAGTTTTTCATTCCGGGTACCTGATTCCATGAGAAAATATAATCATCAGATATTTGCCACTGATAGTTATTTTGACCAGCTATCGGTATGTATCGTCTATGGTGTTTTATAGTTCTATATTCTTGTATTTTTGGGTATCTTCCAGAATTCCACGAAAATGATTGTGGATCATTTAAAAAAAATGCAGGCCTTGGCCATCCAGCCATAGCAATGTATGAGGCATTTATTTGTGTGTTTATTGACATGGTAAAAAATAGATGTTTTTTGTAGTTATGTATTGGCATCTGGAACGTATTAAATTGAGCTTCTGCGTTAATCACATATTTATCAGTCCAAGTACCAGTATCAGCAGAGCCAAACCAACCAAGTGATGGCGTCGGTTCATCGGAAAATGTAGGCTGCTGAAGATGCGATCCATTGGGGTTAAATGTTATGCAATTGCTTCTAAAGATCGGTGGTGTTTGGTTATTAGTGGGATCATTGCCAGTATACGCAGAGCATTGCACATGATATCTCTGATTAAAGTAATTTGTAGGGTCATACTGATCAAAGTAATTTTGATTAAATATACCAGCCCGTATATCTCTTTTGATAGCACCTACCATTGATGCAGCATTAGCTTTGTTTAGTAGAGAGTGCCAACGTTTGACTATCTGTTCTGCTGCTTCAGTTGACTCAATCACTATTACGTCTCGCTTTTTCCTTTTCTTTGCTTGTAAGACTCTATTTTGTAGAGAGACAGTACCCTGCAATATTTCGTCTTTTCTACTATATCTCATATAGGATCTTTGTAATTCTTCCAGACTGGGGGGCACCACAATATTGATCGCTTTAGCCATTTACTTATATCCTTTCTGCCAACAAATGTTGAATTCCTTCATTGCTATCCGGTGAAATTCCTTTGATTTTATCGCTACTGAAACATCACGGTTTATAAGAACAGACGCTTGACCTATGTTGTGAGAGCCAATTATTACAATATCATCGTCTATGATTATTTGTTTTTGATGTAATAATTCTGACCGTCTTGCGTACCTGACATGATAACCAGCATTCGTCAGACCATCATGAGCACTTAAATTAAAATGTCTATTCCAGGCAAATGAGCCAGTTTCAGACAAGACAGCCTGAGTAACCAAACCACGTTCACCGGCACAAAGGAGGGCATGATAAACGGAGTTTTTTTTTCGATCAGAAATCCGAAAACGCTCAGACATAGCAAACATGGACACCCTTATCCTTGATTCTGCTTCGTTGATCATTGACACAAGGGCGTGTGAATAATGATCTTTATGTAGATAATATATCGAGATATCATCAGTAATTACTCCATCAGGTCTAACACCATCTGGTAATTTGTTGATGGCATGTATCATGGTAGGACCGGCGGGTTAGCGGTTGTTGAATTTTGCAAAAACCATTCTGCCCAGAAGTATCGATACCCGTTGCCGTCATAGCTGGTTGCATTCGTTGTCCATAAAATTTTGCTTGCTGGAGTGATTGCTTTCCAGACACCTGACATTTCTCTTATTTTTGTAGTATGTAATATCTGCTCAGGACTTCTTTCTACATTCGTTATTGGTGGAGCGCTTACTACAGTTTTTCCATTTCGTTTGGAAAAGACGATAGCTTTTCTAAAGGTTCCAGATGCTGCCAATGAAAATAATGGGCCCACTACATCGACCATAATTTGTATACCTCATATTGTTCGTTGAATTGCTGACTTGGCTTGGAAAATCGGTAATATGCATCCTTCAATCCGTTGAGATCAAAACTGTAATTTTTTTTCATATCTAATAATGCTCTTGCATCCATAAAATCTTTCACTTTCCTTTTTATCGATTCGATATGGTACTGATCGGGGGCATCACTCATTTTCCAACCGTTTAAACAGCACCACCCGACAAACATGTCAAATGTTTTCTCGCCTTTGAAGACGCAATTATATCGGCCAAAAACGGAGGATATTGATTTTATTCGGCCACCAATATGATGGGCTATTGACTTCAGTCTATTTGATTTTCTTGTTTTTTTGTCATCTTCGGCCTTTATCTCTTCAATAATCTGCCTTCTTGTCGCTGATAATAACCCGTATTTATCCTGATGCTTCACCTTTGCAAGCATAATCAGGTAGCCCAACCCGTTTGCAGAGTATTTTCCTACTGACTCCCAACCAGGCGCACGAGCATGCTTTGATATGGCGTATCGATTACCACGTATTAGTCCTTGATCATTGGCTTTAGATGCTTTTGATAAATACTGGGCAGCTTTTGACAGGTAATATGCCGAGCATTTTGTATCTTTTATCCGCTCTAAATGTACATAACCTTGGCCCCATAAACGTTCCAATCTTTTTGCCCAACAGGAGAAGAGTCGGTATGGAATATCCCAGTTCATGAGTAAATGGACATGAATATTGTCTTCTCCTTGTTTGTTTTTTGGGTTTTCGGCAACCCAGAGATAGCAAAACGGAGTTATATTTTCCTCTGATCCCGGCAGCTTTATCTTTGGAGTATTGAATTCTATGGGCGTGTATGGACCCTCTTTTCGATTGACTATTTTTCGCCCACGCCGATATTCAGGAATCCAACCTCTGAGCCTCATTTTTTTAATACCGTCGAAGAAACGAGACACTTCACGCTGCACTGAACTTTGATAGCTATAACTTTTACGGATGGACGGGCCTATAAAATCAAGCAATTCCTTGTCTATCGGTTCATAGCGTATTGGGCAGTAGTCGCCGGAATCCAGTGGAAGAACGCCAAAATGATCAACGCCTTTCGCAAAATATAGCCCAGGACTACGAGCAAATTTTGTTGCGTACCGAATATGGCCATTTTCTGGATATGTGATTAACTCAAATTTTGTGATTCGATTATTTATTCGCTCGCGGGCATCTTTATTTAAGGTTACTGTTGCAAATACTCGATATCCACCATGTTCAACATCGACAAACATGGCGGAATCTTCAATCTTACTGATGGCCGCCTCAGTCATTTTGCTTGTTGATCGTTCCCCGGAATTGACTGGTGGTAGCTTGCCATTTACAAATTCTGGAGAGATTCTCAAACGCCACTCGTCAGACCAAGGCCTGTAAGCGATCCTCGCATGCACTCTATTTGAGGGATATGACCGCTTTGATACTGCTAACTCTGCTTCTTGTACGAGCTGCTTACGCCTGAATAGCTTTTCCGGGTCACTTTCTGATCGTGTCTGACATTTGGTGCGCTTGTCTAGACTATGCAGAGATTGTGCCACTATTTTCCCGTTATTATTTTCGGACCCTGATGATTCTTCCTGATATTCCATTCTGTTAAACCTTTCTTATTCTGTTGTTTTTATCTATGTTAACTGTTGGTTTTCTTTTTCGAACTACTGCTTCCTTCACATCGATGTCATGTTTCCTTGATATCGATGTCATGTTTCCTTCATATCGATATGATTTTTTTTGCGTTGCACTAGAAAGCTAAACTTTTGAATCACCGGATTAGCGGGAGCCGCCCGCAGGGCCAAGACAGTCTTTTTTGGCTTGGTGCGTAGCACGGCAGAGCGGCCAGACGGGTCACCGGCTGGCAATCTCCAATAACCTGATATTTGATAAATTACGGGATAGCACCAAAGTATGACAACTGTAATCGAGCACTTTCAAGCGCCTTACATTGCCCGGTTCTCTCTGATGGCTGATTTTTATCAGGGGCTGTAACTGATGCCTTAAATCTGACACATCGGGATCGTTTGCATTCTGCCCTGACAATTGGGCATATGGAACCTTGAGGTATCGGTTTTCTAAATGAGCCTAAATCAAGGATTGTTGGATATTCTTTATTGTCAGTAATGCAGAGAGAGACAGAAGTTGAACATGATCCTATGACATTTTTTTTCAGGCGCTCCTCTTCGGAAACAGCAGTGAAAAAAGAGCATTTATTTGCAATACAAAACGTGCCTTTAAATGGGCATATTGCTGTTGGCAGTATGTGAGTTGAATGACTGACTGAACCTGCAAGAATGAATGGCGATATTGATATTTTTAAAGTTGACATTGGATATCCTCTGTTTACCTGTTTTTTCGAGTTAAATAAAAAGGCCCGATAAATCGGACCTTAAACAGGGATAAGGGATATCAAGCAATAGCTAATCGCTACCCTTGCAAAAATAGTATGCTTCATTGTTGATTTTATCAAGATAATAAAGGTATATATAAATGGGTATTGACAATAAAAAACAAATAGTTTACAGCGATGGCCTTAAGTATCAACTAGCTGTAACGTATATTCAGCAAACATCGATCAAACCTGATACGCCAGGACGGCTGATGAATCTAAGCATAGATCAATCTGGACTGCTTATAATCAATCAAGGCTACAGCTGGGATGGGCCGAGTGGTCCTACTCTTGACACGCACACATTTATGCGTGGTTCCCTAGTTCATGACGCTTTCTATGAATTAATGAGATATGACTTAATAGATAAAAAATACCGAGAAGATATTGATAAATTATTAATATCAATGTGCAAAAAGGACGGGATGAGCAGACTAAGAAGATTAATTGTTTATGCTGGTATTCGTGCTTTTGGTGGTATTAATGCAGATAAAAAAAATAGACGTAGATTGTTAATATCACCTCGATAAGCAAATTAACAGCCGGTCGCCGAAGGCGACCGGCTTTTTTTTCTTTTTTTCTATTTCCTGTTAGTTTGTTATGACCGCTTAGATAGCTTTTGTTTATGCGTGGCTTTGTCTTTCTTGGCTTTGGTAAGAGTGATTACAGTTTTCTTTTTTAATTGCGTTTTGGCCGTTCTTTTTTTGGGTAAGAGTGATTACAGGTTTCTTGTTCATTCGTTCTTTGGCCGTTCTTTTTGTGGGTAAGAGTTATTATAGTTTTCTTGCTGATTCGTTCTTTGGCCGTTCTTTTTTCGGGTAAGAGTGATTACAGTTTTCTTGCTGACGCGTTCTTTGGCCGTTCTTTTTTCGGGTAAGAGTGATTACAGTTTTCTTGCTGACGCGTTCTTTGGCCGTTCTTTTTTTGGGTAAGAGTGATTACAGGTTTCTTGCTGATTCGTTCTTTGGCCGCTCTTTTTTTGGGTAAGAGTGATTAAAGGTTTCTTGCTGACTCGTTCTTTGGCCGTTCTTTTTGTGGGTAACAGTGATTACAGGTTTCTTGCTGATTCGTTCTTTGGCCGTTCTTTTTGCGGGTAAGAGTGATTACAGTTTTCTTGCTGACCCGTTCTTTGGCCGTTCTTTTTTTGGGTAAGAGTGATTACAGTTTTCTTGCTGACCCGTGCTTTGGCCGTCTTTTTTTTTACCTTTTTCAGTCAGTCGCCGAAGGCGACTGTTTGATGTATAGCTATACCCGCCTTAGGCGGCAGCACAAATAATGCGAAGCGAGGCAGGACGCCGATGCGGCAATGAGAACCACTAAACGCCAAAGCCGCCCTAGGCGGCGGACCGCGAAGCGAAGAGAACCAGCAGCCTATAACTGAAACCTACTGGGCACATAAGCCCGGCTGCTGCCCGGACAGTGGGGAGCCCCCCGAGACCCGCAGGGAAGCGGGGCACTGGGGGGCGGATGGGCGGGACACTAGGGCAGGAGTGATAAGGAGGCTGGGGGCGGGGGGTGTTACAACGAAGCTACTGATACAGCACATGGACGTGCGGATATTTAGCATAATATTAACAATTGGCACTAGCGGAATTATTGCAATAAAAGTGCTGACTTTATTGCCCCTGGGAGCCTTAGCGACCTTTGGCAATAAAATTAGCACTTTTGTTTTATGGCACGGAAGCTTATTTTTTTAGATGTTTTTTTTTGACGAGCTGATTAAATTGCAGCTAAAAAAAAGAAGGGGATAGAAACCGCACATCCCTATTTTTTGCCACATTGTAAAATTCAGAATTGAAGCTTATTCGTAGCGCCGCGTTAGCGGGAGCCGCCCGTAGGGCCAAGACAGTCTTTTTTGGCTTGGTGCGGAGCACGGCAGAGCGGCCAGACGGGCCACCGGCTGGCAACGCCCAATTTTATTTTTGGAGCCGCCCCCCCCCGCCACTGCTACCCGGCAACGCTGCTACCCAACGGCAAGAGTGGCCATGGGTAGCAGCGCCTC
>VAPK010366246.1_pt1 | contig 11384 bp, 7 predicted proteins | sample 3395031 | NCBI WGS metagenome assembly VAPK01 (sample SAMN08290443, study PRJNA428436) | hydrothermal vent metagenome | isolation source: Deep-sea hydrothermal vent chimney 1 | place: Pacific Ocean: Juan De Fuca Ridge
CCACCACTATGGCCTGTGTACTTAATAGGTGCATACGTAGGCGTCTGATCGAAATTAAGTAACGCGGCATTTTTCTGTACACGAGGTAGAATGCGTAAATAAATTTTATACGCATCAATAGCACCTTCCGCATTTTCCAACTCAGTTATAAACTCCTTCGCAAAAACCGAATAATTTCCACCGCCACTATCAAGCACGGGCTTCAAGCCGCCGGATGTCAACACCGTACGGGAATTGGTTTTCGCCATCACTTTGAGCCATTTCTTTAGGTGTTTATCATCTAAATCGGCATCCAGTCTCGCGACAGAGCTGCGTGTCATCGAACCTGAGTAACACGAATCGGCGACCACCAAAATGTGCTTCGCGTTCATTGTGTTGAACAATGCAGAAATAGCAGAATTGGGAATCCAGTTAGCGGTATTTTCTAGCTCCGCATCCACCGGTAACCAATACCCTTGCAAACTTTGTACATCCCGCTCACCATGACCCGCATAATAAACCAGCAGGTTGTCTTCTTTGGTCATCTTGCCTTTTATTTCATTGAGCGCCGAAAGAATGGTATATCTATCGGCGTTATTGAGTAAGCGAACATCAAAACCATATTTCTCATCCAATAATTCGGCAACACGTTTCGAATCACTTACTGCGGTCTGCAACGTTGGAAACTGGGAATACTCGTTATTCCCAATCACCAGTGCGTAGTACCGGCCAAAGTTAATTGATCCCGCAATACGGCCAAAACGTGACGTATCCTTTTTATATGACACAAAGCTTTCTTTAGGAATAAGCATGAAAGAAAACTCTGCCTCTTGACCGAGTTTATCCTTCGCATGAATCGCGACGTGCTTATTCTTGCCGGCCATTGGTATGGCCGAATGAAACTGTCCGCTACTATCAATGGAGAGCGAACGTTTATTGATTGTCGCGGCCTCAAGACCTGCTGGCGCCAGCACTCTGCCGCTAATCACACGTGCCTTACTGGCAGAGCGCACCTGCACAGTCGGCTCACCCCCTCGGGTAATCACAATTGACGGATCAAACACCTCTATGGATGGGCCTGGTACCTGCTGCGCAGTTAACGCTTCTTTTTGCAAAGAGCTTAGCAAAGAACTTTGAGTTTCAATATTTTTTGATTTGTTCTTTACCAACATTTGCTCACGGGAGACCTGCAACTTTAATGTCTGATACGAACTTTGTACAAGCTTTAATTGTTCCTGTTGCGCCGCAAAAACACGTTTGATCTCGTTTAAACGAACACTGTCAGCGGTAGACGCCATCTCTTTTTGTAGTTTATTTTGTTTTTCCTCAGCTTCCTGCAACAAACGTTCTTGATCTTTTAATTTCATACCAGCGGAGCGTAGAGAAGAATTTAGCGCCTTCACTTCACGTTCACGCCGATTCACCTCTTTTCTTAGCAGCGCGGTTTTTTCTTGTGTCAATGTTGCTACTTTAATCTCGATCGTCGATGTGTAGTCAATATCATTATCGTCTACGCCAGACGCGCTTCGATACCAATTGAGAGCCTTAACCGTATCCTTTTCTACACCCAAACCTTTTTCATAAAGATAACCAAGATTAATTTGCGCTCTGGAAAAACCTTGTTTGGCTGCTTTGAGATACCAGTTCTGTGCTACTTTATAATCTGGCTCAAGTCCAAGCCCTTTCTCATATATTTCACCGACAAAAGTTTGCGCTTCTGCATCCCCTTCTTTGGCTTTATCAAGCCAAACTTTCAACGCGGTACGGTAATTTGCCCGATCATAAGCGACATACTCGCCGCCCCTCGTTTCGCACTCCAAAGCAGTCGCCTTGACAGCACGACGTGGCGCAAGATATGTCATCTTTGACCCTAATTGCCTAACCTGTGCTGGTAACAGACAATCCACCGGTAATAATTTATCCGCAGACACTCGCCCTTCGACAGGTATCACTACATTGGAAACACCTGATCCAACACATGCATACAATGCTGCCAACAGTACAAACACTGCTGTATAACGCGACAAAGGATTCTGCACAAAAAACTTCGACCCTAAATTAAAAAAACTCGCATTTTTCACTACTATACTCCCTAAAGTATCCAGTATATCAATGGCGTGCTGCGTTTACCCGCTGCTGCAAAGTCAATAATCTCTCATGTTTATTATTTACTTGAAGACCAATCTCAACCAATTCGGCCGCCTGCTTAACATCATCACTCTCTATAGAGGTCTCCACCTGTTGCGCTAATCTAGCTAACAATGCTGTTAGCCCAGCTATCGCACTGCGGTTATAGGCATTCAGTTCGAGCACCTTTCTGTATTCTTCCAGCGCATTGCCACCCGGCGGTGAAACTAATCGACCCACCATCATATGGACCTCTGCAACTTCTAAAATATCATTGACGTTTTCTTGTTGGGTTTCGCTTAACACAGCAGCAGGCGGGGGCTTATCAAATAAGCTTGGTTCGACAATCTTATCGGGTGCCATAAAAAAATAGCCGACTGATACCACAGCGACGAAAGCTAAAAAGTAAGACGCCAACTTCCAGGGTTCTTTGCGTTTAGGACGTAGAGACTCAAGAAATTCCGTCGCACTGCCTACACGTTCTTCACGTCGCAACGCCAACCCTTTTAGCAGCGCGTTCCATTGCCAATCTTTAAGACCTTCCACTCGCTTGGGAATCATCTGTTTGGCAAAGGCCTCGTTGGCCGGACGCCTCCCATAAGGATGTTTCCCGGCAAGCAGTTCATAAACAATACAAGCAAGCCCGTAAATATCATCCCGCACATCGGGTGGCTCCCCCTTAAACATCTCCAAACTGGCATAGGATGGCGTTAGGGCGATAAACACTTCTGTCACCGTATTATCCGATTTCTCTGAACTATTCTCACTGTCCTCACCAGGCAACTGCTGGTGTCTCACTTTGACCTGACTGACTTCAGTGTCCTTCATAGCACGAGCGATACCAAAATCAAAAATTTTTGCACCGTTTTTCGTTAAGAAAATATTTGCCGGCTTCAGATCTGAATGAATAATGTTGCGACGGTGTGCATACTCTAAACCAGCGACTATCTCGGAAAGAATTGCAATAACCTTTTCGTAAGAAATTTGTTTATATTGATGTTCTTTTAGGTAGGCCTGCAATGAACAGCCACTAAGTAGCTCCATTGTCATGTAAACATTGCCTTCGTCACGATCAAAATCGTAGACCGTACCTATATTAGGATGAGCAAGGCTTTGCGCTTTTTTGCACTCCTTCTGCAACATAAGCAAGGCTTCGGGATGTTGTTTAAATTCTTCGGACAGTAACTTAATCGCGATTAACGACGCTTTTCCCCCGACCCCCTCCTGCACCAAATCACGGGCAGTATAAACAACCCCCATACCGCCTCGTCCAATTTCACTCTCCAGAAGAAAACGATTTTTTATGACACTACCAGGTTGAAGCATTTTATGTTTATAGCGACGTTTTTCAGGGGCAGTTACAAAACGAGTCGGCGCGTCCAATACATCATCCACGGCGTCAGCACCCTTATCGACTATATTTCGATTCGCTGGTGCACGATCAGGCTGTACGATTACCGTTCTATCATTACTCATGGTTCGAACCTTGTTGAAGCCATTTCTGTTGAACTTATCACACAAACAGATGAACAGGAAGCAGTCGGGTCTAGCGATTAAGCTTTACCCTCAAACTACTTGACAGCATGACTCACAGCTGAAACAGTGGACACAAAAACAGTCCGGAATTCTTTCATCGTATAGTCACCCAATGCTACTGCCCGTTTACTTATTATTGCACTTAGGTACTTGAATTCAGGTCTGTGACAGGTCTAATAAGATGAGGCAGGCACTCACTATAGCAAAAATAATCGATATCAGCACCCAGGTTTTTCGCGCCGAATGGAGTTTATTTCTCTGCTTTAGATAATCACGTATTGTCAGACCTGCGAATATTACTGACAATACGCCGAATAAAATCCCAATAAATATCATTGTATTCATAGATGTAGATCTGTCTCATAGGGTTAGACTACCCCAATATGCATTCGAACAAGGTTCTATTTTGATTTTATGCAGCAGGTTCAGTTCGTAGATGGGAATTGAGAGGCCTGGTCCTCCCTGACTCAAAAGGTTTGTTAGTTTAGATTCAGCACGTCTTGCATATCAAACAATCCTTTTTCCTTTGCGGCCAACCACTGCGCCGCCCTAACAGCACCGTTTGCAAAAGTCATTCTGCTCGATGCTTTATGGGTAATCTCCACACGCTCACCTAAACCAGCAAACATCACGGTGTGATCGCCGACTATATCCCCCGCACGGATAGTTTCAAAACCAATGGTTTTTCGATCACGTGCGCCAGTTTGTCCTTCTCGACCGTAAACAGCGCAATCTGCTAAATTTCTGCCTAATGAATCTGCAACAACTTCGCCCATTCTGATTGCTGTGCCGGATGGGGCATCAATTTTGTGACGGTGATGTGCTTCGATAATTTCAATATCAACATCATCACCCATGACGCGTGCAGCAATATCCAGTAATTTAAAACATAAATTCACACCAACGCTCATGTTCGGCGCAAATACAATAGCAATGTCGTTACCTGCATCTATAATTTTTTTGCGATCCAACGAGGTTATACCTGTTGTGCCGATAACTATTTTACGGCCCGCGTTTCTGCATATTTTGACATTGTTTAACGTCACCTCTGGCCGGGTGAAATCGATCAATACATCAAACGCATTTATTACGGAATTAAGATCATTCGTTACCGCAACATTCGCCCTTTCTAGCCCAAGCAATTCACCCGCATCCATGCCGATCTTGCTGGAATCAGGACTTTCAATCGCCGCACTGAGTTCAACCGATTCAGAACCCAGAATCGCTTCGATCAACGCCTGCCCCATTCTGCCGCCTGCGCCCATAATGGCTACTTTGCTTTTTTGCATTTTTTTGTCCTGTTACCAGCTAATGTAGGAAAAGCCTTCTGCTTGTAGTTCCATTAGATCAGCGGCGCCTACTTCAACGTATTTAACAAACGGCAACATATCATCCATGGTCCAGCCTATTGATTTCATTGTATTACCGCAGGCATGAAATTCTACGCCGTATTGTTCCAAACTGGAAACACGCTGGCGTATTTCTTCCGTTACCGGACGCTTTGGTTTTTTTGCCAATATATGCAAACCCGGACCAATCCCGACCACGACAATCTTAACGTTGTCACCGTATTTACGTACTAACGCACCGACAGAAAATAATACTGCTTTATGATAACTTTCATCGGGTTTGTTAAACTGGTAAACGACACGATTATCAGGTGTATCACCTGGAAAGCGAAGCTCTTCGTCTTTGTTCTCGACAGACTCACTTGCAACTGCATTTGAACCCACTGCAAGTAGACCACCCGTTGCCAATAGTCGGCTAACCAGGCTACGTCTATTTTTGTTGATTAACGGTTCTTCTTTGAAGATTTTGTTTAGTAATTTTTTTAGCATGGCGGTGCTCCGGGTTTGAGCAGCGTTATGTTATGGGCTTATACTCCGTCCCACTTCACGCTTCCTTGTGTTCTGATTTAGGTAAGGTTATGGCCATTATAGCGCCGTCTCGCTTCGCACATCTCGGCAATTGCTCCTGCATTGCTCTAATTCCCTACATCCATGTAGGTCACAGTGCTCCCGCGAGATAAGACCATCCTTGGTCAAAATTTCATATCCTCAAAGAATTTTTTTACGCCGCCTAACCAGGAGTGTGCCTTGGGGCTATGTTGATCGCCCGTCCCTGACATTGTACTTTCGAATTCTCTAAGTAATTCTTTTTGTTTCGACGTTAATTTAACGGGTGTTTCAACGATAACTTTGCAAAACAAGTCACCTACAACCGAGCCGCGTACTGATTTTACGCCTTTGCCACGCATGCGAAACATTTTTCCGGTTTGCGTTTCAGAAGGGATTTTTAATCTGACACGACCATCCAGTGTCGGTACATCCAGTTCACCCCCCAGCGCAGCGGTAAAAAAATTAATCGGAACTTCGCAAAAAAGATTATTATCATCTCGCGTAAAAATGGCATGATTACGCACATTCACTTGTACATAAAGATCGCCGCGCGGCCCACCCATTTCACCCGCCTCACCTTCACCAGAAAGGCGAATTCGATCACCAGTATCTACACCTGGTGGAATTTTTACGGAAAGTGTTTTAGATTCCTGTGTTCGCCCTACACCATGACAGGTCTTGCAAGGGGAGGTAATAATGGTACCTTTACCCTGACATTTAGGACAAGTCTGTTGCAGTGAAAAAAAACCTTGTTGCATACGAACCTGCCCATGACCGCCACAAGTCGAACACGACGTTGGGGTTGTTCCTTTTTTTGCGCCACTGCCACTACAGGGTTTACAAGGTATATAAGTCGGAATCTTGATCTTGGTCGTTGTACCTTTAACCGCATCTTCCAGACTCAATTCCAGATTATATCGTAAATCTGATCCACGACTCGCGCGTGAACCACCTTGCCTTGCACCACCAAAAATATCACCGAACACATCACCGAAAATATCGGAAAAATTTGCGCCCGCACCAAACCCGCCGCCGCTGGCCGTTGACGTATCAACACCAGCATGGCCAAACTGATCATACGCCGCTCGCTTGCGCTCATCTGATAATACTTCATAGGCTTCCTTAGCTTCTTTAAAGCTTTCTTCTGCCTTGGCATCATCCGGATTTCGGTCTGGGTGAAATTTCATTGCCAAGCGACGATAAGCTTTTTTAATATCAGCCTCACTCGCATTGCGAGAGATACTTAGCACTTCATAAAGGTCTTTTTTCGACATAGTCTGAGTCTGTTAAAAAATAATCTGTTAAATAATATTCAATTGCTTGTTTGTTAGAACGCTATATCTGCAATTCTTTGCTGCATACCTGTAAATTACATAGTAGCTACATCATTTATTAGAGCGAACACACGCCAAAACGGGAGCCATGCAAATCGATCGAACTGACCGAACTGATCAGTATCTATTTACATGTCTCCCGCGCTTTGGCGTGTTATTTTTTATCGTCTTGAACTTCTTCGAACTCCGCATCAACAATATCGTCTGCTTTAGCTTCTGCACTGTCACTACTACCTGCGGATGCCTCTGCATCTGCTGCGGCACCATCTGGCTGTTGCTGTTGCTGCTGATTCTGTGCATACATTTTTTCAGCCATTTTACCGGATGCCTCTGTTAACGCTTTTGTCTTTTCTTCAATAGCATTTTTATCGTCCGTCTTTAACACGTCCTGCAATGCGACAATTGCAGATTCAATTTGTGATTTCTCAGTTGCTTCCAGCTTGTCACCGAATTCCTCCATGGATTTATTGGTCGCATGAATCATTTGCTCTGCCTGATTTCGTGCACCCACAAGTTCATGGAACACACGATCTTCCTCCGCATGCGCTTCAGCATCACCAACCATGCGATTAATCTCATCATCAGACAAACCACTGGAGTCCTTAATGACAATAGATTGCTCTTTGCCCGTTGCTTTATCCTTGGCTGATACGTGTAAAATACTGTTTGCATCTATATCAAAAATCACTTCAATTTGGGGCAAACCACGCGGTGCTGGGGGTATATTTGCCAAATCAAAGCGGCCTAATGATTTATTGGCTGAGGCCATTTCACGTTCGCCTTGTAATACATGCACCGTCACCGCTGTTTGATTATCATCAGCAGTAGAAAATACTTGATTGGCCTTAGTTGGGATTGTGGTGTTCTTATCAATAAGCTTGGTCATCACACCGCCCAAGGTTTCAATACCTAACGACAACGGCGTCACATCCAGTAACAATACGTCTTTTACTTCTCCACCCAACACGCCAGCCTGTATTGATGCGCCAATAGCAACTGCTTCGTCGGGATTCACATCTTTGCGCGGTTCTTTACCAAACAACTCTTGTACGGTTTGTTGCACTTTAGGCATACGTGTTTGCCCACCGACCAGGATAACATCATCGATATCTGAAACACTGAGCCCGGCATCCTTGAGTGCCGTTTTGCATGGCGCAATCGTACGTTGGACCAAATCATCAACCAGTGATTCCAACTTTGCTCGAGTCAGTTTAATATTAAGATGCTTAGGTCCGGTCGCATCAGCGGTAATATAAGGTAAGTTGATATCTGTCTGTTGTGTGGATGACAGTTCAATCTTCGCCTTTTCGGCACCTTCTTTTAAACGTTGCAGAGCAAGTGGATCATTGTGCAGATCAATACCCTGCTCTTTTTTAAATTCATCCGCGAGATAATCAATTAATCGTAAATCGAAATCTTCACCGCCAAGGAAAGTATCACCATTAGTGGATAACACTTCAAATTGATGCTCACCATCCACTTCGGCGATTTCAATAATAGAGATATCGAAAGTACCCCCACCAAGATCATAGACTGCTATTTTTACATCACCACGCTTTTTATCCATGCCATAAGCCAGCGCAGCAGCCGTGGGTTCATTGATAATACGTTTTACATCAAGTCCGGCAATTTTACCCGCGTCTTTGGTGGCTTGTCGTTGGGAATCATTAAAATAGGCCGGCACAGTGATCACCGCCTCAGTCACCGGCTCTCCCAGATAATCTTCTGCTGTTTTCTTCATTTTCATCAAAATACGTGCAGAAATTTCCGGTGGCGCCATTTTTTTCTTGTTAGCTTCAACCCAGGCATCACCGTTATCAGCAGCAACAATCTTATAAGGCACCATGCTGACATCACGCTGAACCACTTCGTCTTTAAATTTTCGCCCTATCAAACGCTTGATAGCGGATAATGTGTTGGTTGGATTGGTTACGGCTTGCCGCTTGGCAGGCTGTCCAACGATCACTTCATCGTCGCTGGTAAATGCAACAATGGAAGGTGTTGTGCGATCACCTTCACTGTTTTCGATGACGCGCGCTTTACCGCCTTCCATGACGGCGACACAGGAATTTGTCGTTCCCAAGTCTATGCCTATAATTTTTGCCATTTGTGTTATCTCCGCTTATGTTTTCTTTAAATGTTTTCTTTAAAATATAAACTTACCTAGGAGCCTGCTGTCGGACTTAGGTGATCGTCGCGAGGCCCTCTCGCGACGATCACCTAAGTCCGACAGGCTCCTAGTCCTTAATTGTGGGCATATGTCTGTTTTTCAAGCCTGTTCATCAATTTGTGTGCCTAATGATCCCGCTGATTTAGAACCCTTTTTATTTTTTCTTCCGTTTTTTTTTACTTTAGTGGCCCCACTTTTGGTACCGTTACCTGTGTCAGACGCTGCCTCATCCGCATCCGTTTGGTTCGCTTTGGCGACCACGACCATGGCCGGTCGAACAACACGTTCATTCAAAAGATAACCCTTTTGGTAAACATTTAGAACTGTATTGGGTGACACTTTATCTGATTCCTGCGTTGCCATCGCCTGATGTAATTCAGGATTAAATGCTTCGCCAATTGGGTTAACTTCCTTAATACCAAATTTCCTTAATGCCGTTTTCAGTAATTTTAATGTCAGCGCTGAACCTTCAGTTAATAATTTAGCTGCATCTGCGTTCTCTTCATTTGCTGCGTTTAACCCCAACTCCAGACTATCGACGACGGGCAATAATTCTTGTGAAAAATTATCGAGTGCATATTTATGTGCTTTTTCTAATTCTCTTTCATGTCGTTGACGTAAATTTTCCAATTCGGCTGTCAATCTCAAGCATTGGTCCCAGTGCTCATCTGCCTTGTTGCGAGCATCTTCCAGCAACAACGTCGCTTTTTCCAGATCAATCTGTTGATCACTGTCTTTTTTGTTCGAGTTATAGTCTGCTCCTAAACCATCTGATGCACTATTCTCATTAGTTACATCAATAGTAGCGGCTTCTTCAGGGGATAACGCTTCTCCCTGATTATTATTGGATTCTTCTTCACCCACTTTTTGTGTATCGCTCATTAAAGTCTCCGAATTCTACCTGTTGGCACAATCTATCTATACTCATTTTCAGCGAAAGTCATTCAACTGAAACCGCTATAAAAAGTAACTTGAAATCTTATATAAGACAAGGTTGTGCGCAATTGTACGCAATTTGGTGTCATTTTTAATCTAAATATGGGCTATTTTTTGTGATTCAAGGCCGCACCGAGTAATTTTGCCGTTACATCGACAATCGGAATGACCTTATTGTATGCTATTCGGGTGGGTCCTATCACGCCCAATACCCCCAGCACCTCCCCATCGACCTTATAGGATGATGTCACCATACTGCAGTCGCCAAATACCGAGTAACCAGACTCAGCTCCGATGAATATTTGCACACCCTCACTTTGAATAACTTGTTCAAACAAGTGTAAAACGTCTCTTTTTTTATTAAATGCTTCAAAAATAAGGCGAAGTTTATCGACATCTGACATTTCAGCATAATTCATCAAATTTATTTCGCCATCAAGAATATAGTCGCCCTCCGTTGATTCTGCATTGAGCGCCTGACTTGCTATGTTGATGGCAGTGGCCATAAATTCATCAGCGTGATTTTTCGCCTCTTTTAATTCATCTAACAAGGACTTTTTGACGGCTTGCATGTCCTTACCCGAAAAATGTGCATTTAAATAGTTTGCCGCCTGTTCCAATTCGCTGCGATTAAATACGCGCGGGGTATTGATAATCTTGTTATGCACCTCGTTATCATTGATGACAATAACAACCAGAACACTGTTATCTGATAAGGGTAAAAATTCAACATGGCGCAACTCTGTGTATTCATGCTTGGGAAGCGTCACAATGCCCGCTAAATTGGTGATACCTGATAATAATGACGAGGCTGTTTGAATCAGTTCCTGCGGATTATCATCAACCCCCAACTTTTCTTCTAATTGACACACGACACCACTTTGTAACGGCTGAATATTGAGCAAAGAATCGACAAAAAAACGGTAACCTAGATCTGTCGGTACACGACCCGCTGAGGTATGCGGTGACGAAACCAAACCCAGATTTTCCAGATCAGACAATACATTGCGAATAGTGGCAGGACTAAGATTAATGCCGGATTCTCGCGCTAACGCTTGCGACCCAACAGGTTGGCCTCCATCAATATATTTTTCGACCAACGCCTTAAGTAACTGCTGTGCTCGATCATTTAGTGCTGAATCACTCAAAGCTTAGCCCAACTATTCTGGTAGTACGCCATCAAACCAATACCCTATTATCAACACTAGAAGACGATTGTGGTGAATAACAGGTCATCTCAACTATATCACAAGCCAATTAGCACTCTAAACTATTGAGTGCTAAATTGAAATTAGCAAGTGACTTAAACCCTGTCAAGCTTGTATTATGTATACTATTATTTGTAACAAATACCGTAGCCTGCAATCAAAACTTCATTTTAATTATCTTAAATGATCAGGCATA
>VAPK010596146.1_pt1 | contig 11366 bp, 12 predicted proteins | sample 3395031 | NCBI WGS metagenome assembly VAPK01 (sample SAMN08290443, study PRJNA428436) | hydrothermal vent metagenome | isolation source: Deep-sea hydrothermal vent chimney 1 | place: Pacific Ocean: Juan De Fuca Ridge
CACCGAATTTGTGAAACCCCTGATAGAGCTGAACCGCCTCCACCAATCCCGTAAACGTTCCCGTCAACGCGATCACCCCGATCGAGCCGACACCCACGATCACGATCTGCTGCATCGTCTCTCTGATACGGTAGGGAGGCTTGAAAAAAAGAGGCACGAGCCGGATATTGAAAAGAACGAAGGCGCCGAGCCCTTTGAAGAGGTCCGCCGCGTAAAAAAATGCTTTACCAAAAAAAGCGAAAAAATCTTCAATATAAGCCATAATTTATGTCAGATCCTTGATTTTAAGCAGGATATATGAATAAAAAAATATAACTTTTCAAAAAAAAACTAAACTTTTTCGAAAAGTGTACGATATTCATTTCAGATACGAAAATCATAGCGAATGAAAGGATAAGCATGGCTGAAGCAGCACAACAACAGACGGAAGAGGTAGTCGCGAAAAAAGGTGGATCCAATATCCTGTTGATCATTCTGACACTCCTTCTCTTTCTACTTCTGATCGGAGGAGGGGTCGCCGGCTATTTTCTGCTGAGTGCGGACGACGAAGTCCTCGACGATGCGAGCAAGGCGACACGGACGGAGGTGGCAGCTACCACGGCAAAACAGACTCCGGCGGACAAAAAGAGTCAAAGGGCAACGGACTACACCAAAATCGGACCGATGTATCCACTCGACCAATTCATCGTCAATCTCTATGCCGAAGGGGGAGACCGCTATCTCAAGGCGACGATCAATCTCGAGATGGACAAAGAGGAGATGGGGGCGGAACTGGACAAAAAGAATCCTCTGATCCGGGATATCGTGATCAAGACACTCTCAGCCAAGACTTATGAGGAGATCAGTACAATCAGAGGAAAAGAACAGCTAAAAGACGAGATCGTGACGAAAATCAACCAGGTATTGACAGACGGCCAGATCAAGAATATCTTCTTTACGGATTTCGTGATTCAATGATAGGGATCGATATCGTCGAACTCACCCGCTTCGAACGCTTTCTTCGAAAGTTCGGGGAGCGGGCGCTGCGACGATATCTGTGCGAAGAGGAGATCGCCCTGGTCACTTCCGACAAGACGGCGGCAGGCTTTTTCGCGGCCAAAGAGGCGATCGCCAAAGCGCTCGGTACCGGTATCGGCAACCGGTGTGGTTTTCTTGATATCAGACTCCACAAGGAGACCAGCGGTGCTCCATGGTTCACGCTCTCCGGAAAGATCGTCGAAACCTACAAAATTTCCGAATCCGCTCTTTCGATAAGCCATGACGGGGGGTTTGTCATCGCGGTGGCATACCTGGCCTCGGACAAACCTCCCCAAAGACCCCTCGCTCATTAAAAAGCTGTAGCGAAAGGTAACACCCCTTTTTTCTTTAAAGAATTTGAAAATAAAATCATTAAATCAAAGATCTTTCTTTTAGCGATCTTCACCCCTTTTCCACCCTCTCTTTTTCCTATTTTTCATTAAAGCATCGGCCCCTGAAGACGATCTAGTATTAAGCCAAAGAAAGGATCACGATGCAACCCAAAACAGACCAACACGGCAACATTGTTCTCGTCGGTCTCTTCGCCATTGTGGTCGCACTACTCTCGATAGGCGCGATCGGAGAGACGATCGCAGGTTTTGCTACGAAAGTGAAGCGTTTCTCCAAACAGGGAGCCAAAAGGCGGTACGAAGAGCCGGCATACCAATCGGAAGATCTCCATCGGTCTTGAATGAAGCGGAGGATTCTTAAATGAATTCCCGCTCGTTTATTTAGAATTCTCATCAAATAATAAAAAATTCCTAATCAAATATATTTATCAGATATTAAGAAAAATTAAATATACTTCATAAATCTATACTTTCCACACCTTTCGCGGTCGGAAGGGCACTTCGATTTTTCAGGAGCGATGCGACATGATGACGGACAAGAAACGAAAACAGAACTATTTTATGATCGTCCTTCTTTTCATCGTAACCACGTTTTTGCTTCTGATTGGATCGATCGGTGAACTTTTCGCGAGTTGGATGGAGAAAGCGACTTCGAAAAAGAGAGAAAAAAACCACGTCACCGAAGAAGAGGGTGTCACACATAGACTCTGAATCTCCATTTATTATTCTCCTAAGTGATTTTAGTGTACCATAAATAGCCAAAAATTCAATTTCACTTATCTTATGGAAGCCGTTATGTCTAAGACCTGTAAAACCGCCTATATCACGACCCCCATCTATTATGTGAACGACGTACCCCATATCGGACATGCTTATACTACGATCATCGCCGATACACTCGCGCGCTACTCCAGGCTAATCGGGCTGGACACCTTTTTTCTCACCGGTACCGACGAACATGGCCAGAAAATCGAGGAGGCCGCAAAAAAACGCGGTAAAAGCGCACAGGAGTATGCGGACGAAATCAGCGCCAAATTCAAAGAACTCTGGGATGAATTCGACATCAGCTACGACAAATTCATCCGGACGACCGACAAGGAACACGAAATCGGCGTACAGAAGGCGTTCGAGACGATGTACGAAAAAGGAGACATCTACAAAGACGAATACGAAGGGTTTTACTGCGTCAGCTGCGAGACCTTCTTCACCCAGACACAACTGATCGACGAAAACCGCTGCCCCGACTGCGGCAAGCCCACCCAACTACTCAAAGAGGAGAGTTATTTTTTCCGTCTCTCCAAATACGAAAAGAGACTGCTGGAGTGGTACGAAGAGAAAGAAAAATGCGTCCTTCCCAAAGGAAAAAAGAACGAGGTGGTCAGTTTCGTCAAGCAGGGGTTGCAGGATCTTTCGATCACCCGTACGAGCTTCGAATGGGGAATCAAACTTCCAAAAAGCCTGAACGATCCAAAACATGTCATCTATGTCTGGCTGGATGCACTGATGAACTACATCACCGCATTGGGATACGGCACGGACGAAGCGAATATGCGCTACTGGCCCGCGACGGTTCATCTGGTGGGCAAGGATATTCTTCGTTTCCACGCGATCTACTGGCCTGCCTTTTTGATGAGCCTGGAGTTGCCGCTTCCCAAACATATCGGCGCGCATGGATGGTGGACGCGCAACGGTGAGAAGATGAGCAAATCCAAAGGCAACGTCGTCGATCCCAAAGAGATCGCTGACGCTTACGGAATGGAGAACTTTCGCTATTTCATGTTGCGTGAAGTACCGTTCGGCCAAGATGGCGACTTCTCACAACGTGCGCTGATAGACCGAATCAACAGCGACCTGGGCAACGATCTGGGCAACCTGCTCAACCGTATCATCGGTATGAGTGGCAAATACTTCGACTATAAAATCAGCAGCATCGATGTCTGCCGATATCACCGCGATGAGGCGCATGCGGTATGGGATATCCTCGATACACTGCCCCAGTATATCTACGATCTGCAGATCCATCGCTATCTGGAAGAACTCTGGAAAATTCTCACGCTGGCAAACCAATCGATCACAAAATACGAACCGTGGGTCTTGATGAAACAAGGGAGGAAAAAAGAGGCGATGTCCCTGATCGCGTTGATCGCGAATCTTCTCGCACGTGTCGCACTACTACTCAGTCCTGTTATGCCCAAAACCTGCGAAACGATTGCCGATGCGCTTGGAATCAGTATCGACAAAGAGCATTACCGCCGTTTTATAGAGAAAAAATCCCTGTTGGATGATTTTGTGATCAAAAAGGTCCCACCGCTCTTTCCCAAAATCGAAAAAGAGTTGCTGAACGCACCAGAGCCGACAACCGAAACGAAAAACGCCCGAAAAGAGAAAGAGACGGACGGAGTGATCACGATCGATCGATTTTTTCAGACGAAGATCAAAATAGGCACCATCCTCGAAGCCATGGAGGTGGAAAAGAGCGACCGTCTGCTGAAGCTGAAAGTCGATCTCGGCGAAGAGAGACCACGCCAGATCATCGCCGGTATCAAGGCGTATTATACGCCCGAATCACTGGTGGGCACACAGGTGTGTGTCGTCGCCAATCTCAAACCCGCCAAAATCATGGGACATCTTAGCGAAGGAATGATACTGGCCGCCAAAGACAAGGAGGGGCTCACGCTGATCCGTCCCGAATCTCCCAAAAAGAGTGGCACTCCGGTCGGATGACCTTCGAAAATTTCACCGAACTCAGCGGTGCCACACTGCGAAACGCCCCCGCCGTCGCCTCCTTCGAAAGGGTGATCACGCAGATCGAGCGCCTCGAAAGAGGGGACCTCTTTCTCTCCAACCTCCCTTCCGATATCGAAATCGCCGTCGCCAAGGGAGCACACGGCATCGTCAGCGAATCGAATGTGCAAATAAGCGATCCCGAAATCGCCTGGTTTCGTGTCGACTCGCTCGATCGGACGCTTTTGAAACTCCTGCGGTTTTCGCTCCTGCACAAAAAAAGACGCTTTTTCCATTCCGATCCGGTTACGCTCGCCTATCTCGAAGCGCTGCTTCCGCATAAAACGACTCTTTTTCTAGATCGCGATATCGCGCGCTCCTACCGACGTATTCTCGCCGCCTCCCCCGATACGATGATATTCTCCGACGACAAAACGCTGCTGGAGACGATCTATCCCGATTTTACCCCTGTCCAAAAAAAGAAACACACCCTCACGCTCACCCATCGTACCCTTTTCCAAAGCTCTTTTCTCTATCGGGGACGATACTACCCCCGCATCAAGGTTCCGCCCCTTTTTCTGGACGAATACGCAACGGCTCTGGAATTTTGCCGCAGGGAGGAAATTGAAATCGACATCGCCAAAACCCCTTTTATCCCCCATTTTCACCCCTTTTTCGTCAACAAAAACCTCAAACCCCAAAGATACGGTACGACCGACCATGTATTGATCGCACAGGAGGATACGACACAGATCGAGAGGGTGTATCGGTATCTGGAAAAAGAGGCGGGTTGGGCGAAAATTCTGCTGCTGCTACCCCAAGGTGCGAAAATACCGTCTCTATCCGAACGCACACGGGAAATAGTCTGCGATTCCGTCGCCGATTTGCGAAAACTGGAAGGGGTCGATTTCCATTTCGCGATCGTCGCCCAAAAAAGTGCTATAATACGGGAGTTTTTGGAACGACAAAATCCGAAAGAGATCAAACCACTACTGAAGGAGTCGTACGATTAGTATGGACAACGATTCACATTCCGAACACCGCGAGAGGGAGAGCGGAAGGTTTTTGCAAAACTACTGGGATATCGCCGGCGGAATTCTTCTCTTCTTCTCCACACTCTACCTGCACCATCAGGGCTTCGGCAGCGCATCGGCACTCGTAGGCGCACTCACGATCATTTTTCTCTCCATCACCGTCTCGGAGGTGGCGGAAATCCTGGCCGAACGACTCGACGAACCCTACGGCAGTTTCGTCCTTACCTTCACCGCCGTGGCGGTGGAGATTCTGCTGCTTTTCAACATCATGCTCCAATCCTCCCATGCGCCCGAAGCGATGGAGACGGTGCGCGGAGGTATCATCTCCGCCGTCATCGTCGATATGAACGTCCTGCTCGGGCTGGCCGTCTTCATCGGAGGACTTTCGTTTACGGAGCAACAACACAACGAAGACACCTCCAGCTCCTACACCACCATTCTCTATGTCGCTTCGCTCGGACTGTTGGTACCGAGCATTCTGGGACACAGCGGTCACGACGAAGCGACGATGCAGACGGCAAGCACTATGATCGGCTCGATCCTGTTTCTTTTTTATCTGACCATTCTCATCTTCCAGACCAAGACCCACACCCACTTTTTCAAAGCGACCGCCAGAAGCAGAATTTTTCGTTTCAAACGGAAACTCAAAGAGGAGGAGGAGCATGAGAGCGACTATATTTTCGATCATGTGCCCACCTACGCGAACTTCGTCGTGCTTTTTGGATTGATCTTCATCATCGGCGTCACGGCCGAAGTCTTCGCCAAAGAGGGGATGTCGCTCTTTCGGTCGATGGGCTTCTCGACGGGTCTGGCGGGTCTGGTGATCGCGATCATCAGCGTCGCTCCGGAAATCTTCACCGCCATCAAGGCGGCGAAAAACGACCAGATCCAACGAGTGGTCAACATCGCGATGGGCGCTTCGACCGTTTCGATCATGCTCACGGTTCCGCTGCTTCTTGTTCTGGGCTCCGTGGCGAACGTACAGCTTACCCTCAGCTTCAATCCGCTCGAGATCGGAGCGCTGATCTTCACCATCATTCTGGCTTGGAAAACGACCGACAACGGTGAAACGAACTATTTCGAAGGGATCTCGCATCTGATGCTCTTTCTCTGTTATGCGGTGATCGCCGGACTTTATTAAAGGAGAAACCATGCTCAAAAGACGGACATTCATCAAAAAGACTCTGATCGCAGGAGGCGCCGCCGCGACGGCGGGCAGCCTCTTGGGATGCAGAGAAGAACATACCAAAGGCAAAAGCGTCCATATCGCCAGACGCAAAAAGGTCAAAATCAAACTCGCCACCAGTTGGCCGGCCAATTTTCCGATCATGGGAACGGGTATCGAACGCTTCGCCAAGCGGGTCAACGAAATCAGCGAAGGGGGAATCCAGATCAAGATCTATCCCAAAAACGTCCTCGTTCCGGCTTTGGGTGTCTTCGACGCCTGTTCGCAAGGGGCGATCGACGCCTACCACTCCGCCGCCTACTACTACAAAGGGAAAAACGAAGCCTTCAATCTCTTTACCGGATTTCCTTTCGGGATGACCGCCACCGAAATGGATGCTTGGATGGATTACGGAGAGGGAATGAAGCTGTGGCGCGAACTCTACGACGCTTACAATCTCGTTCCTTTCAAAGGCGGAAATACCGGCGTGCAGATGGGGGGATGGTTCAAAAAAGAGATCCGCTCCCTCGCCGACCTCAAAGGGCTGAAGATGCGTATCCCGGGACTCGGCGGAGAAGTCTTCGCAAAACTCGGCGTCAAGCCGACCCTTCTGCCCGCGGGCGAAATCTATGTGGCACTGGAGCGAAACATGCTCGATGCGACCGAATGGCTCGGCCCCTCGCTCGATATGAAGATGGGATTTCAAAAGGTGGCCAAATACTACTATACCGGATGGCACGAACCCGGCAGTCTGCTCAGCCTCGTCTTCAACAAACGCACTTTCAACAAGCTCGCCAAAGAGCAACAGATGATGATCGAAATGGCTTCTAATGAACTCAACGCCACGATGTGCAGCGAATTTCAGTATGAAAACGCCAAATCTTTGCAACAGCTCAAAAAGAGCGACGTCGTGATCGCCTCTTTCCCCCAAGAGGTGATGGAAGCGGCCAAAAAAGCGATGCAGGAGGTGGCTCGGGAGAAAAGCGCCAAGAGTGCGGATTTCAAAAGGGTCTGGGAAAGCGCTTCGGCTTTTTTGAAACAGACCGGTGCCTGGACCGATATCGGATTGAAGGCGTATCTGGAAGTGCGGTGAAGCTTATCGCTTCAGATAGGGGATTTTATCCTCTATGCCTGCGATTCCAAACCCCTTCAGACGCAAGCGGCAACTGTCGCACTCTCCGCACGCGAAATCTTCCCGCTCGTAACAACTCCAGGTCGATTCCAGCGGAACGCCGATACGGTGCGCTTCGCGGACGATCTGCTCCTTTTTCAGGTGCACGAGCGGCGTTTTGAGTCTAATATGCGTCTGCGGTTTCGTACCCGCTTCGATCGCCGCTTCGAGTTTGCGGATAAACGCCTCCCTGCAGTCGGGATAGCCGCTGCTATCCTCTTCGACCACACCGATGAAGATCGCCTCCGCCCCCTCTTTTTCGGCGATCGCCGCCGCCACCGAGAGAAAGATTCCGTTTCGAAACGGAACGTATGTGACGGGAATTCCCGGAGCGATCCCCTCTTTGGGAACGGCGATCGTTTCGTCGGTCAACGCGGAGCCTCCGATCTCTTTGATAAAATGCAGATCGAGAATATACTCTTTTAAGGAATCGAGACTCTTTGAAATTTTTTTGAAGGCTTCGAGCTCTTTTTTTTCGGTTTTCTGACCGTAGTTGTAGTGGACGGCGATGATATCGTAACCCTCCTCTTTTTTCGCGATATAGGCGCTAAGAGCGCTATCCATCCCTCCACTGATAATACAGACGGCTTTTTTCACAAAGAACCTTTTCTTAATTAATATTTAATCGAGATAATTAATCTAAAATTAATAGGATAATTTTAGTCCTAATTCGTTATGATTCTCGCGTTGTTAGAGATAACAACGTTTGACATTGCCAGAAAGTCATAAACACAACCTAAAGGGAAGATGTTTTTCGCCTCCTTTAACATCTTCCCGCTTTTATCTCCTATGCTTCCAGATACGCTCTACCATTTTCGTCGGATCGTCTATCGCTGGAAAACATAATTGATCCATCGCATAGAAGACAATAGGTATCCTCTTCGGTTTCGAGCGGAAAAGGATAGACTTATTTTATCAATTTTACCTTTATGGGGACGTAAGTTGCCTCTTGTACGACTTCTTCGTCATCGATCCTGATTTCTCCTCTTTTTAAAGATATTTCACTCTTTTTTCTTCCTCTCCACGCTTCTGTTTATTTTGGTAACAGTCCCATCTTTTTGGTTGAGATAGTTAAATTTAAATTCATCTTTTCGGGCTTAAAGTAATGTTTATGTTATTATAAATGAAATTCAGGCAACTATTATTGTCCAAAGAGGAGAGAGAAATGAAAAAGAGTGTGGCATTGAGCCTGCTGCTTACCTGTTCACTGCAACTGGTCGCTTACCAGTTCGAGGTGGAAGGTATGGCGGGAAAAAACTACAGTGACAACGATTCGATACTGGAAGATGCACCGGGATTGGGAATCCGTCTGAATACTTTCATATCGGAAAGCAATGCGATCCAGATAGGATACGACCATATCAACAATGTCAAATACAAAATCTCGCCACAACCGGATCCGAAAGATCCAAGATGCACCGTATGTGTTCCCGCCTGCCCTCCCTGTCCGCCCAAACCGGGGTATGAGCCCTCGCAGGAAAATTATCAAGACAACCCGGATGAAGAGCAGCCCCAAAACGGATCCGGCATAATCGACGAAGGTTCAGACGAACAGAACGGGCACAATACGACACAAAACGGAGAAAATGAAAACCGGCCGGAAGAGACGGACAACGCAGTGGAAAACGGCGGGCAGACAGGAGAAACGAGCGGAAATGGTGAAAACGATACGGGAGAGACGGGTGAGATCACACCTCCTACGGCGGTTGTTCAAAATCATTTCACCGAAAAAACCGATATCGAGCGATACTATATCAACGGATTGCATGAGATTCACAACGGTTCCAGGCTGATTCCTTTCGTATTCGCAGGTTTTGGTTACGAACAAGTCAACACCAAAAGAGCGGGATACGACTCGGGCGGATTTTTCAATGCCGGTGGTGGTCTCAAATACAAAGTTTCCGATAGATTCGCACTGGTCTCCGAAGCCAAAGCGATCAAAAAATTCGACGACGGAGATCTCGATATCAGCGCGATGCTGGGTCTGGGACTCTATTTTGGCGGTGCGAAGGCTGTGAAGCGGGAACCGACGGTGATCGAACACCTTTCGAAAACGAAAATCGAGCCGGCTTTGCCACCCGCTCCTACCGTGACCGTCGTAGAGGTACCGAAAATGGATGAAAAAGAGAGGGCGGTCGCAGCGCCACTACACCGATCCGCCTACTATATCCAGGTGGCCGCCGCCTTCAAAACCCATTTACAAAACGATTGCAAACACTATTTGCATCAGATTACCGATGCGGGCCTTCCCTACCGTATCAAAAAGACGACACTCAAAGGCAAACCGGTCGAGCTGTTGCTGGTAGGTCCCTACCGCTCTCGCAAAGAGGCGAAAACAGATTTGCCGAAACTCAGAAAAATAGACAAAGGGGCCTTTATCAAAAAAATAACGGACTGATAAGGAGAGGGGTATGACCTCCTCTCTTCTTGACATTTCAGAATCGCTATGTTAAAATCTACTTCCAAATCTGCGGGAGTAGCTCAGCGGTAGAGCACGACCTTGCCAAGGTCGGGGTCGCGGGTTCGATCCCCGTCTCCCGCTCCATCCGGTCTCGTTTTCGGTACACTTTTTGCTGCGCCAACTCCATCAAATCCAATCCAAAGAGTCGATTACGGTGAAAAAAATCCTACTGCTTCTCCTCTCTTTTTTGACACTCACCGCCCAATCCATCCCTTTCTCTTCCACAATCGAGCAGCGAATCGAAAAAGCGTTTCTCACCACCTACCCCACTATGCATATCGAAAAGATTTCTCTGAAGCTGCTGAGCCCTCTTCCAAAAGAATCCTCTATCTCATTCGAAGATGTGACACTCACCAAAGCGGCACTCAAACGTGCAAAAGGAAATTTCACCCTCGTCGTACGTTATAAAAAGCGCCTTAGAAAACTCTACGGAAGTTATACCCTCACGGCGACGATACCTGTCTACAAAGCGGCCAGAAATATTCCGGCCGACACCCTGCTCACCAAAGAGATGCTCCTAGCGACACGGATTCCTTTCACCTATCTCTACAAGGATCCAATCGACGCCTCCGTATTGGGAACCTATCGTCTCAAACACACCGTCAAATCCGGAAAGATTCTCAACCGCTCCGATCTTAAATGCGATTTCGCCGTCAACCGCAACGATACTGTAACCGCATCTTTGCAAGAGGGAGGATTGAGAATCACTTTCCGCGCAAAAGCACTGCAAAACGGAAAGATCGGTGACAATATCAAAATAAAAAAAGGGTATAATACCCTCTTAAAAGCCCGGGTTACGGCAAAGGGAGAGGTGGAGGTAGTCGAGTGAAGTTGATAGTCGCGGCAACCGGCGCAAGCGGTGTGAGATTGACAGAACGATTGATAGATGCCCTGCCGAATACGGTGGACCCCTATGTTGTCTTTTCGGAAAACGCCAATCTCGTAAGAGAGAAAGAGGAAGGTCTGACTCCCTTTCGAAACGACGATATCGCCGCACCTATCGCTTCTGGTTCTTTTAGCGCCGATGCGATGCTGATTCTTCCGTGTAGCATGAATACATTGGCGAAAATCGCTGTGGGCATCGGCGACAATCTCACCACACGTGCGGCGGCCGTGATGCTCAAAGAGCGAAAGAAGCTGATTCTCGCCCCCCGTGAGATGCCCTACTCCTCCATCGCGTTGGAAAATATGCTCAAACTCTCCCAACAAGGTGTCATTATCGCACCTCCGGTTCTGGGGTATTACAGCGAACCGAAAAATCTGGAACAGATGGAGGATTTTCTGATCGGGAAATGGTTCGATCTGTTGCAAATCGAGCATGAACTCTATCGAAGATGGGAGGGATAATGCAACACAAAGCACTCTACCCGGGTACGTTCGACCCCATCACAAACGGCCATCTCGACATCATCCGTCGGGCCGGCAAAATTTTCGAAACCGTCAC
>VAPK010331004.1_pt1 | contig 11365 bp, 7 predicted proteins | sample 3395031 | NCBI WGS metagenome assembly VAPK01 (sample SAMN08290443, study PRJNA428436) | hydrothermal vent metagenome | isolation source: Deep-sea hydrothermal vent chimney 1 | place: Pacific Ocean: Juan De Fuca Ridge
ACCGCCTTGAGTCCGGCGAAATGGATTACGGCCCGGGCATCGCCGCATCGGTCGAAGACCCGGTCCACGGCCTTGATATCCAGCAGGTCGGCTTTGAAAAACTCCAGGGGCTTGCCGGTGAGCTCTTGCACCCGCCGGAGCGCCTCTTCGCTGGAGTTGCTCAGGTTGTCGATGACCGTGACCCGGTGCCCCGCGTTGAGCAGTTCCAGGCAGGTATGACTGCCGATATAGCCGGCGCCGCCGGTAACGATGATATGCATTTCTTATCCCGGATAATCGTGGTGAGGATGCTTGATGGTATTCTCCTGTATACCATGAAAACCTGATCGACTTCAAAATGATTCTTTGTTATTATCAAAAATTACCGACAGGGGAAATGCCGGACAATCTATGCAAGATGAGGTGAATAATCATGCCGTATGTGAATATCCGGGTGGCCGGGAAACTCAGCCGCCGGCAGAAAAAAAATATCGCCCGGGGGGTTACGGAGGTGATCGCCAGGGAAACGGACAAACCGGAAAGCTCGATTCTCATCTTTATCGATGAAGAGAGCCGGGAGAATGTTGCCAGCGGCGGTCTTCTGCTTGACGAAAAATAAAAGCACGTCCATGGATATGGATGAACGGCAGGCCGCGGCGCGTCTTGAGGAGCTTCGGCAACAGATCAGCATTCACGACCGGCGCTATTACGTCCTTGATGATCCGGTTATCTCCGATGCCGAATATGACCGGTTGTTTCGCGAACTACTTGAGCTTGAGGAGCAGTATCCGCAGTTGGTCACGCCCGACTCGCCGAGCCGGCGGGTGGGCGGTGCTCCGCTTTCCCATTTTGAGGAGGTGGAGCATCCTTTCCCGATGCTCAGCCTGGATAATGTCTTTGACGAGAGCGAATTCGCCGGCTTTGATCAGCGGGTCCGGCGTTTTTTGCAGCTTGACGGGGACCTGGTCTATGTGGCGGAGCCGAAACTGGACGGCCTGGCCGTGGAACTGGTGTATGAGCAGGGTGTCCTGGTTCTCGGTTCGACCAGGGGCAACGGCCTGGTCGGTGAGAATATCACCGCCCAGTTACGGACCGTGCAGACCATCCCCCTGCGGTTGCGCGGGCCGGGTGGTCAAGACCTGCCCGAGCAGCTGGTGGTTCGGGGGGAAGTCTATCTGCCCCGGGCCGGTTTCGCAGAATTGAACCGGCAGCGTCTGGCCGCAGGGGAGGCGCCGTTCGCCAATCCGCGCAATGCGGCGGCCGGCTCCTTGCGGCAGCTTGACCCCGGCATTACCGCCCGGCGGCCGCTGGCCTTTTTCGTCTACGCGGTTGCCGATGTGACGGTGACCCCCTGCGGATGTCAGCAGGAACTGCTGGAGTATCTCGCTGCCCTCGGCTTCATGGTGAACCCGCTGATCAGGCGTTGTGCCACCACTGAGCAGGTGCTTGGCCGGTATCGCCGGCTGCTGGAAATTCGCCTGACCCTGGACTATGAGATTGACGGCATGGTCGTCAAGGTGGATTCCTTTGCCCTGCAGAACCGGTTGGGCAATACGACCCGGGCGCCCCGCTGGGCCGTGGCCTGGAAGTTTCCCGCCACCAGGGCGACAACGACGATCCGGGCCGTGGAGTTCCAGGTCGGCCGGACCGGCGCCGTGACCCCGGTCGCCATCCTGGAGCCGGTGTCGGTCGGCGGGGTGACGGTGAAGCGGGCAACCCTGCATAACCAGGACGAGATCGTGCGCAAGGATCTGCGGATCGGCGACCAGGTGCTGGTCCAGAGGGCCGGTGATGTCATTCCCGAGGTGATCAAGCCGGTCAAAGATATACGAACGGGGCAGGAACAGCCCATTGTCTGGCCGAAAAATTGCCCTGAATGCGGCCACCGGCTGATTCGTCCCGAGAACGGGGCGGTGAGTCGCTGCGTCAATCCCCACTGTCCGGCCCAGCGCCTGCGGAGCCTGATCTACTTTGCCGGGAAAAACGGTCTGGATATCGAGGGGCTGGGCAAAAAAAATATGGAACAGCTGGTAGCGGCCGGCCTGGTCCATGATATTCCGGATATTTTTCGCCTGCGGGCCGCCGATCTGGCCCGGCTTGAGGGTTGGGGAGAGAAGTCGGCGGAAAACCTTGTCCGTTCCATCAAGGCCGCCGCCAGGACGACCCTGGGCCGTTTCCTCGGCGCCCTGGGCATTCGTTATGTCGGCGAGGTGACCGCCGGCCTGCTGGCCCGGCATTTCGTCTCCCTGGACAGGTTGATGACCGCCGGGAAAGAAGACCTGCTGGAGGTCGAGGGAATCGGCGAGCAGGCGGCGGCAAGCCTGGTAGATTATTTTTCCGATCCGGCTGTCCGGCAGATGATCGGGAGTTTGCTCGCTGCCGACATTGTAATTATGCCGGAGAAAATCGGGGAGCAGCCCCTTGATAACCGGGTCTTTCTTTTTACCGGCAGCCTGGAGGCCATGTCGAGAAACGAGGCCAAACAGCGGGTCAAGGCATTGGGCGGCCAGGTGGTCTCGGCTGTCAGCCGCCGGGTGACCGATGTGGTTGCCGGGGCCAAGCCGGGAAGTAAACTGAGAAAGGCCGGGGAAATTGGACTCAGGATCATTTCCGAGGAGGAATTGCAGCGGTTGCTGGGAAGGGCGCAGGGATCATGACACCATTGAAACGTATACATGCCATTGTGCATGGCCGGGTCCAGGGCGTATTCTTTCGTGATTATACGCAGCGCCAGGCCCGGAATCTCGGCCTCGGCGGCTGGGTGCGCAACCTCCCGGACAGGACGGTTGAGACCGTCTTCGAGGGCGAGGCGGACAAGGTCGCGGCCATGCTGGCCTGGCTCCATGAAGGTTCTCCATATTCCCGGGTCAGTGCGGTTGGCGCAGTCGAAGAAGAACTAGTCGGTGAGAGTGCGGAATTTGTTGTTCGCTATTGATGTGCCTGTCGGTTGCCGCTATGTTCAGAATGACGGCGGCAGCTTGGCGCCCCGGGCAGGCAAGGGTGATGTCCCGGGACGGGGCGAGTTGTCCGGCGGCCGGTATAACGCTGATATCGGTATCTCTCGTCAACCCCTCAGCGGCATGGTTTGGTGAGAGCGTGGAACCCCGGATTATCCGTGACAACAAGACACTTTTCGAGTGTTTCGAGGAATTGAGCGCCGGAGATATCGTTGTCGGCCGGGTGCGGCTCAGGCCGGGGGAGGAACACCTGTTGCTCGACCTGGTGGCCCGGGGCATAGTTCTGTTTCCTGCCGCGACCTCTCAACTCTGCAGCCGTTCCAAGATATTTCAGGCCCGGCTGCTTGGCCGGTTCATGATCCCGGGCACTGTGCCGGTTTATGATATGCACGATATGATGCGTCTGGTCACTGAATATGGTCGACAGGGGGTGGAAAGGGTTGTCTGTAAACTTGACCGCGCCAATGGCGGGTTGGGGGTTTTACTGTATTCTTCCATCGAAGAGGTGTGCAGCCAGACTGTTTTGGGCGTGCTTCGCTTTCCCTTTGTGGCCCAGCCGTTTCTGGAAGAGTGCCGCGATGTCCGGGTTGTCATGCTGGGTGACACCGTGGACGCGTACCAGCGATACAATCCGCACAATTTCCGCCATAATCTTCATTGCGGCGGCACAGGGTCGCCCTGGGCCTTAAGTGTGGAACAGGCCGACTTCTGCCGCCAGGTAATGGCGCGGGTTGGTTTCCCCTATGCCTATATTGACTTGCTGCTGTCGCCTGCGGGCGATCTCCGGCTTGCGGAAATCAACCTGCGTGGCGGCCTGCGCGGAGCCCGGATCAGCCAGAAGGATTATGTTCGCGCGGTGGAGAAAATTCATGCCGAACTCGTTGCCGGGCAGTTGCAACAGCGTCGCCGGCAAGATGCAACATAGCGTTGCAACACGAATAACGAATAAAACAGGGACTGAACCCCGGCTGATCGCTGATCAAGACGATGGTTCCTTGTTTTGAGCGAATCCTTGCCGAACCGGAGATCGGAGAACCGGCAAGAAAAAAGGGGAAGGTTGCCAGGCAACCTTCCCCTTAAGCTTTTAAAAATACCTGATTAGACGCAGCCGGTCGGTTTGGGCAGGCCAGCCATCTTACAGGCTCCCTTGCCGGGTCCACTGGGGAACAGCTCGTAGATACGCTTCAGGGGAAAACCTGTGGTCTTGGAAAGAATACGTACCATCGGGGCAATGCCGTTCTTTTTGTAGTACTCCTGGAGAGCATCGATGACTTTCTGGTGTTCATCGGTCAACTCACTGATTCCTTCAGTGCTTTTGACGTAATCAACCCAGTCTTGATCCCACTCATCCATACCATTGGCGAGAAATCCGTCTTCATCAACATTATAGGATTTACCGTTGTGTTCGATAACTGCTGCCATGTTTTCCTCCTTGGTGCAAAGTCATAATTGATTTGATCATTTTTTCCCCTATAAGCAGAGTGTAAAATGTTTACTATAGCACAGCTCCTTTGTCAAGTATATGGCCTGTTTTTTTTAAAATGAATGGTCAGTCATTCATGTTCCTGAGAAGCCTTGCATTTTTCGCTGGTAAGTTGGTCCGATTTTAGGTTAATGATAACCATCATTTCTTAATTTTCGTACCACTTATACGTATTTGCCTTTTGTTTATTATTTGGGGAGCAGACAGATTATGATGAACATGTTACGAAAACAGGCCCAGTCCACGGTGATCCAGATTATGGTGCTGGCCATTATCGTTGTCTTCGTCTTCTGGGGAGTCGGCACTAATTTCATGAACAAACGCAACTCTGTTGCCGTGGTGAATGGAAAGGAGATCCCGCTCCGGGATTTTCAGAGCAGCTATAATCGGGCGCTGGATAATTATCGCCAGCAATTCGGCGGTTCAATCCCCCGTGCCCTCCTCAAAAAACTGGACTTGAAGCGCCAGGTCCTGGATCAGCTCATCAGGGGTGAGCTGTTGCGTCAGGGCGGCCGTGACATGGGGATTCCCGTCAGCAAGTTGGCCATTCAGCTGAAAATCAAAAATATGGATGTCTTTCAGCAAAATGGCCACTTTGACATGAAGCGCTATCGGGCCGTGCTGTCCCAGAACAGAATGACCCCGTCCTCGTTTGAAGCGGGCCTGCGTCATGATTTGCTGATCCAGCGGGTCAGCGATAGTATTCGCAGCTTCGCCTTGGTTGACGAGAGCGAGGTCCGGAATCAGCTTGATTATGCCAACGAGGAAGTAAAGCTGGCCTATGTTGTTATGAAGGGAGAGGATTTTCAGAACAAGGTTGAAGTGAAAGATAATGATCTTGCGGCTTGGTATCAAGAGCACCGGGATAATTATCGCTCCGAACCGAAGATCCGGCTCAAATATCTCTATTTTGATTTTGCCCGGTATATGGACAAGATCAAGCTCGCCGACGGTGCGGTCAAGGCGCGGTACGAGGCGGAGAAGGCAAAATACAGAGTACCTGAACAGCGTCATGCCCGGCATATTTTTTTCAAGGTGTCCAGAACGGCCAGCAACCAGGTGCGCGAGGCCGAGAAGAAGAAAGCGGAAGCAGTTTTGAAACTGGTCAGGGGTGGGATGAATTTTGCCGCGGCGGCCAGGAAATACTCAGAGGGCCCCACTGCCGTAAACGGTGGCGACCTCGGCTTTTTCAGCCGCGGCCGGATGGTCAAGTCTTTTAATGATGTGGTTTTCAGCCTGAAGCCGGGCGAAATAAGCGGGGTCGTCGAGTCACCCTTCGGCTATCATATCATCAAACTGGTGGGGGTGCGGCCGGCTTTCACCCGTCCCTTTGATCAGGTCAAGGGCGAAATAGCGGCTGCCATGAAAATGCGGCAGGCGAAAGCGCAGGCGTTTAAACGCGCCTCCGCTGCCTATGAGGACATTATCCGTTCTGGCAGTCTCAAAAAGTACAGTCAGAATAATAAAAGCGGGAAAGTCATTGAAACTGGTTACTTTGCCCGCAGTGCGCCGCCGAAGACAATTGTCGCCGACCCAAAGTTTCTCCAGGAGGCCTTTCGCCTGAAAAAGGGAGAACTCAGTTCCCTGGTTGAGACCGGCAAGGGCTATGCTATCTTGTTCGTCGATGATATCCAGGAGCCTGTGGTGCCTGCCCTGAAGGCCATCCGCGGCCGGGTGGTTGCGGATTACCGGAAGGAAAAGGGGGTCGAGCTGGCCCGGCAGGCGGCTCTGTCTCTTTTAAAGGCGGCCCGCGAGAAAAAAGGACTTGCTGCCGTCGTGAGCGGAACCACCCGACTGCGAGAGTCTGGTTATATGAAACGTTCCGCAGCGGCAGACGGTATCCCGCTCCAGGTCGTTGTTCAGGCCTTTGCCTTGTCGTTGGAAAATCCTCTGCCCCGGAAACCGGTGGCCGCCGGTAACGAATTTTATGTTTTTCAGCTGGAGGAGAGACGGGAGGGGCCGGAGAAAAGCGACGAAGCCAAACGTCAGCAGTTGAAAGTTCAGCTTCTGGCCTCGGCCCAGAGCCGTTTGCTCGTGGATTGGCTTACATATATGCAGAACAAATCCAAAATCTGGACCAATGAGCAGATACTGCAGTAGCGGCTTCAAGCCACCGGCGTCCGGCCCTGTGTTCTGCCCTGCGTGAACAGGACCGGCGCGCCTCTCTCTCCGAGTCGGCCGTCCTCTTGCTCTGCGCCCGGCCGCCGAATGCCTGCTCGCCGACCTTGAGTCCGGCTTTCCGACTGCTATTTTTTTATTAAATAAAAAGACGATCCGTGGTAATGTGTTACGATTGATTTTTTTGGCTGTTATCTGGATCCGTGAGCGAGCGTACGCGGTGTACCTGTTGCGTTGGGAATTCTTTAGTATCGCATCAGGATGATCGAATTCGTTCCCGCCTTGCATCTGCGCCGCGTACGCTCGTCCCTTAGGGCGGCGGGGTGATTCCGGAAACACCACGGAAAATTTAACTTACGGCGTAAATCCAAACCGTTATGCAATATTAAAACAAAAAGCCGTCACGGATTCAGGTATTACTTATCCCGGATGATTCATGATCCCAGAAGAACAAGACCACCAGAACTATATTGCCGCCTATGATACCCTGGCGCCCTTTGAGCGCCATCTTCTGCAACTGATTTCCATTATCTATGAACCTGTTTCGGTTTCTTTTCTGTTCAATTGCCTGACCCGGGCCGATGCCCCGTTCCCGGATGAACCCCGGCCGTCTAAAGATGGATTCCGACGGTTTATCTTCCGTCTGCATGCTGCCGGTTTGTTGATCGACGGGAATCGCTGTCCTTTACCTCTGGCGGAATGGTTGACCAGGAAGGCGGTGGAAAACGGTCTGTTTGGCGATCTGGCCGAGTTTGTCGAGAGGGAGGCCTCGGTTTCCTATATGTACGGCAAGCTGTTGACCCGCTGCCGGCGTGCCATGCGGCAGTTCCGTATCGGTGTCTACAGCGGAAATTTTGATAAAATTGACCAGGCCCTTGTTTTTATAAATGAGCATTGCGCGGCACTGGCGGGCAAGGAGCCGCCGGCGGTCCTAGTCGCCGCCAAGGACTTTGACGCCAAATGGTTCGGCAGTCTGCCGCGCTCCATGCAGTTTTTTCTCCTGAATCAAATTTGTCGTTACAGTGCCGAGCATCTGCAACATTACGGCCCGGTGCTTGAATATCTTGAAAAAGAGTCGGCCAAGGCTCATGCCCCTGATGAACTGGTGCCGTTCCATCGTCTGCTGGCCACGTATTTTCTCCTGCAGGGACGTTTGGCCGATCTCCAGGAATTATTGCAGAACCATGGCGCTTCGTTCGATGGTACGGGATTTTTCGGCACGCTTGCTTTCCTCCTTGGTGATACCGATAAGGCCCTTGCCCTGTACGAACAGGATCTGAAGCTGCAACAGGAATATTCCGGCCGGCAGAACAATTTTTTCTTTGGACTGCCGGGCCTGTTCTGCCTGTTGGCCCTTCTTGACCGGAATCAGGAGGGCGACCGGGCCGCCATCCGGCACCATATTGCGACTGTGATGGATTTATTCCGGGGCAGTCCCGAGGAGACCTCGTTTCGTTTTATCGATGCGGTTGTCCGTTCGGCGGGCAGTGACATGCCCGACATGATGGTGCTTACCGAACAATTGAAGGCGGAAAATCGCTTTCCGACCACGCTGTTTGCCGTATTATCGCTTTACTGGATCGGGGTCGAGATCCCGGATGATTTTCAGGCATCGCTTATTGCCCTGTATCAGGAAGGGCTGGCCAATGATTTCTTGTGGCCGGCCATGGAGGCGGCCCGGCTGCTGGGCGAACTTGGGGACGGGAATGCAAAATATGGTGAGGCGGCGGAGGGGTTGCGCCGGGATCTTGGCTGCCGGACCATTGTCAATATCATTGAACCGCAGGGTTCGTGGAAACACAGTCTGCAGGAGCTGATCAGTATTACCAGCCGGGTTCGCGAATCGGCACAGACCACCAGGCTTGTCTGGCTGGTGGATTACCGGGACGGCGTTCTGCGGATTACCCCGAAGGAACAGATGAAGAAGGCCGGCGGTGGCTGGAGCAAGGGCCGGTCCATTGCGCTGAGCCGGTTGGCGTCCCCCGGGGAGCAGGATCTCCTGACTGCGCAGGATCGACGCATCTGTTCAGCCCTGTGGCTTAATAGTGAGGTGTCGACGAAAAACGGCGGTTATGAATTCGACCTGGATGTCGCCTTGCCCCCCATGGTCGGCCATCCCTTTATTTTTCTTGAAAAATCGGTTTATACCCCGGTTGAATTGCTTGCCGGCGAGCCAGAGCTGCTGGTGGAGCAGCAGGGCAGCTTTCTCTTTATTCGTTTCACCCAGGATATAGGCGAAGGCAAGGTCGCCGTCTGGCAGGAAACCCCGACCCGGTTCCGGATCATTCTCGTTAATGATAATCATCGCCGGGTGGCGGGAATTACGGGGCGCGACGGTCTGCGGGTCCCCATGAGCGCCAGCCGGCAGGTCCTGGATGCCATCGGCAACATCGCCTCGTTTATGACCGTGCATTCATCCATCGGCATTGATTTGAAAAGCCAGCGGGCCGAGGTCGTCGAGGCCGATTCGACCATCCATGTCCACCTGATCCCTTATGGCACCGGTTTTCGCCTGGAGATGTTTGTGCAGCCTTTTTCCCGGGTCGGGCCGTATTTAAAGCCCGGCGTGGGCGTGGCCAATCTCATGGCCGAGGTCAACGGCCGCCGGCAGAAAACGCGGCGGAACCTCAAGCTGGAGGAAGAAAAGGCCAGGGAAGTCGAGGAAAGCTGCCCGATTCTTGATCTGGCCATTGACATGGAGGAGGAAAACGACCGGGAATGGCACCTGATCGACCCGGAAGAATGCCTCCAGATCCTGCTGGAGCTTGATGAAATCCGTGACCAGGTTATCCTGGAATGGCCGGAAGGAGAAAAGCTGGCTGTCTATCGCCAGGCCGGGGTCAACCAGCTGAACCTGAATATCCGCACCAGCCAGCAGGATTGGTTCGCCCTGAGCGGCAGGCTGGAGATCGACCAGGACGAGGTCATCGAACTCAAAGCGCTCCTGGAAAAGGTGCGGGCGGCGCATAGTCGTTTCATCCCCATGGGCGACGGCCAGTTTCTGGCCCTGACCCAGGAGTTTCGCAAGCGCCTTGATGAACTGATCCTGGTGGCCGATAGCGAGGCGGTTGACAGCGGCGACGAGGTGTTTGTTCATCCCTTGGCCGCCCTGGCGCTTGACGGTTTGACCACCAAGGCGAAGACCACTGTCGACGAGGGCTGGCGGAGACAACTGCAGTCAATCAAGGAAACCCAGGAAATGGTGCCGGAGGTGCCATCGACCCTGCAGGCGGAACTGCGGGACTACCAGACCGATGGTTTTGTCTGGATGACCAGACTGGCGCATCTCGGAATCGGCGCCTGCCTGGCCGACGACATGGGGCTGGGCAAGACCTTGCAGACCCTGGCGGTTATCCTCCACCTGACTCACAAGGGTCCTTCCCTGGTGGTGGCACCGACTTCGGTCTGCATGAACTGGGAACACGAGATCAACCGTTTTGCGCCGACACTCAGAATTCATTCCCTGAGCGGCGGCGACCGGCGAAATATGGTCAAGGGTCTGGGCAAATTTGATATCCTGATTACCAGCTACACCCTGTTGCAGCAGGAGGTCGAATTGCTGGAGGCGGTCCCCTGGCAGATCGTCGTCCTAGACGAGGGACAGTCGATCAAAAATTCCGCGACCAAACGTTCAAAGGCGGCCATGAGGATCAAGGGAAGATTTTGTTTGATTACCACCGGCACGCCGATTGAAAATCATCTCGGGGAACTCTGGAACCTGTTCCGGTTTATCAATCCCGGCCTGCTCGGATCGTATAAACAGTTTAACGCCCGCTTCGGTATTCCCATTGAAAAACATCATGACCGGGACGCCCGGATGAAGCTGAAGAAGATTATCCGGCCCTTTATGCTGCGCCGGATCAAGTCCCAGGTCCTCGACGAGTTGCCGCCGCGCACCGAGGTGACCCTGCGGGTGGAGATGAGTCAGGAAGAAATTCATTTCTACGAGGCCATCAGGCGGCAGGCCCTGGAAAATATTGAAGGCAGTTCGGAGAAATCCGGGCGGCACCTGCAGATATTGGCCGAGATCATGCGTTTGCGCCGGGCCTGCTGCAATCCCCGGCTGATCATGCCGGAAACCAAGATTCCCTCGAAAAAACTGGAAGTTTTCGCCGAACTCGTGGATGAACTGCTCGGCGGCCGCCATAAGGCCCTGGTCTTCAGTCAGTTTACCGGCCACCTGGCCCTGATCCGTGAATACCTTGACAACAAGGGGATTGTCTACAAGTACCTTGACGGGACCACGCCGACCAGGGAGCGGCAGCAACAGGTCGAGTCATTCCAGGACGGCGAGGGCGATCTCTTCCTGATCAGTCTCAAGGCCGGCGGCCTGGGGTTGAACCTGACCGCTGCCGACTATGTGATTCATATGGACCCCTGGTGGAACCCGGCGGTGGAGGATCAGGCCGCGGACCGAGCCCACCGGATCGGCCAGAAACGACCGGTTACCGTGTATCGGCTGGTTACAGCCAATACCATTGAGGACAAAATCGTCCACCTGCACCAGGAAAAACGGGATCTTGCCAATTCGCTGCTTGAGGGGGCCGACGTCAGCGCCCGGATCAGCGCCGCCGAATTGCTGGAGTTGATCCGGGAGAGCTAGGCGGACATAATGCCCGCAACCCATTGTAGGTTGGCGTTGAGCGTTTTCCTCTCCATTGTTGGGTTTCGCTTAATTGTTGGGATAAGCGGAACTTTATGATATCTACAACGCAAGAAGCGAAACCCAACATTAAGGGCATAATCGCTCAACACCAACCTACATCTTGAAATCATTCTGAAAATGCAGCAAAAAATCTCGGAGTCTACGCTTACCTGTTTTTTATGA
>VAPK010560835.1_pt1 | contig 11363 bp, 7 predicted proteins | sample 3395031 | NCBI WGS metagenome assembly VAPK01 (sample SAMN08290443, study PRJNA428436) | hydrothermal vent metagenome | isolation source: Deep-sea hydrothermal vent chimney 1 | place: Pacific Ocean: Juan De Fuca Ridge
ACCTGAATCCGTGACTTCACTACGGCACAGAACACAAGCTATTGATTCCACAGCGGTTAAAAAAATACCCGCTTAACCTATGGGTGAAGCTAAGATTTTTTTAAATCCCCTGTGAAACCAATATCTTGAGCCCTGTTATCCGCATTGAAGTCACGGATTCAGGTTTAACCCTTTAATTATCTAGCTCATACCTTAATTACGCACAAACAAAGAAATTAAAACTAATTGATGAACAAAGTATAGTAGCTTTTTTTATTTTTTCACCCAAAAGCTATTTTTTTACTTAACTAATAAGCTTTACGTGCTTTTTTCCCTATATAATGTTGCCGGTTATACACAAATATCTGGTTGGTTTAAAACAAAGACGTTGTAGAGTGGACTTTAGTCTGCTACGGAGACCCTTTGTATCGGTTATTGCGGACTGAAGCCCGCTCTACAATCATAAGCTGTGGTTTGTTAGAACTATGTAATATTAAATCATCTCCCATTTAGGAACATACACGGAATAGGTTAGACAAATTGGAAAATAGGCTTTAGGGAGTCAGTAATAAATAATATACCTACCTCTCTGCCAAACAAATTGTGCTTAAATTTATTTCGTACTTAATTCCTTAGCTATTATTTATAACGATTAAATTCAGGATTATTGAGGTTACGAACAGAATGTTGCTAAAAAAAGTTTTAAAAGGATTATTGTTATTAAGCTTCTTTCTTTTCCTTTGTGTCACTGTAGCAGGTTATATTGTTTATGAAAGGTTACAAGTTGAGTTGCCCGATATAACAGCCCTTAATGATATTGAATACCAAATTCCTTTATCTATCTATAGCAATGATGGCCTTTTATTAGCTCAGTTTGGTGAAAAAAAAAGAACACCTATAGATATATCTAAAACGCCACGCCAACTTATAAATGCTTTTATTTCTGCCGAGGATGGTAACTTTTATTCTCATCCTGGGGTTGATGTTAAGGGGCTTATCCGCGCAGCTACGCAATTGATATTAACCGGCAAAAAAAAGCAAGGGGGCAGTACAATCACTATGCAAGTTGCCCGAAATTTTCTTCTTAGCAGAGAAAAAACGTATACAAGAAAAATTAAAGAGATTATTTTAGCCCTGCAAATAGAACAAGCATACTCTAAAGATAAAATACTTGAGCTTTACTTAAATAAGATTTATTTAGGCCACCGCTCGTATGGTATTGCTGCGGCATCGACTACTTATTACGGAAAAAAGCTAGCTGAGCTGAATTTATCTCAATTTGCAATGATAGCAGGCCTTCCAAAAGCCCCTTCTATATTCAACCCTATATCCAACCCAGAACGTGCCCACCAACGCAGAGATTATGTATTACGTCGCATGCATGAACTAAATTTCATAAGCTTGGAAGAATATAATAACGCTATTAATCAACCTATTTCCGCAAGCTTTCATGCCAACCAACTCAAATCACCCGCACCCTACATTGCCGAAATGGTTCGTAAAAAAATAGTGGACCAATATGGAGATAAGGCTTTTACCCTTGGACTAAAGGTTTTCACGACGATTGACAGCTCACTCCAATTAACCGCCAGTAAAGCCGTTAGAAATGCGCTTTACCATTATGACCAAAGACATGGTTACAGGTCTTTACCCCTTAAAAATAAAGCTGTATTCAAAAATTCTGAGTTTACAACGATAGCAGATATCCAATCTGCCCAGGTTATATCCATAACTGACAATATTGCCAGGGCAAAACTTAAAAATGGCAATATTATTGAAATACCCTTTAAAAATATCAAATGGGCCCGGCAATTTAAAACCCAAAATTATATTGGGCCGAAACTAAAATCAATTAATAGCCTATTAAAAATTAATGATCTCATTCAAGTTAGGCAGCTTAAAGATAATAGTTGGGCATTAAGCCAAATACCCAATGCTGAAGCTGCTTTTGTTGCTTTAAATTCACATGATGGTGCTATTTTAGCACTCTCTGGAGGATTTGATTTTTTTCACAACAAATATAACCGCGCCACTCAGTCCAAACGTCAACCTGGTTCAGGATTCAAACCTATTATTTACACGACAGCTCTTGAAAACGGGTATACCGCTGCCAGCGTTATTAATGACGCACCCGTTGTTATTTCAGATTCTTCCCAGGAAAGTGAGTGGCGGCCTGAAAATTACAGTAAAAAATTCTTTGGTATGACCCCTCTAAGAACAGGTCTGCGCAAATCAAGAAACTTAATCTCAATCAGACTTCTTAGAGACTTGGGAATCCCAAAAGTACTTAATACTGCGCATCGCTTTGGATTTTCAAAAGAACAGCTACCTAATAGTCTTTCTTTGGCTCTTGGTAGTGGTTATTCAAACCCTCTGCAAATGGCTACAGTCTTTTCTGTCTTTGCTAACGGTGGTTTTTTAATCAAACCCTACTTTATCAGCCGCATTGAAGACCGTGATGGCAAAACTATTTTTCAACAATCACCTGCTATTGCCTGTCCTTTATGCGACCAATCACACATACAATCAGATATTTATGCGCCTAGAATAATATCTCCACAAATTAATTTTTTAATGAACTCGCTACTTCGTGATGTTGTACAGCGCGGCACAGCTACAAAGGCAAAAGTCCTTGGCCGACAAGACTTAGCAGGCAAAACAGGAACAACTAATGATCAAAAAGATGCCTGGTTTAATGGCTTTAGCTCAGGTATTGCCGCTACAGCATGGCTAGGTTTTGACTCCTCCATCTCTCTCGGCCATTATGAAACGGGAGGAAAAGCAGCTCTACCTATCTGGATTGATTTTATGAGAACCGCACTGAAAAATAAACCAGACCAAGCACTCGTTCCACCTAGTGGCATTACAAGAGCATATATTGACCCTGACACAGGCTTACTTGCTCCGAGTGAAAATAAAGGTATTTGGGAATATTTTAGAACAAGGTATGTACCGAAGACATACGCACCTATTAAGGAAGAAAGCTCTGAAGAGCTTGAGGGCATGGGTACTGAAAGTTTATTTTAACGACAACTTGTTGGCTCTAATTTACAGCACATCATACTAAGTAGCGAATTAGGCCACTCTCGGTCATCAACCAGATACTAACAAAATCAATGGCTTATGATTTTGTTACTTAAGAACCCAGTTATATAAAGGCACCAACTTCTAACGCATACATAGCCTAAATAATTGATATAGCAGTTTTGTAAGAGCTGTTTAACCACGGAGGTCACTGAGGTTTTAGCCTTTTATTGAAAGGTAGTGAATAATCTTACCTTGCTCCTCGCTGTGTTCTCAGTGAACCCCGTGGTAAAAAGTTAGCTGTTTTTACCCTATGGCTTAAAACAAAAAAGCTCGCAAAGCGAGCCTTTTTACCACAAATATTTCATTAAAAACTAAAATTTATCGCTTATCAATATCTGTGTACTGCCGCACATCGTACCCTGTGTATATTTGACGAGGTCTACCAATTCTTTGCCCAGGTTCCGACATCATTTCCATCCAATGAGATACCCAACCAGCTGTTCTTGCAATAACAAACATAACGGTAAACATGTCTTCTGGAATTTTTAACGCTTTGTAAATAATACCTGAATAAAAATCAACATTTGGATAAAGTTTTTTCTCAATGAAATATTCATCCTTCAAGGCAACTTCTTCCAAGGCTATCGCCAATTCAAATAAAGGATCGTCACTAGGAAATTTTTCCAGCACTTCGTAACAAGTTTCACGCGTAATCGTCGCTCTTGGATCAAAGTTTTTATAAACCCTATGCCCAAAGCCCATTAACCTAAAAGGGTCATTTTTGTCTTTTGCTTTAGCAATAAATTCTGGAATTCTTTCTACAGTCCCAATTTCTGCCAGCATACTTAGCACTGCTTCGTTAGCGCCGCCATGCGCAGGCCCCCATAGTGCAGAAATACCAGCCGCCACACAAGCATAAGGGTTTGCCCCCGTGCTACTAGCGAGCCTTACAGTCGCTGTACTAGCATTCTGCTCATGATCTGCATGCAAGATAAACAATAGGTTTAAGGCTTTAACGGCAACAGGATCAATATAATTACTTTGGTCAATATAATTCTGACCGGGTAATGAAAACATCATATTTAAAAAGTTTTCACAATACCCAAGGTCTAGCCTAGGATAGATAAAAGGCCATCCAACTGAATGCCTATAGATAGCAGCCGCAATCGTTGACACTTTTGCCATCATACGCATAGCAGAGTTTCGCCGATGCTCTGGGTCCTTCATATTCAGCTCGCTATGATAGAAAGCTGATAATGAGCCCATAACACCAACCATCATAGACATAGGGTGAGCGTCATAATGAAAGCCATTAAAGAACACTCTTAATGACTCATGAATCATCGAGTGCTGCCTGATTTCATTCTTAAAAGAAACCAACTCAGTCGTATCTGGCAGTTCTCCATTCATTAACAAATAAGAAACTTCAATAAAGCTACAGTTTTTTGCTAATTGCTCAATGGGATAACCTCGATAAAGCAAGACTCCATTTTCCCCATCAATATAGGTAATGGCACTCTTACAGCTTGCTGTAGACATAAAGCCGTGGTCAAATGTAAATACACCCAACTCTTTATTCAAAGAACTTATATCAACAGCAGGTGTACCAACAGTACCTCGCTGTAATGGAAAGTCAGATTCTTTGCCCGTTGCGTTATTTCTTATTGTTACCGTATCTTTAGTCATACCCTAGCTCCCTTTATTACCAAGCCTAACCTTTACTACAGAAAAAAAGACAACAAATTATTTGCCAAATTTCTTACGGAACTTGTCAACACGTCCAGCTGTATCTACAACGCGTTGTTTACCCGTATAAAAAGGGTGACACGAAGAACAGACTTCCACGTGTAAATCCTCAGTTAATACTGAGCCGGTTTCAAATTTATTACCACAACCACACGTTACAGTAATTTGCTTATATTCAGGATGAATTTCTGGTTTCATTTTGATTCCATATCGCCCTTAAAATGGGCTACATACATATTAGAGAACTGAGTATAATACGATTTACTCAACAATTCTGCAACACCCAATTTTATATGCGTATTATTTCACTTAATGCAAACGGCATTAGAGCCGCAGAGCGTAAAGGCTTTTTCTTGTGGCTTGAACAACAAAATGCTGATGTTATCTGCATCCAGGAAACTAAAGCACAAGTAGAACAACTGAAGGCTGAAGCCTTTTGGCCTCAAGGATATCATACTCGCTACCATGATGCAGAAAAAAAAGGCTATAGCGGAGTCGCTTTATATTGCCGCCAAAAACCAAATGAAATTATTACCGGTATGGGTGACCATGAATTTGATTCTGAGGGCAGATATATTGAAGCCAAGTTCGCCAATTTAAGCGTTATTTCCCTTTATATGCCGTCAGGCTCTGCAAAAGAAGAACGTCAACAAGTTAAATATCGTTGCATGGATCATATGATGCAGAAATTAGCAGAAATGAAATCATCAGGGCGAGACTATATTATTTGTGGCGACTGGAATATTGCCCATAAAAATGCAGATATACGAAACTGGAAAGGCAACCAAAAAAACTCAGGGTTTTTACCTGAAGAACGTGCCTGGCTTGACACCTTATTTGATAAAATGGGCTTTATTGACGCTTTTCGTGAGTTAGAGCAGGAAGAACACCAATATACCTGGTGGTCAAATCGAGGACAAGCCTGGGCAAACAATGTCGGCTGGCGAATTGATTACCAAATATTATCACCAGGTTTAAAAGGTAAAGTATTGTCTACAGAAATATATACAGAACAACGGTTTTCTGATCATGCTCCTTTAATAATTGACTACGACTATACAATACCTTCCTCATGAATCAAGAAAACCTGCAAACTAACTGGCGTAGCACTTTAAGGCTCCTCTCCCACCCTCGTGTACTAACCATGCTGTTTTTAGGTATTTCAGCAGGAACCCCTCTATTACTAATATTCTCTTCTCTTAGCCTCTGGCTTCGAGAAGCAGGCATTGAGCGAGGTGCGGTTACTTACTTTAGCTGGGCCGCTCTAGGTTATTCATTCAAATTTGTTTGGGCACCATTAGTTGATCAATTCCCCCTACCATTATTAAGCAAACTGTTGGGTAGGCGACGCGCATGGCTATTGCTTTCTCAATTAATGGTCATACTGTCAATCAGTGCAATGGCCTACATTGACCCAGCAAGCGACTCGCTTAACATGATGGCCTGGGCCGCTGTTTGCTTGGGTTTTTCATCCGCAACTCAAGATATTGTCATTGATGCTTACCGTATTGAATCTGCAGACATCGATTTACAAGCCTTAATGTCTTCTAGCTATATCGCTGGCTATCGAATAGGTATGCTACTAGCAGGTGCTGGCTCTTTATTTTTAGCCAGTTATTTTGGCTCTGATTTTACTCACTATATGTATCAAGCATGGCAATGGACTTATTTAATTATGGCATCCATCATGCTATTAGGCATCACCACAACACTTGTTATAGCCGAGCCCAGTACCCAAATAAATACCAGCAAATTACTGAATAAAAAACAACAATTCAGCTTTATATTTTTATTTATTATTTCAATTAGTGGGTTTATAGCTTGCTTTCATTACAGCACTCCATTTGCCCAATTAAGTAAAACTTATTTATCCACTTTACTAGCCAATACAAATTTAGCTTCATTCATTGTTGAGCTTTGCCGCTTAAGCCTGGCTATTATTGCTACAGCTATTGTCGCCAAATTGAGCATTGCCCTAGGCGTTACTCAACAACAACTTATTGAAAAAACCTACCTATTACCCATAAGGGACTTTTTTCAACGTTTTGGCTGGTCACTTGCCTGGCTATTATTAGCGTTAATAGGCTTATACCGTATTTCAGATATTCTTCTAGGCGTAATATCTAATGTTTTTTATCAAGACCTTGGGTTTACCAAGCCTGAAATAGCCAGTGTAGTGAAAAGTTTTGGTCTGTTAATGACTATTATTGGCGGTATTCTTGGTGGGTTTCTTGCCATACGCTTTGGCGTAATGAGAACGCTTTTCCTGGGTGCATTATTATCAGCCCTTACTAATTTACTGTTTATGCTACTTGCTCAAACAGGTCATGATATGACAATGTTAGTGATCGTTATTTCTGCAGACAATCTATCAGCAGGTATTGCCAGCACAGCATTTATCGCTTTTTTATCCAGCCTGACAAATATTTCATTTACAGCTGTGCAATATGCTATTTTTAGCTCATTAATGACATTACTACCTAAAATACTAGGTGGGTACTCAGGGTCTGTTGTTGAGGCTGTAGGTTACTCTGAGTTCTTTCTAATTACCACATTATCAGGTATCCCCGTTTTATTACTGATTATTTGGGCTGGCAGGCATTTTAAACTGGCCCATCAAGTTTAATTAAATGCAATGACCACTTTATTGTAGAGACATGTCGTGTCTCTACGGAAAAACCTCTTTCAAGCTTATTTGTAAGCGATAGTAGTCCAACATATTATTCAAAAATATCGGGTTACGCGATAGAGCCGCTAACCCAAGCTACGTGCTTCAGGCAAAAAAAAACACCTTCCAAACTTGCTTTAATACAAGCTTGAAAGGTGCTTAATCATTACTTTTATCCAGTATACTTCGCGCGGTCGCGGATGCGGAATTTATAAGTTGCTGATTTTTGTCGATAGTAAGTCGATGAAACAGGCGCATAGCAAGCTACGCAACTGTTTCAGCAACGCAGCTATCGGCAAAAATTCAGCGGTTAGAAGTCCGCAGTCGTGACCGCGCGAAGTATAATTACTTAATTACCGCTCTTTAGCCATTAATTACATAATGCACAAAAATACTGGCAAAATAACCTACTGCAATATATGGCGTCCATTTTAAATGACTAAAAAAAGTATATTTATGTTTTGATGTTCCCATAAGTGCAACACCTGCGGCAGACCCAACAGAAAGCATGGACCCACCTGTTCCCGCTGTTAATGTTGCCATTAACCACTGGTATAAATCCATATCTAAATTCATGCTCAATACTGCAAACATCACCGGAATGTTATCAATAATCGCTGAAATAAAACCCACCAGGATATTTGCTGTTGTATCACCGAGACCATCATACATTGCACCTGAAAGCAGCTCTAAATAACCAATATATCCTAAGCCACCTACGGCAAAAATTACCCCAAAGAAAAAGAATAAAGTATCCCATTCGGCATCACGAACTTTATTAAAAATATCAAATGATTCATCATGATATAGTTTATTAATACTATAGCCATAAATCATCAATACCGCCAAACCAATCATCATTCCCATAAAAGGAGGCAAATGAAAAAACTGTTTAAAACTAACGGCTGTAACGATTGTTAGTAAAAATAAGACACAAACCTGAATTGCACCTGGTTTTAACATAATAGCTGCTTCATTAGTGGCTGATGGCTTCTCATCCGGCACAGCTAAGTACATAAAATAAGCAGGCACAATATAGTTTACGACTGAAGGAATAAATAAATCAAAGAAATCAAAAAACTCTGCATAACCAGCCTGCCAAACCATTAAGGTAGTAATATCGCCAAAGGGGCTAAATGCACCCCCCGCATTAGCGGCAACCACTAGATTCACCAATCCAATCGCTACAAATTTATCATTACCCTTACCAACAGCCATCACAACTGCACCGACCAATAGTGCTGAGGTTAAGTTATCTGCAACAGCTGACAAAAAGAAAGTAATAACCCCCGTCACCCAAAATAACTGTTTAAAACTAAACTCTTTCCTAATCATCCATGAACGTAGGGCTTCAAACACATTACGCTCAGCCATAGCATTGATATATGTCATTGCAACCAGCAAAAACAACATCAAAGCAGCGTATTCTTGCAAGTTATACTCAAAGGCATCATGTAAATCTTCTACCGAAACACCGGCATCTATTGCCATAACGGCTGCATGTGCCCAAATTATCCCTGCCACCAAAATAACGGGTTTTGATTTACGCAGGCCGGTAAATTCTTCGGCCATAACAAAGCCGTATGCAACAATAAAAATCAGAACAGTATATATCCCTCTCTCCGTTCCCGTAAGACCCAAGTTAGCAACAGACTCTCCAGCCATTGCCAGTTGCGGCATTAATAACAAGCCCGCCAAAACTAATAATAATCGATACAAAACAACCCCCCTCATATACAGGTAAATAAATGCAACACAAAATAATTGGCAATACTATCACTATATAATTACCTTTGTCATTTAATGCATCTCAGTATATGATTATAAGCCTTGATTTTTAGCCTAGGAATAAGTAAAAAACACCTTATGTATCAGTATAACGATAACGACCAGACCCTCATTAATGAGCGAGTCACCCAATATAGAGGACAAACCGAACGCTATTTAAATGGCGATCTTGGTGAAGATGAATTCCGCACATTACGCTTAATGAATGGACTCTATATTCAAACTCACGCACCTATGCTACGCGTGGCAGGACCCTACGGCTTACTTTCTTCAAAACAACTGCGCATGCTAGCGCATATATCCAGAAAGTATGATAAAAGCTATGCTCACATCACCACGCGACAAAACATTCAGTTTAACTGGCCAGATTTAAAAGATGTTCCGGATATTTTAGCCGATCTAGCTAGCGTTCAAATGCACGCTATCCAAACCAGTGGTAATTGCTTAAGAAACACCACAACTGACCATTTGGCAGGCGTTTGCATTGATGAAATAGAAGACCCAAGGCCTTACTGTGAAATAATACGTCAATGGACAACATTACACCCTGAATTTGCTTATTTACCTCGCAAATTTAAAATAGCCGTAAGCGGTGCAGAGCATGATAGAGCAGCCACTCAACTACATGATATTGGTTTACACATCATTAAAAATGACGCAGGGGAAACCGGCTTCAGAGTCTTAGTTGGCGGCGGCCTAGGCAGAACACCCGTTATTGGTAAAGTTATTAGGCCCTTTTTAGAAAAACAACATTTACTCTCTTACCTTGAAGCCATTGTTCGAGTTTACAACCTGAATGGCCGCCGTGATAATAAGTACAAAGCACGTATAAAAATACTGGTTAAAGAAAGTGGTATTGAGAAAATGACCGAATGGGTCGAAGCAGAATGGCTACAAATTAAAGGCGGTATGGAAGTTACTGACTCTCGTTTTAATGAGATTAAAGCATATTTCATACCTCCGGCTTACGAGCCAGATGCTGACCAAGACAAGTCTTTTGATTCAAATAAAGCACAATCAACTGCTTTTGCTACCTGGGTAAAATACAATACGGCTGACCATAAAACACCTGGCTACCGAGCTGCTTTTGTTTCATTAAAAGCACCAGACTCTCCCCCGGGTGACATCACCGATAAACAGTTAGATGCCATTGCTGATTTAGCCGATCAATATAGCTTTGGGGAAGCGCGCAATACCCATAGACAAAATATAGTATTGGCTGATATTAAACAAGCAGAGCTGTTTGATTTATGGCAAAAACTTGATGCACTATCCCTTGCTACACCCAATATTGGTACAGCAACAGATATGATTTGTTGCCCAGGCTTAGATTTTTGTGGCTTGGCAAATGCAGGCTCAATCGACATTGCTAAAGAAATCAATGAAGCCTTAGATGATATTGACTATCTACATGATATTGGTGATATAAAAATTAATATGTCTGGCTGCATGAATGGTTGTGCCCACCAAAGTGTTGGTCATATTGGTATTTTAGGTGTTGATAAAAAAGGCGTTGAGTGGTACCAATTAACACTAGGAGGCTCCTCTGAAAACGAGGCGGCACTTGGCGAACGCCTGGGCCCAGCACTTGCAAAAGAACAGGTAACTCAAGCAGTAAGCACCATCCTAAAGACTTACATTGAAAATCGTTTAGATCAAGAAGTATTTTTGGATACAGTTAAACGTATTGGCATCAACCCATTTAAAGAAGCAATCTATTAAGCCCTATGAAAATAATTAAAGACAAACAAATTATAGAAGATAGTTGGCGCCATATTACTGATGATGAAGTAGGCAGTGGCGATATTACTGTTTCTTTACCTCGCTGGATCAAAGAAAAAAATACTTTATTAGCTCACCAGGGAAAAGTAGGTATTAGAATTTCCCCAACAGATAAAATTGAAGATATTTCTGCCGACCTCAATAATATAAGCCTAGTTGCCGTGGAACTACCTGTTTTTACAGATGGCAGAGCTTTTTCACATGCAAGACTACTAAGAAGCCGTTATGGGTATGAAGGTGAAATACGTGCAATTGGCAAGTATATACCTGACCAGGTATTTTATTTACATAGAGTCGGTGTTAATGCCTTTGAGCTTGAAAATACCGAAGAACTGCCTCTTGCTCTTTCCACATTGAATGATTTCACTGTGGA
>VAPK010478368.1_pt1 | contig 11359 bp, 9 predicted proteins | sample 3395031 | NCBI WGS metagenome assembly VAPK01 (sample SAMN08290443, study PRJNA428436) | hydrothermal vent metagenome | isolation source: Deep-sea hydrothermal vent chimney 1 | place: Pacific Ocean: Juan De Fuca Ridge
ATTTTCTTACAGGCCCTTAGTATGGCGATGTGGGGGGCGGCTTGATCGCCCGAAGATGGAGTGCCGCAAAATAGTTACCATCTTGTTGAAGATATTCACCTTGCCCCCTGTGGTCAACTGCTTTATCAGCTGGCGTGGAATTGGCTTGAAAAATATTCCCCGGTATGCGAAAATAAAGATAAACAATAAGCAGGGCGCTTTTTGCCTGCATTACCTTCCCTCTCTGCTCATGCAAAAGGAGACACCCGCATGCATAAAATCGAAACCATCCTGACTCCCATTGACTTTTCGGAAAACGCTTTGAAAATCGCCCGGGCTGCCGCCTATGTTGCCGGAACGTTCAAGGCCGGGCTGCACCTTATTTTTGTGATCCGGGAGTTTGACGATTACAGCAATTTCTTTCCGCCGCTGAATATGCTCAACCTGAAAGAAGAACTCCTGCTATCGGCCCAGCAACAGATGGATACCTTCATTGACCAGAGAAAAAAAGAATTTGCGGATGCCGGGGTGCCGGAAATAAAGAGCGAGGTGCTGAACGGCGACGTGGCGGAAGAGATCATAAATTACGCCCGGACACACAACTGCGACCTGATTGTCATGGGGACCCACGGCTACAAGGGTTTTGAACGGATCATGTTCGGCAGCGTGGCCGAAAAAGTGGTTAAAAACGCCTGCTGCCCGGTCATGACCATCAATCCCTATCAGGAGGAATGCGAGAATAAATAAAAGGTGTCCAGCCGGGAAGAGAGCAAACCAGGGAAGATTGCCGCATCACACATCACTGTAGCAACCCGATCAACATGCCGGAATCCCCTGCAGGAAAATTTTTTTCCTGCAGGCCGTCATCCTCGTCACGGCCGAAACTGTCCAGGAACAAACGGCCGGCCCCGGTTCCCGGAAAATTGTAGAGGGACAACCGGCGCCGGCCCCCGGCGGGGAAACAACGTTCAAGCAGGGAGTCCCAGGGGCCGTCCGGGTTCTGGAAGACCGCACGATCCTGTTCGGACACCATGGCCGGATCGGCAAGCAGGCCGTCCAGCCGGGCCAGGAGATCAGCCCCCTCCTGGCGAAACAGATCACGCTGACCGGTGCCGGAATATTCCGCCGGCACCGGCAGGTTGAGAACGACCCTGGGCATGATGCCGTGCCGACGTTCATATTCCTCGACCAGACGGTCAACGGCGTCCCGGCTCTGGGTAATAAAAATCGCCGGCGCTTCCGTAAAAGGCCGGCCCAGAGCAAATATCCTGGCCCAGGCCCGCAGCCGTAAGCGCTGCCAATTATCGGCCGCGGCGGCGGATGAGGACGATGAGAGCTGTTCCGTCAGGGAGAAGGGCCTGTCCGGCCCATTGCTCAAGCCGGAGAACATTTTTCTCTGCTTTTCGCTGATCTTTTGCATCTCCAGCCGGAGCGACTCCTGTTCCGCGTCAAAGAACTCACCAAGTTTCAAAACCAGCCGCGCCTGCCATAAAAGCAGGGCAAGTTTTTCCTTCTGACGGTCCTCAATGCCGTGACTGCGCAGCAGACTGGTCAAAATCGAGCTTCTTGACTCCTGCTCCGGGCGACTCCCGGCAGAGAGGGAGGCAAGCGAAAGACGGCTGAGCTGACCGGCATAATCGTCCCGCCAGTCGTGCAGGTCGGAGACCAGGCGCAAAAATCTGTCGCGCTCGGCTTCCAGGGGGGCTGGCACAAAAAACCGGCAGAGTCCCTGCTCCAGCAGTTCCGCGCACCCGCTGCCGCCGCTGTCCACCTCTGCCGCCTCGTTTTCCACGGGCCGGCAGTAGACAATCGGTTCGAAAACCTGTACAAGTGGAATAAGCACCTGCTCCAAGGGGACAGTATCCGGAAAAATAACAACTGATCGTCTATTCATATGAAAACGCTACGAGAAAAAGTGACATTTATTCTGACCGCCCTAGCCTACCTGTTGTTTCATCTGGGGATGGCGCCGGATTCCGGTTCCATCTTCGCTGGCACCATAATGGCCCTGCTGCATACTCTCCCCTATGAAATCGGTTTTACCTATATTATCGTTGTGTTTATTCGTCGCACATCCGGCAACCGCTGGCCCCCCTGGGACCGAGTTGCCAGGATTTTTTTTACTATCGGGATTATTTCCGGCCTGATGTACAATCTCTACGGGATAGGGGCGCGGGAACAGAGGCTGCTTAAACTCAAAAAAACACCGACTACCTTATCAAGCTTCCGCCAGGATGACAACCGGAAGGTACCGTTGTATTGGGCATGATGATCCCGGCCCGGCCGATCACGGTTCCAGGACTGGTGACCACATTGCAGCCGGTCTGGGTCCGATCGCCGAAAACCGCCCCGAACTTGCGCAGGCCGCTGTTGATCGTGCCAGCCGGCGTTTTCACCATCACTTCACCCCGGATAAAACGCAGGTTGGCCAACTTGGTACCGGCCCCGAGGTTGACGGCGCCGCCCAGAATCGAATCGCCGATATAGGCAAAATGACCGGCCTTGGCATCATTTAAAAAAATGGAATGCTTAACCTCGGTGGTGTGGCCGACCACGCAACGCCTGCCGATCAGACAGTATCCCCGCAGATAGGCCCCCTGCCGCACCTCGCTGGAGTCGCCGATAATCGCCGGTTCCTTGATAAGCGCCCCGGATTCGATGAGGACGCCGCGGCCGATTCTGATCCTGTCGCCCAGCAAAACAACCCCGGCCATGATAACCGAAGCCCCGGCCAGCCGTTGACCATGCCGATACACTTCCAGTCTGCCCTTGGTCGCATCGTTGCAGACAAAACGGCAGCCTTCCGCCCCGGCCAGGGCACCGTTGTACAGAATAAGCGGTTCAGCCAGGGGAATGCCGCTGCCCAGCCGTTCATGGACCAACGGCTCACCAATATTAGTGTTGATATAATCCTTGAGCCGGCCGAGCGCCTCCCAGACAAACCCGGTATCCGCAAAAATATCCGCATGGGGAAAATCGGCAAAATCAAAAAAAAATTGCGGTTCAAGCATAAAATAAAACTCTCGGGATAATGAACAAAGGACAAAACCCTTCCGGCCCGTCGCCCCCTGCCCGTTTTCTGTTGTCCGGCTTCTGGTTTCTGGCTTCTGATATATTGAGCAACTCGTTTTTATTCAAGAAAAAAATGCTTTCTTCCCCATTGTATCGACACCGCTTGACTTCGCAGTTGGTTGTGTTTACTTTCTTTTCTGATTTCAAGTAACTATCCGGGGACAAGCGAAAAACTGCCATAGTCTCGGCCCGTAACTGGTCGAACATGGCGGCATGAGCGCCCGAAAATGGAATGCAACTGAACAGTTACGATTTAGAACAAACAAGATAGCGGTTCATAAAGATTGAGAGACAGGGAGGAAACGTGGAATATAACGATTCATTATCCGCCAGCATGGATGATTTCAGCGAAAATATCCAGGACCTGGAAATCCCGGAAGAACTACCCTTGATGGCGGTGCGGGATGTGGTGGTCTTCAACTATATGATTATCCCGCTTTTTGTCGGCCGGCCAGGTTCGATTGAAGCCGTCAACGAGGCCATAAAAGGCGACAAACTGATCATGCTTGTCACCCAGAAGGACGCCACCAAGGAAGATCCCGAGGCGGACGACCTCTACAGAGTGGGCATGGTCTGCATGATCATGCGCACCCTCAAGCTGCCCGACGGGCGGCTCAAGGTGCTGGTACAGGCCATCTCCAAAGCCCGGATCAAGGAGGTTCTGAAGCATGATCCTCTTTTTCGCGTCGCCATTGAAACCATTGAAGAAGAGGAAGAGGGAATCGAGATCACCGTGGAGATCGAGGCCCTGATGCGCACCGTCCGCGAGCAGACCGAAAAAATCATGTCACTGCGCGGCATCCTCTCCGCCGACCTGATGATGATCATCAACAATATCGAAGAACCGGGCCGGCTGGCCGACCTGGTCGGCTCCAACCTGCGCCTGAAAGTAAACGAGGCGCAACGGATCCTGGAGACCACACTGCCGGTTGAGCGACTCAAACTCGTGGCGGAGCTGCTGAACAAGGAACTCGAGGTTTCCGTGGTGCAGGCCAAAATCCAGTCCGATGCCAAGGAGGAAATGTCCAAATCACAGCGTGAATATTTTCTCCGTGAGCAGATGCAGGCCCTTAAAAAAGAACTGGGCGACGACGACAGCTATTCCCAGGAGATCGAGGAACTGCGGGACCGGATCAAAAAAAAGAGAATGCCCAAGTATGCCAAGAAGGAGGCGCGGAAACAGCTCAAACGTCTTGACATGATGCATCCTGATGCATCCGAGGCCAGCATTGTCCGCACCTACCTGGACTGGCTCCTGGATCTGCCCTGGGGACAATCGAGCAAGGACCGCCTGGACATCAAGATCGCGGCCAAGGTCCTGGATGAAGATCATTACGGCCTGGAGAAGATCAAAGAACGTATCCTGGAATACCTGGCAGTGCGCAAACTGAACAAATCAACCAAAGGCCCCATCCTCTGTTTTGTCGGCCCGCCGGGCGTGGGCAAGACCTCTCTCGGCCAGGCCATCGCCCGGGCCATGAGCAGGAAGTTCTACCGGATATCGCTTGGCGGCATGCGTGACGAGGCGGAGATCCGCGGCCACCGGCGGACCTATATCGGCGCCCTGCCGGGCCGGATCCTCCAGGGGCTGAAAAACGTCAACAGCAACAACCCGGTCTTCATGATGGACGAAATCGACAAAATCGGCAACGATTACCGGGGCGACCCGTCGTCGGCGCTCCTCGAGGTCCTTGACCCGGAGCAGAATTCCTCCTTTTCCGATCATTACATCAACCTGCCCTTTGACCTGTCCAAGGTGATGTTTATCACCACCGCCAACATGAGCGACACCATTCCCTCGCCGCTGCTGGACCGGATGGAGGTCATCCGGCTTTCCGGCTATACCCTGGAAGAAAAGATCGTTATCGCCCGTAAATATCTTTTACCCCGGCAAATCAGAGAAAACGGGATAAAAACCCGGCAGATCAAACTTGATGACCAGACCATGGAACAGATTGTCAGCCAGTACACCCACGAGGCCGGGGTCCGGAACCTGGAACGGGAACTGGGCAAAATCTGCCGCAAGCTGGCCCGCAAGATCGCCGAAGGAGGTAAAGGACCATACTCGATTACCAAAAACACCCTGGGCAAATATCTCGGGCCGCCGAAATTCCTGCCCGATGCAGAGCTTGACACCGTCAGTCAGCCCGGCCTGGTGGTCGGTCTGGCCTGGACCGAGGTGGGCGGTGAGCTGCTGCACATTGAGACCACCATCATGCCTGGCAAAGGAAAACTTATCCTCACCGGCCAGCTCGGCGATGTAATGAAAGAGTCGGCCCAGGCGGCGCTCAGCTACTGCCGCAGCCGCAGCAATGAACTTGGCGTTGAGCCGACCTACTTTGAAAAAATAGATATCCATATCCACGTCCCGGCCGGAGCGATTCCCAAAGACGGGCCTTCAGCCGGCATCACCATGACCACCGCCCTCTTCTCGGCCATTACCGGACAAACGGTGCAAAGAGGCCTGGCCATGACCGGCGAGGTAACCCTGCGCGGCCGGGTGCTGCCGATCGGAGGGCTGAAGGAAAAGGCGCTCGCCGCCCTGCGCTACGGCATTGCCAGGATCATTATTCCCGCGGACAACCAGAAAGACCTAGTGGAAATCCCGGAGGAGTTGCGCAAAAAAATCACCTTCCAGCCGGTCGAAAATATGGATGAGGTGATCGAGCTGGCCCTGACCAAGGCCAAAAAACGGACCGACAAACACAAAACCGGGCCAGACCGGACGCAGCAGACCGCGGCCTGCTGAACCTTTACCCGCCGGGCCCGCGAGTGAAAAAAAATTCGGTCTGGGGACTCGGCCTTCTCATCCTGTTGCTTCTGGGTGGTGCGGCCTGGATTGGGATGTATGCCGCCACCCCGTCGTCCGGCAGGGGTGAGGTTACGGTCTTTATCCCCAAGGGTTCGAGTGTCCGCCGGATCGGCGTCATTCTGGGCCGGCAGGGACTGGTTGCCAATGACCTCCGCTTTCTGGTTCTGGCCCGCCTCACCGGCCAGGCCGGGCATCTGCAGGCCGGTGAATATCGGCTGCCCCGCGGCTGGACGCCGTTGCAGATCCTGCGCCTGCTGGTGCAGGGCAAGGTCATCCGCCACCAAGTCACCATCCCCGAAGGGCTGAACATCTCACAGATTGCGACAATTCTGGCAAAGGACCACTGGATCAACCGGCAACGCTTTCTGGCCCTGACCCATGATCCCAAATTTATCAGGACCCTAGGCCTGCACCAGGCCAGCCTTGAAGGTTATCTCTTTCCCGACACCTATTCGCTGGTTCGGGGCCAGGTGGACGAGCGCAGTATTATTTCCTTAATGGTCCATCAATTTTATCGTGTCTGGCGGGAAATCACCAAGAACAGCAAACCGCAGCTGTCCCGCCACCAGGTGGTGACCCTGGCCTCCATGATCGAGAAGGAAACCGGCAACGCCAGGGAACGACCGCTCATTGCCCGGGTATTTTTAAACCGCCTGCAGCGGAACATGCGACTGCAGTCAGATCCCACCGTTATCTACGGCATCCATGATTTCCACGGCGACCTGACCCGGGCCGATCTGAAGCGTAAAACGCCATATAACACCTATATCATCTTCGGCCTGCCGCCCGGTCCTATCTGTAATCCGGGACGAGCATCCCTGGAGGCGGTCCTAAAGCCTGCCGACTCGCCGGATCTTTATTTTGTTTCCCGGAATAACGGCACCCATTGTTTTTCCACTACCCTGAAGGAACATAACCGGGCGGTTTACAAGTACCAGAAGAATTTTTTTCATTCCAAACAGGGGCACCAAAAGCAGGGCCTGCCCGCTCTGCCGGGAAAGTGAAAAATCACCAGGGGCGATCAACCTGGGAAAAAACTCTGGGTTGTACATTGCCCCGGGTCGGGGCTTTGTCCGGTCGGAACTTCAAAGAGGGCGAAGGAGGGGGATCAGGCGATCCGGAGGACCTTGGAACCACGGATTTTGCTCGTCTTCAACTCGTACAGAGCCTGGTTGGCCAGCTGTAGAGGATACACCTCTACCTCTGGTTTCAGATCCATCTCCGCTGCCAGTTCCAGGAACTCGGCCACATCGCGCCGGCAGACGTTGGCCACGGACTTGATTTCTTTTTCCAACCAGAGATGTTTCTGGTAATCCAGCTCCAGCAGGACTTCCTGATCCCTTTCTTCCTTGCGGATGGCGTTGATCACCAGGCGGCCGCCGGGCGCCAGATTGGCCATGGCCGCCACCACGGGTCTCCAGGCGGGCGTGGTGTCGATGATGGCGTGCAGCGGCTCGGGCGCGGCCTCGGCCGTGTCTCCAGCCCACACGGCGCCAAGCTCCAGGGCAAATGAACGTTCCGCCGGATTGCGGGCAAAGACAAAAACATTGGCGTCAGGGTAAAGATACTTCGCCATTTGCAGAACCAGGTGCCCGGAACCGCCGAAACCGGTCAGACCCAGGTTTTTCCCGTTGACCAGGCCGGCGAGTCGGAGCGAACGAAAGCCGGTGCCGCCGGCACAAAAAAGAGGCGCCGCCTGGATGTCGGTAAAGATGTCCGGGACCTGATAGGCAAAGTCCTCGGCCACGGTCATGTATTCGGCATAGCCGCCGTCGGCATCCAGGCCGGTGGCCTGAAATTCCGGACACAGGTTCTCCAGGCCGTTTTTACAGAACTCGCAGCAGCCGCAGGCGGAATAGATCCAGCCCACACCGACCCGGTCTCCGGGCTGAAACCTCTTGGCTAGGCGGCCGCCCTTCTCAACCCTGCCGACCACCTGGTGACCGGGAATCACCGGCAAACGCGGGGCAACCCGGCCCTCGATCTCATCCAGCTCCGTGTGGCAGACGCCGCAGGCCGACACCCGGATCAGGATCTCATGCTCACTGGGCACCGGGATCGGCCGCCGACACAGGGTCAGCGGTTCCGGCTGCTCCCGCATATTGACAAACTGCCGCAGAACCTGGGCCTTCATGGACGGCATCCTGACCGGCGCTTACCTGGTCGCAAACAAAAAACCTCGTTTCCGGCCAGACCCTTGTTACTGTTGCACAGGGGTCTGCATATTTTTTGCCCGCAGATCGGTAAGTGCTTCATCTTTGGCCGCCAGTTGTTTGACCAGTTCCTGTTTTTCCGTCCTGAGTTGCTGCAGGCTGTCTCTTTGCTCCGAAATCTTGGCCAGCAGCACATCCATGTTGACCTTCGACCGGGCCATCACCTGCGCCGTCTCTTTTATGACACTATTTTTTTCGTCGACAATCTTTTCCAGGCCCACAATTTGGGCGCTGTCTGCTGCCAGCTGCTGCCGCAATTCCTCAATGGTCTGTTTCGCGGACCGCATCTGTTCCGGCAGGGGGCCCGAGGCCTCGGACCCGGTTACCGTACCGGCTGCCGTCATATCCCGGCCAGCGCTTAGCGATAGTTTTTTCTGCTTATTCAAAGCGCTTGTCAACCGGTCAATCCGTGCAGTTGCCGACTGCAAATCCTTGAACTGCGCGGCGTTTTCCCCTTTCAACTTCTGCACCGCCGCATCACAGCCGGAAAGTTTAGATTCCAGCGCCTTGTTGGCCTTGCGCAAAGCAACCAGTTCTTTTCTGCCGTTGAGCAACTGGGTCTCCTTGTCATTCAAGACCTCCTGCAGGCCGGCGGTCTTACCGAGTATCTGCTCCCGTTCCCGGCTGTTGTGCTGCCGCAGTTTCTGCAGCTTGGTTACGGTCTCGGTCAGCTGCTGCTCCAGGCTCGTTTTTTTCTTATTGGCAACAGAGCCCCAGATCGAGCCCAGAAGGGTCAGCACAACCAAAGCAAAAATAACCAGGTTTTTGTTCATATCTCCTCACTCCAGCACGTTCGTATTTCGTAACTATCCAGCTGCACCCCATCTTCGGACGATCAGGCCGCCTCACATAGGCATACTATGGATTCGTTGGCCTGCTTACCCAAATATGAAGCACATCTGAATAGTTACCATATTTTCCAGCCATTCTCACTTGACCTTTGCCGGTGGTATTATCTCCACCTGCACCGGCGGGGGCGGAGCCGAGGTCTGAGTCTGGGCCGAGGCCGGGGCTGGCGATGACACATTCTGCGTATCCGGCCCGGCAGCGGGGGCGACAAGCAACGACGGATCAATAGATCTTATTTCATCATCAATACGCTGCAAATTCTTTTTTACCTTGTCAATTATCCCGGACTGCGGATATTTATCCATGATTTCCAGGAGCAGCTGCCGCGATGCCAGCAACAACTTCTTTCTGCTTTCCAGATCCCTGGCCCTGCTGGCGCTGACAAAGAGTTCCGCTGCCTGCTGCCGTTTCTCCTGCGCCGCCAATTGGGCGGCCTCCTGGATCTGCGCCCGGGCCCTCTCGTCGTAAGGGGTGTTCAGCAGGTTGGAAAAAACCTTGATGGCCGCATCGTATTCCTTGGCCTGCAGGTGCGCCTGACCCGTGTCCCAGTCTTTCTGTCGATTCTGTTCGACAAGCAGCCGTTGGACCTCTGCTGCATGGGCCTGGGCGGCGGTCAACTCCTCTGTCAGTTGACGAATGATGTCCTGCTTATCAGGGGGAAGATTAACCTGGGATAGCTGTTGCAGACGCGCCAGGGCTTCCGGAAATTTCTTTTCCTGCTGCAGCTGATTGACCTGATCAAGAATCGCCGAGAACCATTGCTCCGCTTGTCCCCTGTACTCCTGAAGGATGCGCTGCACCCTGGAGATCACCGGGGAACCGGGATAGGTTTCGATAAATTGTTCCGCCTGCTGCACCACCTTGAAACCGTCGCGGTCCCGGTTGTAACCGAGATAACTCCGCAGAAGAACGGCGTAGCTCTTCACCTCGGCACTGTTGCCGGCCCTGGCATTGAGTTCCGCCTGCTGTTGCCGCGCCCAGTCGCTGCGCTTGCCGAGCCTGACATAGCTGTTGACAATCTCATCGTAGGACTTCCAGGCCTCGTCATAATCTTCAGAGCTGAACTGAAGATCGGCGATCAGCCCGATCAAGGTATTTATTTTCAGGGACTGATCCTCCTGCTGCCGCAGCGAGGCCAGCAGATTCTGCAAGACCTTGACGGCCTCCCCGGCGCGGCCGGTCCGCATAAGAGCCCGGCCATACAGCAAGGTCGTTTCATAGGACGGACTTTTACCCCGGTTAAGGGGAAGCTGCCCGTACAGGGTGACAACCTGCTGATAATCACCTGCGGCCATTGCCGCCTTGATATCCTGCTCACCCTTCAGTATAAGGCTGTTCCTGGTTGCCGCCAACCAGCCGCCGGCCGGCCGCTTGCCCTCGATGAACTGCTGGCAGTCGCTCTCCAGGAAGCTGATATCTTCCTTCTCGACCCTGAAAAGAAGCGCCCTGACCGGCAGCTCCTCGGCCTGGGTCTGGCTGGACTGGAGCAACTTCTGCTGGAGTCCGTTATAGCCGGTCAGGATACCCTGCAGTTGCTGCTGACAGGCGGCAAGCTTGCCCTGCTGCTCCGCATCCAGATTCATATCCGCTGTCCCGGCGGAAAATTTCTGCCAGGCCGCGAGTTTATCCTCGTAGGCGGTGACACGGTCACTGACCAGGGCGAGACTCGAATGCAGCATGTCCACGGCATTCGCCGCCGGGGCAACAACGATACCGTGTACGGGCGGCGTAGTTGCCAGTGGCGGCTGCGGCTGCGGGGCGATCGCTGCGGCCGGCTCATGCCGAACCGGATACGGTTGCACGGCCCGGGGTGCCGTACAGCTGCACAGAGAAAGTAAAAAAAGGCAGGAAAACAGCCAGACCGACAACCTTCGGGAATTTTGCTTGCACATAACGGCTAGTTCCTGTTCCGCGGCAAAACCTCACGGCTCCGCATTAAGAGGGCTCGCTCAAAAAACAACTGCATATTCCCGCAGCCAGGCGCCGATGCCTGAAATTTGTGTTTGCGCGAGCCCTGAGATCATATCGTCGAGTTCAACATTTCTACAGGCCGGATAGAGCGGTTATCAGGCGAAAAAATTGACAGGGACTCCCATTCCGATACCTTTTGAGAAACTATCAGAAAATCCCCTGGCGGACAATTGTTTTTACATAAAAAAATGTAATTGTTCAGCTGCTCTCCCGAATTTTCCCGGCAGGTTGACGTTGAGCGGGTCATAGCCAAGACGGTCGAGTAGACCGATTTCTCTATCATACAGCAGGTCTTTGAACACCGATTCTATTGACGCCCCGCCGCACGCGGCTACTACGTTCAGCACTCTTGTACTTACTTGTTACCAAACTAAAGTTCCGAAAAGAGCGAAAAGCCGGGGAGTAATGGCGTGATGGCATTATATTATTTTATAGAGTGAGGCAATTCCCACTTGTAGACATG
>VAPK010005759.1_pt1 | contig 11343 bp, 9 predicted proteins | sample 3395031 | NCBI WGS metagenome assembly VAPK01 (sample SAMN08290443, study PRJNA428436) | hydrothermal vent metagenome | isolation source: Deep-sea hydrothermal vent chimney 1 | place: Pacific Ocean: Juan De Fuca Ridge
ATAATAAGAAACAAATCTATCCCTCAAATTTATAAAAACAGGGAAAACGGCCAGTACAAGCAGTTAAATAACCGCATAAGGGAAATGACGGTAGGGGAAAAGTAAATGGAACAACTGACCGATTTAAAAGCAATACTCCACTCTAAACGTGCCAATATTTACTATTTAGAAATGTGCCGCGTTATGCAAAAGGATGGGCGCGTTTTATATCTCACAGAAGAAAAAAAAGAAAATCAATATTGGAACATCCCAATAGCCAACACCACCGTCATCTTACTTGGAACAGGCACCTCCATCACCCAGGCCGCCATGCGTATGCTCGCCAGTGCAGGTGTGCTGGTTGGCTTTAGTGGTGCAGGTGCAACCCCATTATTAATGGCCACCGAAATTGAATGGCTCACTCCACAAAGTGAATACCGCCCCACCGAATACATACAAGGCTGGATGGCATTCTGGTTTGATGATGAAAAACGACTCGAAGCTGCCAAACAATTGCAACTTGCTCGCATTCAATTTATGCAAACCGTATGGGCAAAAGATCGAGATTTAAAAACCGAAGGCTTTAATATCAATGATGATGACATTGCATCGGCGCTTAACAACAGCAAAGCTAAAATTGAACATGCCCATAAAGTCACAAACCTATTACAAATAGAAGCCGACCTCACCAAGCGCCTTTATAAATTTGCCGCCAACCGCACCAAACTAAAAGACTTTGTGCGTGAACGCGAATCCGTTGATATCGCCAACGACTTTTTAAACCACGGCAACTATTTAGCCTATGGCCTCGCCGCCTGTACCTTGTGGGTGTTAGGCATTCCTCACGGTTTTGCCGTCATGCACGGTAAAACCCGGCGTGGTGCTTTAGTTTTTGATGTCGCTGATTTAATAAAAGATACGCTCGTACTGCCTTGGGCATTTATCTGTGCAAAAGAAAATGCCACCGAACAGGAATTTCGCCAGCAAGTTTTACAAGCCTTCACCAATCACAAAGCGTTAGATTTTATGTTTGAGCAGGTAAAGGCCATTGCCTTGCAGCATCACGAAACCAAAGGTGATGTATCATGAGAATTCCCAATGCTTTATCAGTTTAATCACTGCTGTACCGTTAACTCCCTCTCCCTCAGGGAGAGGGCTGGGGTGAGGGGATAAACTCAATTCCCTCTCCCTACAAAAGGAGTTATACAACACAATGGTAGAGAATAATTAAAATGAAAACAGACATGACCTTATTTGAGGACTATCAAATTCGTAGAGTCTACGATGAAGAATCAGAAATCTGGTGGTTTTCGGTAATCGACATCGTGCAGGTATTAACCCAGCAGGCCAATTATCAGACTGCCCGTAAATACTGGAACAAGCTAAAGCAACGGCTATCTAATGAAGGTAGTCAACTGGTGACAGATTGTAACCGGTTGAAAAGAAAGGCCGCCAGTCGGTGACAAATTATCACCGACTGAAATTACCCGCTGCTGATGGTAAAAATTATCTAACCGATGTCGCAACGGCTGAAATCTTACCGCGTCTGGTGCTCTGTACCTGGCCTCAAAATCGAGGCAATAAGGCTATGGCCAGTCTAACGAGCTATGTAGAGTAATCGCTAAATTCCAAAAAACATACAGGTAATTATGAAAGACAATCAGAAACCAGAGAAGTTTTTAAACTTTGTTATATTTCAAAGTGTTACAGGAAAAGTAAACATAGATGTTTATTTCCAAAACGAAACACTATGGCTTACTCAAAAGAAGATGGCCGAACTTTTTGAGGTAAAAGTGCCGGCAATTTCCAAACATTTAAAAAACATCTTTGAAGTTGATGAGTTACAGGAAAATGCAGTTATTTCCATTTTGGAAACAACTGCCAAGGACGGTAAAAACTATAAAACGAAATATTATAACCTAAGAGCCATTACCGCTGTTGGATACCGCATAAATTCTCACCGAGCCACAGAATTTAGAAAATGGGCAACCGAGGTTTTGCACGAATACATCATCAAGGGCTTTGCTATGGATGATGAAAGGTTGAAACAAATCAAACATTTTGGCCACGATTATTTTGATGAAATGCTTGCAAGAATCAGGGAGATTAGACTTAGCGAAAGAAGGTTTTATCAGAAAATAACAGATATTTACGCCCTTTCTGCCGACTATGACAAAAACTCACATCTCACTAAAGACTTCTTTGCAACAACACAAAATAAACTGCATTGGGCTATTCAAGGGAAAACAGCGGCAGAAATTATATATACCGAAGCGGATGCGGAAAAAATATATATGGGCTTGAAATCCTGGAAAAGATCGCCCGATGGAAAGATTTTAAAAACAGATATTGTGATTGCAAAAAACTATCTTGAAGAGGAACACCTTAAACAACTCCAAAGAATCGTTTCTGCCTATTTAGATCTTGCTGAAAATAGAGCAAACATGGAAATTGTGATGAACATGAAAGACTGGATTCTATTTTTAAATAAATTTCTGGAATTATCAGATTATCCGATTTTGCTTGATAACGGTAAAGTTTCAACCTTAGAAGCAAAGCTAAAAGCCGAGCAGGAATATGAAAAATTTCGTGTCAATCAGGATAAAGCTTTTATTTCTGATTTTGATGAAGAGATAAAACGAATCACTGGAAAAACAGATGAAAAGTAAAACCACCGAAACTAACGGGGTATCTCAACCGAGCTATGTATCAACTTAAAACATACCTTACCAAAGGCAACGCCAAATGATGGTGACCTTTGTCTCCCAGTGCGAAAAAAAAGCACTCAACCGAACCAGAAGAGTGCTAGACAGCTTCGCCAACCGTATTGGCGATAACACATGGCAAACGGTGATTACTAATGAAGGCTTGATCGCAGTAAAAAAGTTACTCAGAAAAACGGCCTCAAAAAATACCGCCGTAAGTTGTTTTTGGATAAGAAGCCGAAGTCGCAGTAAACTGGTTTGGGTGGTGGGGAATAGGGATAAGTTTAATAGTGAGGGTGTGGTGCCGGTGAATAAAACAGAAAAAGAAGTTCCTATGGACATATCAAGTAATAAACCTGTAAAAGGGTGCTTGTATGCAAATACACAATTGCAACGACTTGAGCAGCATCTCTTTTCAGTTGGATTTGTTGCACAGAATCTATATATGAGATTTTACTCGGACAAAGTTGCTCAAGCAAAAGCTGTATTTATTGCAGGGTGCTTGCATGATATTGGAAAAATAGATCCCAGCTTTCAGAACTGGGTAATAAAAGACAAAAGCAAATTATCCATACCTGAAGATGGCCAGCATATAGATGGATTGAAAAAATTCAGCTTCGAAAACCATCCAAGACATAATGAAATATCGATTTTACTTTTTCAACTACTCGATGATAAAAGTTTAAAGTCACTTAATCTTAATAGTAAGAAATCAATAAAGCACGCCGTTTATTGGCATCACGCCAAACCTTTCAGACCAAAGGGTGGATTTGAAACACTAGGATATATATATAAAAAAATAAATACTGTATCGAAAGAAGAAGCTTGGTCTTTAATTGTTTTAAAAGCTGTTGAACTGCTCGACAAAGTAGCAGAAATAGATAAAGCCTATTGTACAAACGATGAAAGTTTTTTATCTCAGTGTTATCTCAGAGAACCCGACATAGATGGGATCGATTATGTTGAATCAACTCCCCTGCCAAAATACAAAACATACGAATCAAATGAGCGACTAAGTGATTTTCGTAGTGATGTTGATGTTAACGCAACTAACAATGAAATAAGAGCCTGTTTGATAACCGCCGACAGGTGGATTTCTTCCATGACTGCACATGAGTTAGCTTCAGTGATTAAGCATAAAACGCTCATAGAATTTATTAATGAAAAACTTGAAAGCAGCCAAATAATTACAGAAAGTAATTTAGTTTCTGATATAGCAGAATGTATTAAATCATTCCCCGATAGTGAACGAACACAAAAACAAGCTGATGTTGCTCAACAATTAGCAGAAGATATTAAAGACGTTGGCGTGCTATCGGGAGCAGCGGGTTGTGGTAAAACAAAAATTGCTTTGGAGTGGGCGCAATTACGCAATGCACAACAAATAATTTGGGTTTGTCCACGAATTCAAATTTGCCAAGGTTTATTTGCAGAGCTACGAAATAGTGACATTCCGTATTTACCCAATACAACGGTAGAACTCTATACAGGCGAATTTAAATGCACCAACACATATGAAAACATCACCAGAGAAGCCGATTACTTTACAGCCGATATAGTAATAACAACCATAGATCAAATGCTCAGCCGAGTTATCAGCCATACAAAAGCCGATAGACTTTTGAATTATTTATCAGCCCATGTGGTTTTTGATGAATATCACGAATACATAAACATGCCCGCTTTTAATCTTTTATTCGCAGAGCTTATCGCCTCGAAAAAAGATATTAAAGACGGTGGTAATACTCTACTCGTTTCAGCAACACCACATTATAACTATTTAGAGAATATTCTTAATTTAGATAAAACCTACGATGTAGTTGAAATGCCTACTTTTAATCAGACTCGCTACCAGCTCGAATTTTTACCCTATGATGAAAATCGTTATGATGATAGCAACCCACTATACCAACCGCAAAAAGCCACAACCTTTGTTATAAGCAATACCGCAACAACAGCACAAAAAAGTTTTATAAAAAATCAACATGATGAAAATGCGATTTTGTTACACTCGAAATATAAGAAGAGTGACAAACAAAAATTATTTAACCATGTGTTTGAAAGTTTTAAACGTAATGGTGATGGAATATTTGATCTTTTAAGAAGTGGTCCGATTGTACAAGCCTCACTCAATATTAGCTGCGATTATATGATCTCAGAAATCACCCATGCAGAAAACTGTTTGCAGCGGCTTGGGCGATTGGATCGTTTTGGATTGAATAGCGCAGGAATTAATCAATACACAATTGTTGTACCAGACACCTTACATCAAGGTAAAGGAACGGGAGCACTGGCTCGCTTTCTCTCATCAACAAACAGCTTAGACTCGACAAAAGCTTGGTATGAATTCTTACGAGAATCAAGTGATGATGGTAAAAAGGAACTAACACTAATAGAAATTTATACTATTTATAAACAGTTTTATGAAGATCCTGGTGCACTAAAGTTGATTGAAAGTGACTTACTAGCAGCAATGAAAAAAAGTGCCGGCTTAATAGCCGCAAAAGTAACTGAACCACAAACCATTTTAAAGCCAAAGAAAGAAAGTAAGCAGCGAGCTAAAATAAGTAATAACTCACTACGTGGAGACAGTCGTTTTGTACAAATGGCGATGTGTGATGTGACAAAACCTAATAATCCTATAATTCAAAATGAGTATGCCTACCAAATACCTGTTTCTGAAAAAGATAACGTTGATAACTTAACAGATTCTTTAGACCATCTTAGAAATACAGGCTTACTGGATTATGTCGCACAAAAGCATGGACGCATGGAAGAAGCACATCCGATAGCAAAGATCCCTTCTAATAAAATGACAATCCGAAAAACCTTATTAGAGAGCTATGCAAAAGATGCAGAATATCCAATTTATGTAAGTTACGCACCAACGGATATGGATCAAAAGCTAGGAGAAAACACGGCGCATGATGAAGCAATTTACTATGCGACCTGTGAAAAACAACCCATAGGTGCAATTTCATATAAACAATTATTAAATCAAGAGGACTAAATAATGAAAAAAGTAACAGGCATTAAAAGTGTAGATTTTAAAATAACTGCTTTAGGCCATGGAGTCGTGAACTGGAATGGACCAACCACTTTAACTGGAGATGGTGGCAAGACTGTTGATAACCATACCTTACCAAAATTAAGAGGATATACAAATCTCACAGGCAAGATTAAAGAAGAAACAGGCTATAAATATAAAAAAGAAGCCACCGATATTGATTTTAAAAAAACACCACTATATATCAGTCAAAATTGTATTCGTCATCATCTATTTAGAGATCAAGCATTTGATATACATTATGCTGCAGAAAAAAGTCTTCAAGGTGTTTTAGCTTCAATAACAGGGTTGGTTCGAGGTTTTGTGGTGCCGTCCAGCCAATGTAAGCGTACCAGTCCATTACTAATGGAAGATTTTGTTGATGAATTAGGTAATGGAAACTTTGAGCAATTTGGACAAGCAGGAGAACGCGATAATTCTTCTTTTTTCTCAAAAACAACCTTTGGCGATACAAAATACACATCTTACGGTTCTATCAGTATAGAGCAGTTACAATTCATTTCACTGGATAAGAAGTTTGATCGTTGTGCCATGGTTATAAAAGAAGGTCAAGGTGAAGAAGTTGCTCAAGCCGTTCAAGATTTCATTCAATCACTTAATCCTAACTTAAAACCACAAGCAGTATTTCACCAAAATTATGTTCGAGGTGGTACGATTTTTGAAGAAGGTGAAAATGGAATTTTGCTTAATAATGATGCAGTGAAAGCATTGATTGAAACCACACTTAAAATGATAAGTGAACTCACTATTCGCCAAGCAAAATCTTACATGTATGTTGATGAAATGTTAGTTGATTATAATGATAGTCATAAAATGATGCGTATAAAACGGAGCGAAGGTGATATATCTGAACAAGCCAACTCTGGTTTTGCAGTTTATTTTTATGCTAAGTAAGGGGTGAGTTATGAAAATAATTATAAATTATGAATCATCCTGGCGGAATTCATTTTTAGATCCTACTACCAGTAATAATGAAGCTTTGCCAAAAAAAGGACGGAAATTTATTGGCTCAATGACCAACTTAAAAAAACCAGAAAATTTTATTAAACGAAAAATAACTATTGATACAGTTATGGGCGTGTTAAATAGAATTATTGGTGATCAACGAAAGCTTTATCAATCAAGACAAGATGCTGATTATTTTTTTACAGACATTGATTATCGTGACAGTGATGAAATTTCATTTACAGACAAAACAGTTGAAACAAATGAAATGACCTTTATTAGAAACATTACAGGCAGCACAGATCAAAATTCCTTCACTGGTTCGATAAAAACGAATGACCCCATGTTTTCATCTGATTATTCAGATGAGTTTTGGGGCGTGCTTACACTTAACATTGAAGAAGTACTTAACTTTATTATATCCAACAATAAAGTTCTCACAAGTATAAAGTTAGACCCTATTTCAATCATAGAAAAATTAGAATTATTAAACAAAGAAAAACCCATTGAAAATATTGGTCTAGCAAATGATGCTGTAAAAGTTTTAAATGAGAGGTTTGAAGGTATTGAGTATCTAAATAAAAAAGGTGAGATTATGCCTATTAGTTTGTACTGCTCATCACTTTATTTGCAATTAGATCGTTTATCTAAACGTTTTGACATGAGCACAGCTAAAACAAAAGCAGGTGGGATTAGTGGTATTTCGAAACGAGGCTTTACAACAAAAGACTTTATGAATCGATTTACCAGTGGAGACAAGAAGAAAATATGGGGGAATCCTTATATCCATGAAGAGTTTATAAAAGGTGAAGGCAAGATCAAGCACTTAATGACTAAAGCCAGTGGTCAACTTGAAATCAATCTTGATGTTAGTCGCGAAAAAGCTAAAGAAATAAAGTCGATGATTGAAAATGCAGGCGTATCAAGTTTTTATTTGGGAAAAAAAGGCTTGGCTTACATATCTAAAGATATTGATACAAGGGAGCTGAAACGATGAAATATTACATAGATATAAAAGTTAATCCAGATGCGGAAATGCGAATAAACGTATTACTTAATAAAGTTTACAGCAAACTCCATAAAACACTCTTCACCTTAAAATCAACCGACATAGGTATTAGCTTTCCACGTTATAAAGTATTGCTCGGTGACATAATTAGAATACACAGCTCTGAAATTCAACTCAAAGAATTACAGGCTATGAATTGGTTAGGCGGCCTATCAGGTTATTGTTCTGTTAGTGAAGTACAAGCAATTCCAATGGAAGTTACGCATAGAAATATCGCTCGCATACAATCTAATATGACAGAAGCAAAATTAAGGCGGTTAATTAAACGCGGTTCTATCTCTACAGAAGAGGCTAAAAACTATAAAGCTAAAATGTTTTCACTAGGCCTCGATAATCCATACCTCGAACTAGAAAGCACAACCAATGGTCATAAGCACCGAAGGTATATTAATTTTAGTGAAATAACGGATTCACCACATACGGGGGAATTTGATGACTTTGGTTTAAGTAAAACAGCCACCGTACCGTGGTTTTAAAAACGTGACCATGCGAGCTTATATTAACTATCTAATTTCAAAGCAATTTTTTATGCCCTTGAAATATTGATTAAATTGACTAAAATAATCAATATATGCACTTTAGAGGTAAATGTGGATGGATTTTTTAAATGCCAGTGATGCAAAACGGGAATTTGGTGACCTGCTGATAAAAGCGCAACATGCGCCGATAGCCATCAACAAAAATGGCAAACAGGTAGCGGTTGTGCTGTCTGCGGTCGAATATGAACACTTGCAAGCGATGAAAAAACAATGTCTACAATCGGCACTAGAAGTAGGCTTAGATGAAATCAGCTCGGGCAAAGAGAACAAAGGTATCGATGTAATTAAACGGCTGCGAGAGCGTATCCGTTAGTGGCTGCCGAGTATCGCTTCTCTTACAAAGCCGAAAGTGATCTTGTACAAATCATTGATTGCACCATTAATAAATGGGGCTCTATTCAGGCGGATGAATATATCGATGGGCTGGAAACATTGGCACAACAATTAGCCGAAAACCCCACGATGGGTTTGCCGAATATTCAAAGTATGGCTGAATTATTTGCTTTCCCCTATAAAAGTCACACACTTTATTATCTGAAAAAAGATTACGGCATTAGCATTGTACGTGTTCTTCACCAGTCGATGCTGCCTGAACAATACCTAAATAATGATGTGTAGATAAAAAATACACAAACCTGACATCGAAACAACAAAAAACAGACTCAAAAAACTTATTCAAAGGTGTCGCTAATTATGTCAAAAGAATTTACCAATATTTGGGATGCGGTAGAGCCAGATTCCTACAAGGCTGCAAACTTAACTTTACGTTCAAAGTTAATGATGGAAGTGTCTGCTTATGTAAAAGAATCCAAATTAACTCAAACCTAGGCAGCGGAAAAGCTAGGAGTGAACCAGCCAAGGTTAAATGATGTTTTAAAAGGACGTATTGAAAAATGTACGGTTGATCGTTTAGTAAACATGTTATCTGCTGTTGGTTATAAAGTAGATTTGAAAATCTCACATGCTGCTTGACTTGCTCCACAGAATAAAATGGGGGGGGGAATTATTTTCACCAATAAAAAAACGCTCTTTAACAATTCAATTAAAATCAACTAGTTACAACAACATAAATAAACATAGGTAAAAGAGCCTGTTTTTAGCTAAGTGCTTGTTGTAACTTATTTTTTTACCTGTACTCTACTGTTCACTGCCGCACAGGCAGCTTAGAAACACTCCAGGCAATACAATTGACTACGAATATAGTTCACTGCCGCACAGGCAGCTTAGAAAGCAACAATCACCTGTAACAGTCGCCCACTTACGTTCACTGCCGCACAGGCAGCTTAGAAAGCTATATGTACCATTAGAGCCTGAGTCTGTAAGTTCACTGCCGCACAGGCAGCTTAGAAATACTAGATAGCACTGTATGCCTAGCCCTGTGCGTTCACTGCCGCACAGGCAGCTTAGAAATAACAATGGACGGAAGCATGTAGTCATGCTGAGTTCACTGCCGCACAGGCAGCTTAGAAAAATTAAATGCCGATGAATTACGCGAAGCAATAGTTCACTGCCGCACAGGCAGCTTAGAAACAAAAGTATTACGTGATTGGGAAAGAGAATTAGTTCACTGCCGCACAGGCAGCTTAGAAACTCTACTCCCCTCTCTCAATAAAACAATATCAGTTCACTGCCGCACAGGCAGCTTAGAAAACCCATTTCCTCAAGGCCGTCATAGCGTATGTGTTCACTGCCGCACAGGCAGCTTAGAAATAATTGTTTATCATTGATAAGATTGCTTAAGTGTTCACTGCCGCACAGGCAGCTTAGAAAGCAGACAGAGCGTTAGATAAGTAGTCCGTTGGGTTCACTGCCGCACAGGCAGCTTAGAAAGTCACCGGACTCAAAGAAGTATTCTAGCCATTGTTCACTGCCGCACAGGCAGCTTAGAAAAACAGTTTCTTGTCTATTCCTACTGCTGCAATGTTCACTGCCGCACAGGCAGCTTAGAAATTATGGCTAGTGAGTGCCGTGATTTAGCAAATGTTCACTGCCGCACAGGCAGCTTAGAAATGAAACTTCTGTTCCACCACCCGCTTCGCCAGGTTCACTGCCGCACAGGCAGCTTAGAAACGGTAAACGTTGTCGAGGTTTTGCCTGTTGCCGTTCACTGCCGCACAGGCAGCTTAGAAAAATTTTTGCATTGCCACTTAGATTTAAACCCGGTTCACTGCCGCACAGGCAGCTTAGAAATTGCAAAGCGGTAACAGAACCCTCACCTTTAAGTTCACTGCCGCACAGGCAGCTTAGAAAAGCAAGCGAAAGTTTATTTCCAATAAGCGTCCGTTCACTGCCGCACAGGCAGCTTAGAAATATAAACCTCTCAGGCCGTTAGAAAGTCAAAAGTTCACTGCCGCACAGGCAGCTTAGAAATCTAAACTCTCATGAGTGCTATCGATATAAGCGTTCACTGCCGCACAGGCAGCTTAGAAATTAGATACCTGTTAGCTATGCCTTGTTACACCGTTCACTGCCGCACAGGCAGCTTAGAAAATTGACTTTTATAATCATCACATACTTGATTTGTTCACTGCCGCACAGGCAGCTTAGAAATAATACGCCATGGCCAGCATCATTGAAATGTGGTTCACTGCCGCACAGGCAGCTTAGAAAAATAGCCGAAGCTAATGTTGTTGAGGATATTTGTTCACTGCCGCACAGGCAGCTTAGAAAAGCTACTTTGAGAGCTGCTAGAAATCTTTACAGTTCACTGCCGCACAGGCAGCTTAGAAAAATAGCCGAAGCTAATGTTGTTGAGGATATTTGTTCGCTGCCGCACAGGCAGCTTAGAAATTTAGGCAATGAACCTGTTACAGAATTAACTGGTTCACTGCCGCACAGGCAGCTTAGAAAAAGACAAACTCGCTGTTTACGCATGGTACGGCGTTCACTGCCGCACAGGCAGCTTAGAAATAATGGGGAAGTATTGTAGGGGATGTATGACGGTTCACTGCCGCACAGGCAGCTTAGAAACACTATAGCTTATGCAACAACAGCAGGATCAAGTTCACTGCCGCACAGGCAGCTTAGAAAATTCAGGAG
>VAPK010264861.1_pt1 | contig 11343 bp, 11 predicted proteins | sample 3395031 | NCBI WGS metagenome assembly VAPK01 (sample SAMN08290443, study PRJNA428436) | hydrothermal vent metagenome | isolation source: Deep-sea hydrothermal vent chimney 1 | place: Pacific Ocean: Juan De Fuca Ridge
AAGGCAGCAGCTAAGCCAAAGGCAGCAGCTAAGCCAAAGGCAGCAGCTAAGCCAAAGGCAGCAGCTAAGCCAAAGGCAGCAGCTAAACCAAAAACAAAACCTACACAGAGAACTAAAGTAGCTAAATCTAAGCGTAGAGGCATACGCTTGAAGAAAGATATTTAGCGGGAATAGAAAATGGATATTTTGAACAAGAATACGCTAACAGTTGTTGTAGCTACGGCTATCGCTTCGGGTATGATTTTGCTTACTGGAAATATTATCGCTGATAATAAAAACCAGTCAGAACCCGATGAAACAACAGTTTCTAGCAGTGCTAATAATGATGCGCTCAACCAAATAGAGAAAGTGATAATTAATAAGCAACCTGATAACGCTTCAAAAATAGCGCTGTCTGGTACTGAGACTTTAAATATTTCACAGCCTCCACCAGGGCCATTTAGTAGTCAGCAAGTTTTGTCAGCGCCAAAAGCACCTACAATGCCGATTAATAATTCGGTTCAACCTACGCAGCTTGCAAAACCGATTAGTGTTAAAGATATGCCTCAACCGCCAAGTAAGGCAAAGGAAGTGAAAGCTAAATTGAATAAACCTTCTTTGGTTTCAGAGCCATTACAGCCACAGAATACAAATAAAAACATACCTGTTGCACCCGATAATATTTTGCAACAGCCAGAAATGGGTAAACAACCAAGAGTTAACCCTGCAAATCAACCTATCTGGATGCAAAGAGGGAATATTGTTCCAAAAGGTATAGATCCATCAAAAAGCATGAACCAGAAAAAGGGAAATACTTTGAATGGGCAAAATAAAAATTATATTGGTATGCCAAATATGGGTTGGAATAATTACCAGCCACAGCAATATATGTATGTTCCTGTGCCGATGATGCAATTTAATGGGCTTCCTCCTCAGATGCCTATGTTTAATAAAAACATCAACCCACCGCAAAATAGCTGGATGTCAAATTCATTAAATAACATGCCAGCGACACAAGAAAAAACTGCTCCTGTGCAAAAGGAAATTAAATAAATGATTACAGTTGTCGGCAATTTAAAAGGGGGGACAGGTAAAAGCACGGTTGCTTTTAACTTGTCCATTTGGATAGCTACGAGACGAAACGTACACGTATCCATTTATGATTTAGACCCTCAAGCAACAATTACGGATGCATTAGAAATTAGAACAGAAGATGGATATGTGCCTGCATTAGAGCCTCAACATTTTGTAAGTCAATTAGGTAGCGAAGGTAAGCATACCGAGGTAATTGTTGATATCGGTCTCTCTGATGGTGAAGCAATGAATGCGGCAATTTCAAGAGCTGATCGTATATTAATACCTGTAGCCCCGAGTCAGGCAGATGTTTGGTCGACACAACGCTTTCTAAAACTAATTTCAAAAGTTAGAAAAAGCGGTGCAAAACCAGAAATATTAGGTTTTATGAATCGTTCAGATACACACAGAGCCGTTCGTGAAACAGATGATGCTTTTGATGCATTGGATGGTTTGGATGGCATAACAATGCTGAAACCAAGATTATATCAGAGAACCGCTTATAGACGTTCGTTCAGTGAAGGGATGGCGGTTTTTGAAATGGATCCAAAATCAAAAGCTGCATTGGAGCTAGAAACACTAGGAGAGGCATTATATTAATCTATAGTTAATTATAGATGGTTTATAATATAGTGAGACCTTTACACGAGAGATATGACGGATTAAAAATGCTTGAATTCCCCCTATTTTTCTTAAAAGTAAGATCAATAGCCCTGCTATTAACCTTACTTTTAAGAAAAATAGACGAAAGTACGCTATTTTTTATCTCGCCATACTCTCGTGCAAAGATCTCATAGTTGTATAAATGTTCAAAAAGGAGATTTTGAATGTATATTGTTAGATGGTTGATGGGTCACCCCATTGTTGCTATATGGGTATTATTAGGTACAGCCATATTACTCGCGCTTGGGTCAGGTGGTAATAAAGATGATACTGTTGAGCCTACTAAAACTCCTGTAGTAGCACAATTGGAAGAAGTTAACACAGCAAAAGAATCTCTTGTGAAAGATGAGATTGTAACTCCTGTAACCAAAGCTCCATTGGTGACAATTACAAATGATGTTGATAAAACGGCTAAAAAAGAGAATATAAAATCTACATCAGCTCCTTTGAAGTCAGAATTAGATAATAAGCCTGAGACCAATACAGGTAAAAATTCCGAGCAGATAAGCAAATCTAAAAGTGCTGAAACTAAGGAATCAGCAACAACAGATTTAAGCCAGATTACATCTGAAGAGATGTTATTGATGGCAAGAGAAGCCTACTGGAATAATGGTTTGGATGAAGCTGCTGATATATATATGAAACTGATTGAGAAAGAACCGAAAGTTCTTGCGCATAAGGGTGAACTCGGTAATGTTTATTGGAGGCAAGGCTACCCCAAAAAAGCAGCTGAACTTTATTCAGAGATTGCCCTACCAATGATAGAAAATGATGGTGCTGAAAAAGTAGCAAATATGATTGGATTTATCGGCTTGTTCTACCCTGAAAGAGCCGCTGAAATACATAAAAAAATGCAATCAAAAAAATCGAAATAAAGAATTATATTTAAGGTATAGATATGGCAAAGAGTGAATTACATCGAGATTATATTCTTGAATTAGAAAGTGAACTTCAAGAGTTTGAGAAGAAAGCTGACGCTACAACAAAACGTATGCAAATGCTCGTATACCCAGCGATGGTTGCGTTCTTTATTCTGTCTGCTTTTGGTTTCTTTCTTATTTATTCTTTGACATCGGATGTGGCAAGAATGGCTAATACTTTTGTACACATGAGTGATTCAATTGAAAAAAACATGGATTCTATGACAGGCAATATTGATCATTTGACTAAAGATATTGGAACAATGACAAATACCACAAGCAGTATGTCAGATAGTATTTCTGGAATGAAACCAGCGATTTATGACATGGCAGCCTCAACCAATAATATGCAGCGTGATTTTTGGAGTATGAATAAGAATATATCTACACCATTGAGTTTTATGAATAGTTTTCTACCTTGGAAAGATAGCCAAAGCATGCCATTTCAAGGTTCGCAAGCACCGCTTCCTCGTTCACAGTTTTCACCACCGGCATACCAACAACAAGGGTATCAACAACAAGAATACCAACAGCCTGCTTATGGTAATATGAATACACCAGTGCAAACGATTCCTATGCCTAGTTATATACCTCCTGTGCCTCTTGATATTGTTCCTGCTGTTCCTCAATCACAAACTATTGATGGCGTACAAGGTTCAGTAGTTGATTCGTTAAACCCAGCATTAATTGGTACGGCATCACTAAATTAAAACATATTTTATAATTAATAGTTTTTAGCTATGACAGTTTTTGAAACCACATAGATAGTCCATGAAAAAGAGGCTTCGCAATGAACCCCGCTAAAAGAATGCAAAATCGTTTAGAGCGATTGCAGGAACACCTTGAAAGAGAAAACCCAATTTTAGTATCGGTTGTTGATCGTTATCGACAACTAGATAGCGTGTCTCAAAAAATGGGATTATTAGATGCAGATGCTTCTTATGCGACACAAATATCATGGTGGCCATTAGTTTCTGTTTTAGGAACATTCTCAGCAGGTAAATCCAGCTTTATAAACTCATACCTCGGTCTGGATGTGCAAAACACAGGAAACCAAGCAGTCGATGATCGCTTTACGGTTATGACATACAGCAGTGATTCTGAAGCACGTACATTACCCGGTATTGCACTGGATGGTGACCCACGTTTTCCGTTCTATCAAATTAGTGAAGATATTGAAAACGTCACGCAAGGTGAAGGTTCTCGCATTGATAACTACTTGCAAATGAAAGCGGTGCCGAGTGAAGAATTACGCGGAAAAATACTCATTGATTCTCCAGGTTTTGATGCTGATGAACAACGAAAAGCAACATTAAAAATCACAGATCATATTATTGACCTGTCTGATTTAGTATTAGTATTATTTGATGCAAGACACCCAGAACCCGGTGCGATGCAAGATACATTAGAGCATTTAGTAAAAGGCTCGCAAAAGCGCAATGACAGTAGTAAGTTTTTGTTTATTCTTAATCAAATAGACACTTCGGCGCAAGATGACAATATGGAAGATATTGTTGCAGCGTGGCAAAAATCATTAGTGCAAAGTGGTTTGAGTTCAGGGCGATTTTATGTGATCTTTAATGAAGATTTAGCCGTGCCTGTAGAAAATAAATCCGTTTGGGATCGTTACGTAAGTAAGCGAAATAATGATTACGCAGAAATCACAAAGCGTATGGAAGACATTAATATTGAACGTGTCTACCGTATTATAGGTAGTATGGAGTCGCTCTCAAACCAAATAGAGCAACAAGCCGTACCGCAAATACAAATGGCAATGAAGCGTTGGAAGCGTCGTGTCATCATCACAGACTTAGTCATTTTTATTCCATTAGTTGTAGGCTTGTTAGCGCTGTCGGTAATGGCAGGATATTGGCAAGGTTTAAGCTTTAACCCGCCTTGGTTAGAAACATTGCAACAGAACAAAGGTTTAGGGCTGGTAGCCGTTGGAGTAGTAGCTTTGTTTGCTTACTTACTTCATCAATTAATTCGTAGTAAATTAGTTAATGGTGTTGCTAAAAAATTAAGTACAGATGAGCCTTACGGTAATATATCTACTGCATTTAGAAAAAATACACGCTGGTGGCGCAGTATTTTCAGTAAGAACCCCGTGGGATGGAATAATAAAGTCCGTACAAGAATGGATGGCATACGTAGCGACATCGATGAATTTGTGCAAACCTTAAATGATCGTTACACAAGCCCAGCTGGCGATAATAAAGACAGCTAATAAAATATAAAACAGCAAAAAAGAGGGGGGTGTGCTTTTAAATTAATAAAGTACACCCTCCTTATTTATATTTTCAGGAAGAAATAATGTCTAAATCTCAAGAACTATTCGAACAAGCTCAAAAAACAATCCCTGGTGGAGTAAATTCGCCAGTACGTGCATTCAAAAGCGTTGGTGGTACACCATTATTCATCGAGCGAGCTGAAGGTGCCTATCTGTTTGATGTTGACGGCAAAAAATACATCGACTATGTTGGTTCATGGGGGCCAATGATCGCTGGGCATGCAAATCCAGAAGTTATTGCATCAGTAAAAGAAGCGGCAGACAGAGGTTTAAGCTACGGTGCACCAACAGAAATTGAAGTGACTATGTCGCAAAAAATCTGTGAATTAATGCCATCGATTGAAATGGTACGCATGGTGAGTTCAGGCACTGAAGCAACTATGTCAGCTATTCGTCTAGCGCGTGGATTTACAGGTCGTGATGATATCGTTAAGTTTGAAGGTGGTTATCACGGACATGGTGATTCACTGTTAGTGAAAGCAGGTTCGGGTATGTTGACCTTTGGCGAGCCAAGCTCACCGGGTGTACCTGAAGATTTAGCCAAGCACACGATTACGCTTGATTACAACAACCCTCAACAAGTACGTGACCTATTTGCAAAGCAAGGCGATAGCATCGCTTGTATTATCGTCGAGCCAGTTGCAGGTAATATGAACTGTATTCCACCTAGTGAAGGCTTTTTAGAAACCTTACGTGAAGTGTGTGATGAGTCAGGTGCATTATTAATTTTAGATGAAGTTATGACAGGCTTTCGCGTTGCATTAGGTGGCGCACAGTCGGTATACAACATCAAACCAGATTTAACCACACTTGGTAAAATTATTGGTGCAGGAATGCCAGCAGCAGCATTTGGTGGTCGCAGAGACGTGATGGAAAAACTTTCACCGCTGGGTCCTGTTTATCAAGCGGGTACGCTCTCGGGCAATCCACTAGCAATGACTGCAGGCTTAAAAATGCTAGAGATTATTTCACGTGATGGATTTTATGAAGACCTAACGGCAAAAACAGAAATGTTCGTTTCAGGCATGTTAGATCGTGCCAAGCAAAACAATATTGCAATGACCAGCAATCAAGGTGGTGGAATGTTCGGTTTGTTCTTCAGTGATGAAGATAAAATTGAAAACTTCGAGCAAGTTTCAAAATGTAATATTGATCGCTTCAATCATTTCTTCCATCAAATGTTGGATGCTGGGGTTAATCTTGCACCATCAGCGTATGAAGCAGGTTTCTTATCTAGCGCGCATACCGAAGCAGACATCAACGAAACTCTCGATGCTGCCTCAAAAGCATTTGCAACTCTTTAGCGATTTCCTACGTATTATTATCTCACGCGATGTTTTTTATTGGCAAACTATGAATTAATAATTTGCTAAGTTTATAATTTTATTAAAAATAAACAGAATATCAGGAACTTTATACGGGATTAGCACTCTAAGGTGAAGAGTGCTAAAATACCAGCACAAAGTACTTAGGGAGATTAGATATGACCACCACTTTAGCAATAAACAAAACAGCCATGCCAGTTCTTACAGGAAGCCTAGATAGCTATATGCAATCTGTACGCACCATACCTGTTTTAGCAAAATCAGCAGAGCAAGCGCTAGCGGTTAAATTACGCGATAACGACGATATGGACGCGGCACGCGACCTCATCATGCACAACTTACGTTTTGTGATAAAAGTAGCGCGTGGCTATAGCGGTTACGGTCTTCCTCTGGCTGATCTCGTACAAGAAGGTAATGTAGGCTTGATGAAAGCGGTTAAGCGTTTTGATCCTACTGTAAACGTACGTTTAGTGTCATTCGCCGTACATTGGATACGTGCAGAAATTCACGAGTTCATCCTCAAAAATTGGAAAATCGTAAAAGTTGCGACAACCAAAGCACAACGTAAACTTTTCTTTAACTTAAGAAGCAAGAAGAAAAGATTAGCATGGATGAACATGGCTGAAGTCAACGACATTGCAAATGATCTTGGTGTAACTAGCAAAGACGTGATGGAAATGGAAAAGCGCATGACAGGTCAAGATATTGGCTTTGATGCACCAAATAATGACGATGACGAGAAGGCTTATTATCCAAGTCAGTACTTACAGGCTGAAACTGTTGACCCATCAGAAGCAGCAGAAACGCAAGATTGGCAAGATCATACCCAAGGTCTATTCAGAAATGCATTAGAAACTTTAGATGAGCGTAGCAAAGATATTCTTGCAAGCCGTTGGTTGGTAGATAAGAAAGCAACGCTTGAACAGCTGGCTAAAAAATACGGCGTATCAGCAGAACGTATTCGTCAGATTGAAGCGAATGCAATTGGTAAGCTAAAGGTAGCAGTAGCTGAATAATTAGCTAACTACTTGTGATAAAAATACCCGCTCTTGTAGTGGGTATTTTTTTGTGTGGAATTAATACATTCCCAGTCTAAGCTGGGACTCCTGTTAGGCGAATGCAAAGGTAAGGCGTGTTACCAGTGGCACGTTTGATGTACAAACAGTCATCTTAAACCAGATTGCAGAAAATGATATTGATTTGCTGGTGATGGGTGGCTATGGCACACCGAGCTTAAAGCAAAAAGTGTTTGGTGGTGTGACGACGAGTTTGCTGTTCAGCATGATTACTCCTGTCATCATGTCTCATTAATTGTGAGCTACAAAAGCAGGTAAAAAAAAGCCTAAGCATCAAAAGATAACTTAGGTGAATTAACGGAAGGAGATATTTTTTATTATAAGGAGACTTCTTATGAGAGAAGTGATTAATTTAATCAACATACTCTCGATCAAAATCCCAAGGAGTTCTTATTGCTTCATTTACTTGTACCGATCATGGTTGAAAATAAAGTCACCACCAGGTGCTGCCTTATGACAAGCAATACAACCCGTCGGCGCACCTTTGGCAACACGACCTGCAAGTTGCATATTCTTTGGATTTTTATCTAACGACCCATCGGGTAGGTATTTAGCGTAAAACCAATCTTTGTTTTCGGTATCGTAGCCAGCTTCACGTTTAAACTGAATCGTCACAGCTTTTAAATATTTATTTGGTTCATTAATCACATCGTTAATAGTTAAACCATTTCCACCATAGTTTTTCTTAACAACTAGTGCGCCTGTAACACCATCAATGGTTACCTTTTTCTCCATCAGTTCAAGAATCATTCCATGAGGTGGAGCGCCCTTGTAAGGTCTTGTGACAATCGCATCATCACCCACAAAGCCAGCATCTAGGGATGCTTGCCAAACATTTTTAGCATCCGTAATATCAGCCTCATTGCCAAACGGTGCAGCAAGGGCAAAAAGTGGCAAACTCAATCCAATTAAGGTTGAGAGTATTCTAGTTCGTGTTCTCATCTTGTTACTCCTAAAGTAGTTATTTGTACTGTGGAGCGCGCTTGTTTTTATATACGCCTGTAGTGTGAATTTAGATTCAAAAGATGAGTTATAATAAAATTCGTACCTTAAAAATAATCAATGGAGCCTCCATGCCTATCCCCTCAAATTTCATAAAGTTGATGTTGTTTTTTGGCATGGTATTTGGTTCTCTTTCAGCTTATGCGGTTATTGAAGATTGTGACAAAGGTGTTAGTTTTAATAATGGTAATACCTATAAAAAAGTCACGGGAACGGTTAATTGTGTATGGCGTAAAAACCCACATATCAAAACTCGAAGCGTGTCACTCAGGAATGGAAAGAAGCATGGGAAGTCGATTATTTATATTGGACGCTATGGTAAAAGAGGCAGTGAGAAAAACAATATATCGATGGTTGAAAATTATCATAACGGTAAAAAGCATGGGAAATTTATAATTTATGATGAAAAGAATCCTTCAAAAATTAATGTAGAAAAAGACTATAAAAATGGTCTACAACAACGTGAAATACGATTGAGTGTTTTTAATGGTGGTAAGACAATTACGTATTATGCACCCAAGGGTAAATGGAGCAGTAAGATTGGTTCTCTCAGTTATAACAAAGCAGGGCAACTGAGTAATAAAACCTGTCCAAAAGTGAAGTCTCATGTGCCTGAATTAAATAGAGTGTGTGGTTTTGGTGGCAGTGGTCAAGCTGTTACTTTGCGAGATGATAACGGTAAAATAACTACCACTGCAGTTATCAAACAAGGTCAAACTCAAGAGCGAAAAACCTTCTTTGTTTCGGGTAAATTAAGGTCGAAAGCAACACCAAATCTAAAACAGTTTTTTTATGAGAATGGTAAATTAAAAGAAGAAACAAAAGGTAATCCAAGATATTCATTAATCGTGACAGATTATTATCCTAGTGGTGTAAAAAAGAGTTTGGAGCGTTTTAATAAGCATATCATCATGGAAGAGCGTTCGTGGTATATGAATGCTAAGCTAAAACGTGTGGCTCTTCATCAACCGAAATCTCGGACGGTTTCTGTGAAAACATATTATGGTGATGGGCAATTACACAAAGATCATCGGTTTATTCGAAATGGCCGTTACGGTAGAACTTATATCGGGCAAGCACGAAGATACTATGAAAATGGCAAACTTTCAGGCGAGTCTGTTCGTGATAATAAGGGTAAATTACTCAGTGAAAAAACTTATTATCGCAGTGGGCGTATAATGATTTCTACGGTTGTTCATGCCGATGACTCACAAACAGTAAAAGAATTCGACAAGAATGGTGGTCTCAAAAAATCAGCATCATATTATCCAGATGGTTCAGTAAAATAAGCTTAGAAAATTAAATATGAAAAAACCAATACTAATCCTCATCGCTGTTGGAATATTTGTTTCAATGGTTACATCAGGTGTTTGGACTGGGCCGATAGATCAAGTTTTTGCAGGCTGGCGTGATACAACAGGCTGTGATACAGGTGTTTGGACTTGCTTCTTTGGCAAAGGATCGCCAAGTGATTATGTGCGAGACGAAGGTGTTATTGTCTTAGTGTTTTTATTGGTACTCTCTTTGCTGGCTTTTGGAACATTTAAAACAATTCAATGGCTAAAAGATCGCTAATTATATTTTCAAATTATCCCAAATTTCTCTCAAAATTTACTAATTCCACATCATCTTTAATGCGATAAAGCATCGCAGCTCGCGCGCCTGTAGCGACTGTTTTACCTGTTTCTTCAAACATATTTGATGCTTCAAAACGGCGGTATAAACTTTTCTTCTGGATTGTTTTATCAAGAATAATTTCCATCACTTGGTGATACTCACCCAACGTAAATTCTTTTGGCAGGCAGAACACAGGTAGCATTGAATACAATGCCGTTTGGCGTAATCTCTCTAATGCTACGCTAATAATTTGTTGATGATCAAAAGCTAATGGTGTGATTTTTGATAAATCATCCATAGCAACCCACTGTGCATCTTCTGCGCGTTTGAGATGATCTTCAGTCTCTTGATAAGCGATGAGTGCAAAATATGTCACGGTCGCACTCCAGCCTCGTGGGTCTCGTTTTTTTGATGAGAATGTTTCTAGTTGCTCCAAGTAGGGCGGAATTACTTTTGTTTTTTCGGTGATTTTTCTTAACGCCGTATCAGCGGTTGACTCATCCTTTTCTATGTTGATAAACCCACCAGGAAGTGACCATTTTCGTTTATGCGGATGACTATCACGCTTTAATAATAAAATCTTTAGCGACTGATTTTCAACCGTAAATAGCACGCTATCCACGGTGAGAAGTGGCGTGGGAAAATCACTGGATTTGTAGTTTTGTAGAAATTCTGTCTCGTTCATACCGTTTTTATCTTGCCAATAGTTAATTATTTGTCCTAGAGACAACTTAGCAAGTCTTTGTTTAATTTGCAAATAATTAGAAACTTGATGATCATGCTTGACAAATAGTGTCTAAGAGACAATTATATTGTTGTCACAGAGACATTAATTAATAAATATCAACAATTAACAAACAGGAGGCAATCATGTTTGGAATAAACTTTATAAAATCAGATCCTTCAACTCACTTAATTAAATATCAAAAAGGTGAGGTTATTAAACAAGGCGTAGGTATGAGCTTTTATTACTATGCGCCAAAAACATCGTTGGTCGCCGTGCCTGTCACCAGTAAAGAATTACCTTTTGCATTTCGTTTACAAACGGAAGACTTTCAAAAAGTGACGGTGCAAGGGCAGGTGACGTATCGCATTGCTAATCCTGAAGCGGCGGCGAAAATGTTGAATTTCACCATCAATAAAAAAGGTGCTTATCTTTCAGAAGACCCTCAAAAACTCGATGAACGTGTATTGAGAAGTGTGCAAGTTTTGCTACGCGATAATATCCAACAGCAAAAACTAAAAACCTCGCTCAGCATGGCGCCAGAATTGGTTAAACAACTCGATAACGCTTTGCAAAGTAATAAAGCATTGGGTGATTTAGGTGTGAATATTGTTGATGTTTCACTCGTCGCGATTTCACCAACACCAGAAACAGAAAAGGCGTTGGAAGCTGA
>VAPK010842718.1_pt1 | contig 11343 bp, 8 predicted proteins | sample 3395031 | NCBI WGS metagenome assembly VAPK01 (sample SAMN08290443, study PRJNA428436) | hydrothermal vent metagenome | isolation source: Deep-sea hydrothermal vent chimney 1 | place: Pacific Ocean: Juan De Fuca Ridge
CTGGATGAGCCAGCAATGACCACAACCAAAGAGCGGCCCAAGATCCGCCCCGCCCAGCGATCAAGCTCGGTGGATCCCCGCATGCAGGCACGGCGAGACAAAGTCGTCGAGGATGCCCAGCGCCGCCAGCGGCGAACAATACTGGCCCTCGTGGTGGTGACGGTTGCAGCCGTTGGTTCCATGTTCTTTGTCCAGAGCTCGTGGTTGGATGTGGATCAGATAGCCATCAACGGTGCCGTCCATAGTGATGTCTTTGATGTTCGAGATGCCGCCGGACTTGAGCTTGGAGAACCACTGTTGGAGCTTGATCTTGATCAAGCAGCCAACAATGTTCGCCAGCTGCCCTGGGTCGAAAGTGCCTGGATTGAGCGCCGGATGACTGGAAACCTTGTCATCCACATTGAAGAGCGGGTTGCTAAGGCCGCCATACCCACATCGGAGGCGACGGTGTTGGTCGACGCCAGCGGGCGACAGTTGGAGGTCGTGGATCAGCGGCCGGAGGGCTTCATGACCATTGCCGGCATTGAGGCCACGGGAGTGGTAGGCACACCGGCCCCACCGGCAGCTCAGGGAGCCATGCACCTCATTTCGGCTCTATCACCGGAGCTGGCGGGCCGGATCCGGGGAGTCTATTTCGAAGGCGAGGATCTTCGTCTTGAACTTCTTGAGGGTGGCCATGTTCGGTTTGGAAGCGACAGCGGTTTGACCGAAAAACTGGTCAGTCTTGAGACGATGTTGAGTCGAGTCGATTTGCGGTGTTTGTGGGAGATTGACCTGCGGGTTCCTTCTGCCCCTGCCCTAACTCGGGTGAGCGCAGAAGGTGAAGTAGGAGCATCATTGACGAACCTCCTAGACTGCTCCTAGTGTGGGTAGGTTAGAGAAACAACGTGACCGTGCGTTCTGGGCCATACCAGCCCAGGCTTACATCGCCGAGATCGAACCAGGACGGGCTGCTGTCCGCAGGCAGTGGCCAAAGAAACGAGTCTCGCCAGGGCGAGTAGGAACGGTATGACAACCCAGAATTATGTTGCGGTCATCAAGGTCGTCGGTGTCGGCGGTGGTGGTTGCAATGCCATCAATCGCATGATCGATGCGGGCCTCCGCGGAGTCGAATTCGTCGCTATCAACACCGATGCTCAGGCATTGCTGATGAACGATGCGGAGACCAAGATCCATATTGGGCGGGAGCTGACCAGAGGACTTGGTGCTGGCAGCGATCCCGTGATTGGCGAGCAGGCAGCCGAAGAACACCGCGACGAGATCGCCTCGGCCCTGGACGGGTCGGACATGGTATTCATTACCGCCGGTGAAGGTGGCGGTACCGGTACCGGTGCGGCACCGATCATCGCCGAGCTAGCCAAGGCCCAAGGAGCACTCACCATTGGTGTGGTCACTCGACCCTTCGGGTTCGAGGGGCGTCGTCGGGCCTCCCAAGCCGACTCGGGAATCGTTCGCCTGAGGGACAAGGTCGATACCCAGATCGTCATTCCCAATGATCGTCTGCTCTCGATCGCGGATGAGAAGACCACCATGATTGATGCCTTCCGACTGGCCGATGAGATCCTGCTCTCCGGTGTTAGCGGCATCACGGATCTCATCACCACCCCGGGTCTCATTAACACCGACTTCGCTGATGTTCGCATGATCATGCAAGATGCCGGCAGCGCCTTGATGGGAATCGGCAAGGCCAATGGAGAGGGCCGAGCCCTGGCCGCGGCCAGGGCCGCCATTGCCAGCCCCTTGTTGGAATCTTCGATCGAGGGGGCACGGGGAATCCTCCTCTCAATCTCTGGCTCCAGTGCCCTTGGCCTCTTTGAGGTAAACGAAGCGGCCGAGATCATTCACGATGTTGCTCACCCGGACTGCAACATCATCTTTGGAACCGTGGTGGATGAGTCAATGGAAGACGAGATCCGGGTGACGGTGATCGCTGCTGGCTTTGATCGTTGGGATTCTCAGGGTGACGAGGCACCTTCAACCGGGGAGAGGGCCATGACCGACCTTCTGGCCGATGACGATTTGGAGAGCGAAGCCGCCCGCGACACCATCGATATCTTCGCCTCTGATGATGAGGATCTGGACGATGACTTTGATGTTCCCTCCTTCCTGAAGTAGCTCCCCACGGTGGTATTGAAACAAACGGTCGCCACTGAGGTGGGTATCGTGCACATCGCATGCACGGGCGTCGGCGACGGTGACTTTGCCGTTTTAGGGGAGCAAGAAGCATTAGCGAAGCGGCGCTCGCTGCTGAGCGGACAGCCGTGGACCTGGCTGCGACAGGTGCACGGAAACACCGTTGTGCAGGTGTCTTATGCGGGCGAGCATGCCGGAGCAGAGGCCGACGGAGCAGCCACATCGACGGTGAACACCCCCCTGGCGGTGGTCACGGCCGATTGCGCCCCGATAGCCCTTATTGGAAGCAAAGGTTTTGCCGTGGTGCACGCTGGCTGGAGAGGGGTAGTAGCGGGTGTGATTGACCGGGCGACCCGGCTTTTGGCCGAACAAGGATCCGAGCCGGTTGCCACCGTCCTTGGTCCCTGTATCCAACCGGCGGTTTATGAATTTGGTCCCGCCGACCTTGACTCGGTGGTGAACTCGTTTGGAGCCAGCGTTCGTTCGGTCACCTCCGAAGGCAAGCCGGCACTCGATCTGCCGGCCCTGGTAGCACAGGCTTGCTGCCGGGTGGGCTGGACTGAACCAATACCTATCGGTGGCGGACCGCTTGTTTGCACCAGTGATCCCGGTTTCTATAGCCATCGTGCCCGTGGCGACAGCGGTCGCCAAACCATGGTTGGGTGGCTCACTTCATGAGAGATTCGGATCAGAGCCGAGAGTTTGCCGAACGGTTACTTGTTGTTCAACAAAGGATCGAGTCAGCGGGCGGCTCCCTGAATAGGGTCACATTGGTTGGAGTAACCAAGACCCTGCCGGCATCCAGCGCGGAGTTGGCCATAGCACACGGGGTCTTGGACCTCGGCGAGAACTACTCCCAGGAACTGGTGGCAAAATCGGTGGCGGTTAGCAATCCTGATGTGGTTTGGCACATGATCGGAAACGTTCAGAGAAACAAGGTGAGAAAGCTTGCTGGCATTGTTTCGCTTTGGCAGACCGTGGACCGGGTCTCCTTGGGCGTGGAGATCGCCAAGCGAGCGCCGGGTGCTCAGCTTCTTGTCCAGGTCAATACCACGGGAGAGGCGGGAAAGGCCGGGTGTGACCCGAGTGAGACCGAGCAATTGGTGGAGGAACTGGACGAGCTTGGGTTGGATGTTCGTGGATTGATGACCGTTGGTCCGACGGACCGTCTAAGCGATCCTCGACCGGCTTTTGCTTTGCTGCGATCGATGGCGGGCAGACTTGGCTTGCAAGAGCTTTCTATGGGGATGAGCGGTGATGTTGAGGCTGCGGTCTCGGAGGGCAGCACCATGATTCGTGTCGGTACGGCACTATTTGGGCCGCGAGATCGGGCAAACTAACCTCGGGCCGTTATTGGGTCTAGGATTGTGTGTGGTGGGAAGATACCGGGCGAATTGTTAGCCGGATGAACTGTTAGGAAGCCGGATGTCAGTGTTTCGAAATGTGATGGTCTACCTTGGCCTCGGGGCCGACGAGGAGTACGACGATGACTATCTTGCGGAGGAAGCCCAACGCGACCCAGCTCCCGTGGACAGTCGCGCCGAGGGCGGCCCGCTGCCGCTCGGTGTCCCACGGGCGGCAGAGCCCGCTAGATCGACCCCGGGTCGAGGATCCTTTGGGAACCCTCCCGGCAACGGGAGCCCATCGGCGGTGGGTGAGGTTCGTCCTCTTCGTTCTGTACCGGCCGTCTCCGACGCCACCGCTGCGGGTGAAGTCTCCACGGCACGCATGACGGTCCGACGCGATGAATCTGGGGTCCGCCCCAAGCCAATACAACGGTCCAAACCGCGAGCCCTGTCTCCCCAATCCTTTGGGGACGCCAAGGTGTTGGCCGACGAGCTTCGCAAGTCGGTCCCCGTGATCATGAACCTCAGGAGTCTGGACCGCGATCTGGCTCGCCGCTTGATCGACTTTGCCAGTGGATCTTGCTATTCGTTGGGGGGCAAGATGGAGAAGATCGCTCCTCAGGTGTTCCTTCTAATCCCCAAGTCGGTGGAAGTCAGCGATGATGACCGGCGACGAATCGATGAGCGAGGCTTCGACCGGGAGTAGACCCGGAGGAGCGTCTAGAGCCGGGCCAGGACGTCGCGTGCCCCACGCTCGCCTGATTGGAAAGACTCATCGGTCCACTGGTAGCCCCACTCGCCGAATCGGCCAACGTAGGTGATTCCGATCTCATCAAGCCAAGCATGAACGATCGGTAGGGCCCATTCGCGGTCAAGGTCGAAGATGATATTGGCATGCGGTATGAGGCGGGCATCGGTGTGCAGGATCTCCTCGTCCTCAGCGATGACTCCGATCTTCACCAGGTCGTCGGTAACGGCCTGTACCAGGTCCTCGGGCTGAACGTCGAGGGGACGGTACTTGGATGAAAAGTAGCACTCCGCCTGGATAGAGCCGGTACCGGGAGGACAGGTCTTCTCCGCCATCTTGTGGGGAAAGCTCAGACGGGTGAACACGATGTCTTCATCGTAGATATAGGTCCAGGTTGCCGGAGTGAAGTCGTTCCTGGTTAGACCCAGGTTGACGGTGATACACGTTGTGGCGGCAAGCTCCGCTGCCGCCTTCAAGACTTCATCGGGAGCACCCTTGACCATGGGAATCAGGTCAGGAAGCGGGATTGAGGAGATGAGGTGGTCATAGCTCTGGGGGGGAGACCCCTCAAAACTCACGGTCTTGGCAACCGGGTCGATGGCGGTGACCTTGTGGTCCAGCCGCACATCGGAGTCCTCGATGAGCGGATTGAGGTAGGAGATGAATCCGCCTTCGGTTGGATAACGGAAGTTCGAGATGTAGTGGACATCAGGCGTTTCTTCGAAGATTGCCCCGCGGATCACCTCTTCCATGGTTGGCCGGTAGAGACGGGGGCCCATCCACACTGTGCTCATCTGATCGGCGGGGAGGGTGTGATACTTCTTGCCGTAGACGGCCGGAAAGTGGGTGGCGAAGGTTTCACCAAAGACGCTAATCAGCCACTCAAGGTAGTTGGCTGGCTCCTTCACAATCTCCTTTTTTGAGGCTTCAATGAAGTCGAGGATGCACTTCGTCTTTAGCTCGTCCGGAAGAGTGTTGAGATTGGCTTGGGCCGGGTGCTTGACCCAGGCCCCGTAGTAGTAGTTGTTGACATAGGCGTCGAGGATTTCGTAGGCATCGTTGACGTTGTCGGCAAAGAGCTTCTGGAAGTCCTCGTCGGTGGAGAACGAGATGTGCGGACCGTCGTCAAAGATGAATCCGGTGTCATGCACAAAGGTGGCCGTATGCCCGCCAGGGAATGAGTTTTTCTCGAAGATAGGCGCGTCCACCCCATGTTTGCGCAGATGGCTTGCGGCCCCCAGGCCCGCCATCCCGGAGCCGAGGATCATGACATTCTTATCATCCATGCTTGTTTTCTGTGTCTTTCTTGAGTGCTCAGTCTCTTTTGGGCTCAGTCTTTGCCAAGCTCGCTTCGCCACCAGGCAATGGTGTGTTGCAGGCCCGATTCCAGATCGTATCTGGGGCTCCAATCCAGGAGCTCGTTCAATCTTGTCGTATCTGCTTCCACCAGCGGTGGATCGCCGGGGCGAACTTGTCGTGCACCAAGACGTATCAGATCGTCGCCGCCAATCTGGCGCCCGATTTCTTGGATGAGGTCGGCCAGAGGGATCGCTTGACCGCTTCCAATGTTGAGTGGCCCTTGCACCTCGCTATATAGGACACGGGTGAGGGCATCGGCGAGGTCGTCCACATGGAGGAAATCTCGACGTTGTTGGCCATGGGTGCAGAGGGCCTCGCGCCCCTCAAGCAGGGAGATGATAACGTCACTTGCGAGGCGGCGGGGATTCTCACCCGGCCCGTACAAGAAAAACGGTCGGGCCCAGGAGGCGGACAGTCCCAGGTTCTCGCAGAGGGGGCCGTAGGCGGTGAACAGGGCGGCTTTGGCTGCCCCGTACTCTGAATCTGGTTTCAGGGGAGTAGTTGTTTCGCTGAGCTTCTTGGGCTCTGACCAGTCGTACTCCATACAGGATCCACAGAAGGTGACTCGCTTTCCACCGACGCCGGAGAAGGCCAGAAGAAGGTCGATCGAGTACTGCAGCCAGCGGAAGTTCTCCACGGACTGCTGTGCGCCGGGACCCATGTGCCAGGCAAGAGCGAGCAGATGGTCAGGTTGATGCTGGGTAAAGAGTTCCTGAATGCTGGTGGGATCGGTGAGATCGGCCTTCACCCAGGTCACTTCCGGGTACTGGCTGGGTGGGGTCTCTCCTCGATAGGTCCCGATGACGTCGCAGCCAGCCTGGCTGAGGGATCGGAGGCAGGCCTGACCGACAAAGCCGGTTGCTCCGGTGACCAATACTTGGGAACCATCCGGGGGGCCCTCAAACATGGTGTTCATCTGACCCGCTATCTTGCTGCCTGTTGATGAGCGGCCAGGATGAGTCCTTGTCCGAGACGGTTGTGACGGGGATCGGCCAGTTGATTCCGAGGGCCGGGTCGTCGAAACGGAGGCCTCCTTCTGAGCCGGGGGTGTATTCCCGGCTGGAGGAATACCAGACCTCGGCACCATCGCTTAGGGCAAGGTAGCCGTGGGCAAAGAGCTCTGGCACATAGAGCGAGATGCGATTCTTCGATGAGAGTTCGATCCCAAAGTGTTGGAGATAGGTGGCTGATTCCGGCCGCAGGTCGACGATCACGTCATAGATGGAGCCGGAGATACATCTCATAAGCTTGGCTTCAGTGGCGGGAGCTTTCTGGTAGTGCAAGCCGCGAATGGCGCCCTTGTATTTGTTAAAGGAGATGTTGGTTTGGGCGATGACTGGCTCTAACCCCAGTGTCTCAAACTCTGATGAGCAAAAGCCACGGGCAAAGAATCCGCGTTCGTCACTGATTCTTTCAAGGTCGACTACGTATGCACCGCTGAGGGGGGTTTCGGAGAAGATCATGGAACTCGTTGTTGTTTGGTCCGACGGATGGCTAGGCGAAGCACCGGATAGCCGTTCGGCACCATATCCGGGTTGCTGGCTAGGCTGCGAGGGCAAATCCGCCTCTCCCCTTGGCGGGCAAGACCTGACCGGGCTCGAAGGGGGCTTTGGCGACCGATCCCTCTCGAATGTGCTTGTTCTGGCTACCCTATGCCCACTATGAGCGCGCAATCTGACAGATTCCGAGTATTGGACCGATTGACGGAGATCCGTTTTGAGGACGAGCTTCGGGGCTACAGCAAGAATCAGGTTGACCGAGTCCTGGAGACTCTCAGCCCCTTGGCCCAAGATGTGCAGCAGCTTCAAGACAAGCTTGCAGCCGCGGAGCGTCGGGTGGTAGCCGCCGAGGCCAGGCTCCTTGAACAGGGAGACGCAGCGACATTTGACGAAGGTCCTCGGCGTGAGGCCGTCCCGCCGAGCGACACTGCTCCGGCCGCTTCGGGCGAGCTGGCAACTCCGCCCCCCGATTTTGACGAGACGCTTCGCAAGACGCTGGTTCGTGCTCAACGAACCGCAGACACGGTGGTACGCGAAGCGAACGAGGAAGCTCAGCAGATTCGGGTTGTGGCGCGGTCTGAGGCCGATGAGCTCATAGATTCCAGTCGGGCCGACGCCGACCGTCTTCGCTTTGAGGGAGAGAAAGCCCGCTCGGACATGATGACAGAGGTTGAGGAAGAACACGACTCCCTCTTGGCTGCGGCTCACGATCGGGCAACCGCCACCATCAGATCCATCGAGGACGAGCTGACCACGGTGCACGCCTCCCAACGTGAAGAGTTGGTGCAACAAATCGGAGAACTGGAACAAGTCAGAGACATTCTCGCCGACGACATTGAGAACTTCGAGGGCTATCTGGCGCAACGACGCGAGACCGTACGAGCAGCAATGTCTGAGATCAACGTCGTGCTGGATGACCCCACTCGCCTCCGGCCGTCGATCCCCCCGGCGGTATCCGACACAGGCTGGGTCGATCCCGGAGCCTTTGAGCCGATCAAGGTAGAGCTGCAGTCGCTAAGCGATATATCCAGAAGCAGCGTGCCCGGCAACAGCGCGCCCCAAGCACCAGCGGAAGCTCATATCGAGAGGGATTCGTTGCTCATCGATACTGATACCTCCGAAGGCGATGTCACCGAGGGCGATGCCTCCGAAGGCGATGTCACCGAAAGTGATGTCACCCTGAGTGAGGCGGCCGTGAATGAATCCCTTGAGGGAACGGCAGCCGTGAATGAATCCCTTGAGGGAACGGCAGCCGATGTCGCCGAAGCACCGAGAATTGATCTGACCGATGCGGCAGAGAGCGAAGCCGTCGAGGAGTCCGATAAGTTCACCAGTGATACCGCAGGACCCGGCGAAGGAACTGGGCCCAAGGATGTCACCGGAGCCAGTGCTGCTACCAGGATGAAGGTCAAGCGGAACTTGCTCGTTGAGCGTGGCGCCAGTGACGAGCTTGCTGAAGCTCTCGATGAACCTGCCCAGGTATCAGAACCCGAGCGTCCCGCTTGGGCCGATGCCGTTCCTGATCAGGACGGCGACAGCAAGTCTTCGGATCCTTTCCTGGACGAACTACGGAAAGCAACCTCGACCCAGAACGAGGACGACGAAGCCCTGTCGCGGTTCATGAGCGACGAAGTAGAAGAGTCGTCTCGCGGTGGCTGGTTCGGCCGACGCCGTTAGACCTCGTCCGGCACGACCCGGTTGATTTCTACCTCTAGGGGTTGACCCTCGACGGTGTATCCGTCCAAAGGCTCAATCTGATCACTCGGGAGGGTTCTTATCGCTAGTACCTCTCGGCTGATCCAAGCCATATGGGTTTCAACACCGGCTGGTAGTCGACCGTGCCGGAGTTCGATTCGATCGGTTGGATGGAAGCCAAGGTCCTTGCGCATCTGTTGGATGGCCCTGACCATGTCTCGGGCCCGTCCCTCGGCTTCGAGTTCGTCGGTCAGCTCGACGTTGAGGGCAATGATCGCCTGGTTCCCGGGCAGTGGAGCAGCGGCAACGCCGTCCAAGGGGTCGAGGGCAAGGTTGAACTCCTCCGGCTGAAGGATGTGTCCGGCCACCGTTACGGTGCCGTCGCTGTTAGATGTCCACTCACCGGCTCGCGCCGCCTTGATGACGGTCTGTACTTCCTTGCCGATTTTTGGCCCCAGGACCCGCCCATCGGGCTGTAGACGGAAGCTCCCGTACTCCTCGACCTGTTCGCTGAAGTACACAGTCCTGACGTTGATTTCGCTCGCCAGCAACTCGGCAAGGGGTTGCATTGCGTCCGTGGACGGACCCGCCAGCGTGGCGCTGGCGAGGGGAAGTCGGACTCGTAGGTTGCGGTCCTCCCGAAGCGACAGAGCAGCGGTCACGGCCTGTCGGAGTTGATCCATGGCAGCCACCAGCTTGTCATCGGCGGGCAGATCCTTGGCGTCGGGCCAATCCTGGAGGTGAACTGACCCTTCATTGTTGTTTAGGCCCAACCAGATTTCCTCGGCGGTAAGGGGGAGGAGGGGGGCCGCGACCTTCACGAAGATACGAAGAACGGTGAAGAGAGTATCCAGAGCATCGACATCGAGTTCAACCTCGGGATCGGTGTTCCAAAAGCGTTCTCGGCTGCGACGGATGTACCAGTTCGTGAGCGCGTCCAAATAGGTCTGGACCGCTTCACAAGCGTTGGCTAACTCGTAGTCGTCCATCGCTAGGGTGGTCTCACTGACCAACTGGTGGGTCTTGGCCAGGATGTAGCGGTCCAACAGGTTGGTGGAATCGGTTCGTTCCTTGGCCTGGTAGCCCTCGGCGTTGGCGTACAGGGTGAAGAAGGAGTAGGCGTTCCAGAGGGGATTCATGGTGTGGCGAACCACATCACGGATACCGGAGTCGTCCTTTTCGATCCGGGTATCGAGACCACGAAGGATGGGAGAGCTAATCAGGTACCAGCGCATGGCGTCGGAGCCGACCTCGTCAAAGACGGTGAGCGGGTCAGGATAGTTGCGCAGCTTCTTGGACAGCTTGACTCCGTCGGAGTCCAGCAGGGTGCCATGGCAGATGACGTTGGCGAACGCTGGCCGGTCGAATAGTGCGGTCCCGAGCACGTGCATGGTGTAGAACCAGCCCCGTGTCTGGGCCGTATATTCGACGATGAAGTCGGCCGGGTTGTGCCTCTCAAAATAGTCGGTGTTTTCGAAGGGGTAGTGGAGCTGGGCGTAGGGCATCGAGCCCGACTCGAACCAGCAATCCAGTACTTCGGGAACCCGACGCATCATCGACTTCCCGGTTGGATCATCGGGATTGGGACGGACCAGGTCATCGATGTAGGGCCGATGCAGGTTGGTTGGGCGCACACCAAAATCGGCCTCCAACTCGTCCAGAGAACCGTAGACGTCGATACGTGGGTAGTCGGGATCGTCGCTACGCCAGATGGGGATAGGGGCTCCCCAGAAGCGGTTGCGGCTGATGCTCCAGTCTCTCGCCCCTTCGAGCCAGCGGCCAAACTGGCCGTCTCGAATATGCTCGGGGATCCAGTTGATCTGTTGATTTAGCTCGACCAGCCGGTCACGGAAATCGGTGACCCGGACGTACCAAGAGTTGATGGCCCGGTAGATGATGGGGGTATCGGTACGCCAGCAATGGGGATAATTGTGGTCATAGGTTTCGTGCCGAAGAACCACACCGTCCTTGGCCTTGAGCCAGGCAATGACTCCAGGGTTGGCATCAAAGACGTTTTGTCCAGCAAAGTCGGTGATCTCCTCGCTGAAGCGGCCGGTGTCGTCGACGGGGACCACGAGAGGGATGCCGTTCTCCTCTCCTACCCTCTGGTCCTCTTCGCCAAAGCCGGGGGCGACATGTACCACTCCGGTACCGTCGCCGGTCTCGACAAAGTCGGCGCTGACGATTCGGAAGGCGCCCTCGAGGTCAGCAAAATAGGGAAAGAGAGGCCGGTATCGCTTGCCGGCAAGGTCGCTACCGGCCACGGAACCGACTCGCTCGGCCTCCCCCAGTTCTTTGGAGTAGTGATCCAGGGCAGCATCGGCGAGCACATAGACCGTGCCGTCAAGCCGGACAAGGGCATAGTCAATGTCAGGGCCAACCGCTAGAGCCATGTTGGAGGGCAAGGTCCAGGGGGTAGTCGTCCAGGCTAGGACTAAGGTCCTGGCGCCCTCGATTAGGCTTTCTTCCAGTTCGAATCCGATGGTGAGCGCTGGATCCTGCCGCGGTCGGGTGGCGTCATCGAGACGGATTTCGAAGTTGGCCAGGGGTGTCTCAGCCCCCC
>VAPK010353566.1_pt1 | contig 11339 bp, 12 predicted proteins | sample 3395031 | NCBI WGS metagenome assembly VAPK01 (sample SAMN08290443, study PRJNA428436) | hydrothermal vent metagenome | isolation source: Deep-sea hydrothermal vent chimney 1 | place: Pacific Ocean: Juan De Fuca Ridge
CCTTTATCAAATATTACCAATATAAAGGGCAACCACAAGGGATTGCCCTACGGTTTTTTAGTTTTCTTGAATATTAACCGGCTTGACTATTTCAATAATGAATAGTTCACTGTATTCTATACATTATACTTATAGGTTAGGGGCTTTTAAATCAATATGACAAACAATCATTCAACACTTTCCTGGAAAAACTATCTTGAATTGTGTAAGCCTAAAGTTGTTGTTCTGCTTGTTTTTACAGCGATTGTGGGCATGTTACTTGCTGTTCCTGGTATGCCTCCCCTTGATCTTTTGATTTATGGCACATTAGGAATTGGTTTGGCCTCTTCATCGGCGGCGGCTATCAATCATTTTATTGACCAAAAAGCCGATGCAAAAATGGCCAGAACACATAATAGACCATTACCAACTGGAGATCTAAATTCTGCTAATGTGCTAATTTTTGCAGCCATTATTGGCTTACTGGCAATGTTTATATTAGTTGTTTTTGTGAATACCTTAACGGCTATTTTAACTTTTCTTTCATTGATTGGTTATGCCATCATTTACACTGTTTACCTAAAACACATGACGCCGCTTAATATTGTTATTGGAGGCGCAGCAGGAGCAGCACCTCCGGTATTAGGCTGGTGTGCAATTACAGGGGAAATTCACCCTCATGCCTTATTGCTTTTTTTGATTATTTTTGTCTGGACACCTCCCCACTTTTGGGCTTTGGCCATTGCCAAACGAAAAGAATATGCTTCGGCGGGTATTCCTATGTTGCCAGTCACACATGGTCCTCACTTTACTCGCATACAAATACTGTTATATACCATTCTATTATTTATCGTTACCCTGTTACCTTACCTAACAAGAATGAGTGGCGTAATCTATCTTGCAACAACAGTAATCTTAGGTTTAAGATTTATTTTTCATGCTATAAAAATGATCTGTCATACGGATGATAAAACGGCAATGAAAGCATTTTTCTATTCCATTAATTACTTAATGCTAATATTTACAGCCTTATTAATTGATCATTACTTCCTATTCACCTTTAGTTCATGAACAGTACACAGGAACACCCTTTTGCTGAATTTATAAAAATATTAGGCAAAGGTAAAAAAGGCTCACGCCCTCTCACCCAGGATGAAGCTTATAGAGCCATGTCAATGATACTGGCAGATAAAGTAGAGCCTATTCAACTGGGTGCTTTTTTAATGTTAATGCGTGTTAAAGAAGAAACTGCCGAAGAGTTAGCAGGGTTTGTTCAAGCTACCCGTGATACATTCAATATTTCAGCGCATAAGGTACAAGTCGATTTAGATTGGTCTTCATACGCAGGTAAACGTCGTCATTTACCCTGGTTTTTGCTCTCCACCTTATTACTCGCTGAGAATGGTGTGCGTATTTTTATGCATGGTGCAGGTGGGCATACTGAAGGGCGTGTTTATACTCATAATGTATTAGAATATCTAGGGATACAAGCCGCCAGCAGTATCGAACAGTCACTAGATCAAATTGAACAATATAACTTTAGCTACCTGTCTTTAGAGTACTTCTGCCCCAAGCTTTATCAGATGATTAATCTTCGACCTTTAATGGGCTTGCGCTCCCCTGTCCATACTTTAGTGAGGTTGCTTAACCCATTATCAGCCAGCCATGCAATTCAAGGAATCTTTCACCCGAGTTATAGGCAAGTCCATCAACATGCTGCACTTTTATTAAATCAATCCAGTATGGCTGTATTAAAAGGTGAAGGTGGAGAAACTGAGCGTAACCCAGATATGGACTGCCTAGTACAATCAGTTCAAGGCACTAGGCTAATTGACGAGCAATGGCCTGCTATTTTTGCCCGCCGTCACGTTAAATCTGAAAACCTTGATCCACAGCAACTTGCTCAGTTATGGCAAGGTAAAACATCTGATGAATTTGCTGAAGCAACTATTATTGGCACAAGCGCTATTGCTTTAAAACTCATAGGTAAAGCTGATTCGCAAAAACAAGCGTATGAATTAGCGACTCAATATTGGCAAAACAGATCCTCTTTATAATTTTTATAACTTAAATACTGTGAATGACAACAATCCCCCTAAAGAACAGGAAAATGAAGTTATTTGTGACTGTACAGGAACAACTAAAGAAAAGGTTTTATCCCTGATTAAGCAAAAAGCAGATTTAGACAAAATATCTAGTGCAACAGGTGCCACTACCGGCTGTGGTTCCTGTGATTATGATATTACCTGTTTGATTGACCAACATAATAGCTCGGATTAACGGTCAAAATACTTGATTTTACCGAAACAACCTAAGAATGACTCTCAAGTAGTTTCAATAACAATGATTCTTACAATTTAATAACAAAAATTATATGTTAAAACATTTTCCAGCCGCTGATATAGAGGTTACACATAATCAGCGAGATTACTACATTATTTCGTTTGCATTTATCGCTGTCGCTTTATGTTTCTCAATTGACTCTGTGGCGAGTATAGAGTTGCAATATGCTTTAGGAGTCGCGGGTTGGGCCTCATTAATATTTATTCTTATTGGTGAATGTAAATATGTAAGAGCACAAGTTTTTGTTGCCGTAACATTTGCCACCCTAGGTGAAAATTTTGCCTCTATTTATATGTCAGGTTATACCTATCGTTTAGAAAACCTTCCATGGTTTGTCCCTGCTGGACATGGACTGGTTTATTTAACGGCTATTGTTTTGGGGCGTTGTGACTTATTTTTAAGATATGCTAGAAAAATAACTGCTTTTGTTGTGCTAGTAGGCGGCACATGGGCTGTTTTAGCTCTAAATGGCATTGTTGGCCGTGAAGACCAAATTGGAGCTATTTTATTTGCTATTTATTTGTTGTTCTTATTTAAAGGCCGTTCACCTATGGTGTATTTAGGTGCTTTTTTTATTACAACTTGGGTTGAATTAATTGGCACATCGCTAGGAACGTGGAACTGGGCAGCAATTGACCCTGCATCAACACTGACTCAAGGGAACCCTCCTAGCGGTGTGGCTGCATGGTATTGTTTAGTTGATGCGGTTGCTATGGCAGGAGCTATCCCTGTTATTCACGGGGTAGAAAGGCTGTTATTTTCTTTAGGGCTAAAGAAACGGGGCGAAGTGAGTTTTGAGGTAAAAAAGTAAGGGTAAAACTTAATCTACCCCTGCATGTTAAAACTAAATTTAAGCCTTAGTCGCTGTAAAAATACCATATTCAACAAGATGGTCAGTAAAGAGGCGATGTTGTGCAATACCTACCTTAAAGTTAGCTGTTTGAGCCTTAGAACGTAAGCCAAGCCATTGAGTTAATTGTTGAACAGGCTTTAAGCGCTTGGCAACCTTAAGCATATAGTCAGCTGAAGGTAAGGTTTCAGCAGTAATATCGGTGTAGTTAATATGACTAAATTGGTTATCTTCTAATAATTGATTAAATTCATCACGAGAGCATAAATTAGGTACGGCCCAACCATTTAAGCAAACCACAATATCTTTCCACTCATCATCACTGAATTCTCGTCGCTGAATAAAGCCATCGCAAACAACAATACGACCACCTGGGCGAAGTAAACGAAAAGCTTCTTTTAAAAAATCACCTTTATTTAAAGCATGACAAACGCTTTCTAAGCCCCAAATAACATCAAAGGACTCATCAGCAAAAGGTGTGGCACAAAAATCAGACACCTGAAAATCAGTTTTATCAGCAACCCCTTGGCGTTTAGCATGTTGAGCGGCATGTTCTGTTTGTTGTTTGCTAATGGTAATAGCTGTTATCTGATTACCATGCTGCCTTGCCATCCAGATGGAGCTACCACCAATGCCACAACCTGCGTCTAGAACATGGTCAGTAGCAGAAATACCCGCTAAATCATAAAGAATCTGGTTTTTATTAGTTAAAGCCTGATGGTGAGATGTAGTCTCTTTATCCCAATAGCCATAATGTAGAGCAAGGTTTTCCTTATTGCACCAGGCAAATAAATAATCGTTATAGCAGTCATCATAATGTTTTTCAGCATCAGCTTTAAGCTCTTCGGCTGATAGCTCTGTGTCTTCTCGTAAAGTGCTGTCGCGGTAATCTTGATTGGGTTCTAAATAATGCATTATTTATTGTGTAATAGCTGGTATGTTCCGAATAAGCACATTGTATTACATTTTGTGATTATTAAGTGTTAGGTGGCGTATTATAAATACTGATCAATACCTTGTACTGCTCTGATAAAATTTTTATCATTTAAGCGAAGGGTAAGGCGGTTAAAATTTTCATCATGCTGGCTTTGATCATTTTGTTTATGCCAATGATGTAAGACAGGAATGGCAAAACGGCCTTCTTTGCGCTTGATTCCATTATGGATAAGACGTATCACCAAGTCAGAGTCTTCATAACCCCAGCCTTCAAACGCTTCATCAAACCCATTTACTGCAATAAAATCTGCTTTATACATTGCCAGATTACAAGTCATGGCCTTTTGCCAACGGTTTAGATTTTTATATCGTAGGAATGAAAAAGGGTTGTAAATAAGCGGAGTTATACGGTTGATGTTTCCTGTTAACCACTGTTGAATATAAAACAATGTAGACTGGCTATGCAAAGCTAGTTTTTTGTTTAATACTGTCTTGGTAAAAGAGGGCGATAACAATATACGGTTACCTGGAACAAAGTAGCCTGGTTCTGAAAATTGGCGATGTTTTTTGATAAAATTTGGGAATAAAGAGCAGTCACCATCTATAAAAACCAGGTAATTACCGGTGCTTAAATGAACAGCTTTGTTACGAATAGTGCCAGCTCTAAAGCCAAGGTCATCATGATAGGCATGTTTTATCGGAATACTGTTTTGTTGGGTAAACTTTTCAATTAAATCCTTGGTTTGTATGGTTGAACCATCATCTGCAATAATAATTTCAAAGTTCTTGTCTTCTTGAGCGAATAGACTATTAATGCAGGCTTCCAGTGCTTCGGGCCAGTTATAAGTAGTCACGATAACTGAAATTAAAGACATTATTTATTAAGTTGCTTATTTTGCAACTCCCACAGTTTTAGGTATTTATAGTAAGCCCCTTCTGCATTGGCAATGGCAAGAATAAGGCCGGCTTGTCCGTCTAAAAAACCGAGCCTTATAATATAAGTACGGAAAAAAGTCCACAAACCGCGACTAATTGCTTTTGTTAAAGAGCTATTTTTACCTACAGAGTCTAAATCGTGAGCACTACCGCTAGAGTAGCGATTCATTTTTTCAATTACTGAATGGTAATCGTGAAAGCTATAGTGAATCATAGGTTCTTTTAAATGACCTACTGGCTTATCAGTGGAAAGGTTTGCATGGATCTTGTGTTCAGTAAAGCGAGCACTTTGTTTTTTAAATAAACGTCGTGTTCTGTCAGGCCACCAACCCGAATGTTGCATAAACTGAGTAACAAATAGAGAGCGACGAGGAACATCAAATACATCAAATTTATTATTAGATATAACCGTTCGGATTTCAGCAGCCAGCTCAGAAGTAATCCGCTCATCAGCATCAAGAGAGTATACCCAATCATAGCTTGTAGCATTAATGGCCCTATTTTGTTGGGGACCATAGCCGGGCCAGTCAGTCTCAATAACTTGAGCTGTAGTTTTCTGTGCAAGGCTAACGGTTGCATCAGTACTACCCGAATCTAAAACAATAACTTCATCAGCCCATGCTGCCGATTCTATGCAAGGGATAATATTATTTTCTTCATTTTTGGCAACAATAATGATACTAAGCATAATTTAAGAAGAGGTTGGGCGTAAAGAAACTGGGGCAAGCATTGCGCCAATAAATAAGCTAAGCAAGTGGCTTTCTAAAAAGGTTTTAAAAATACTATTAAACAGTCCAGCAAAAACCCAGGCAAATAAAATACTGGCGGCAATTGTACCAAATTTGTCAGTTATTATGCCTTGTCTTATCGCTATCACGATAAAGCCGAGAAAAGCTAGTAAACCAATAGCACCATTTTCAGTAATCACAAACAGAAATTGATTGTGAGGATCAGTGGTTGAGCTACTTCGCCAGTCAGTGTACTTATTAGCAATATGTTGTTTATAGACATAACCAAATGATCCTGTTCCGTACCCTAAAATAGGTTTTGTCTTGATCAATTCGATGGTGTTTTTAGCAAAAACTACGCGAACACCGATGGAGGTTAGTTCAGGGCTATTTTGATATGACTGTAATTCGTCAACTCCCTTTTTAATTCTGTTTTGTAAATTAGATGAACTAAATAAAGTGATGGTAAGAACAAAGGCTAGACCAAGTATAATATAAGGCGATTTTTTTCTACTAAACGATAGTAAGGCAGCAAGCAGAGCCCCAGTAAATAAAGAAAGGTATCCTGTTCGACTTTCACTGATATAAAGAATATTAATGGAGAATAACAGAGCTAAAATAGTGTATATTATTTTTGACTTATTTGAGGCTTGAGGTATTTGCGCGATACAACAAATAGTTGCAACAACAAAAGACATGCTCTGTACGGTATAGTTAGTCGCAATAATCCCTAGAAACCCTTTTCTGGATGGTATGGCCTCAAACCAGGCAAGATAGGATAACAATAATGCAAATGACATCCCACAAATGAAAATTGTAATAAATTGTTCTTTCCAGTACAGGGAGTTAAATATACTGAATAATATAAAAATATAAACGAGCTTTCGCCAGCTCCACAGGGTCGTTAAACTTTGATCTAAATTAACTACACTATAGAAACATCCTATGATCAAAATAAGTAAAAATAAAGCCAGTGCTTTTCCTACTATTTGAGATAGTGATAATTTAAAGAGGGATATTGCTTGTCCTGATGCAAGCCAGGATATGGCCATGACAATGCAGGTAATGCTCATGACAGCAGCTGAAAAGGGTCCGACAGTGGCACCACATATAGCACAATAACGGCTAGTATTCAGAAAGGTATCTGCGTTTAATTTATTTGAAACCATATTAAATCCTCGTATCTGTAGAAGCTAGAATTAAAAATGGTCCTAAAACCAAACCATCTAATTCGGCTGCCTGAAAAGCAATAATAGCTTCTTCAGCAGTTCGTACGATGGGCTCCTCGTGCATATTAAAACTAGTATTTATCACGCTGGGTACGCCTGTTATAGCGTTGTACTCTTTGATAATATCATAATACCCTGGGTTGTCTTCTCGACGAATTACTTGAGGGCGTGCTGTGTTGTCAATATGGACTGCTGCTGGAATGTTTTGTTTTGCGGTATCAGAAACATCGTAGGTCAAAGTCATAAATCGTGCTGCAATGTGTCCAGGCCGCCAGCCTGGAAAATACTCTGCTGCGTATTCTTCGAGGATAACTGGGGCGAAAGGCATAAACTCGGTTCGGGAAAATTTATTATTTAACCAAGTGTTAATACTGGGGTCATTGCAGGAGGCCATAACCGTTCTGTTACCTAACGCACGAGGCCCATACTCCATCTTACCTTCGGCACGAGCAATGACTTTACCAGCAGCTAGTAACTTGGCAACTGAAGTGGCAAGGTCTTCAGGCTCTTGGTAGGCAATGTTTAATTTATTAAGAGCGGCTAAGGCATTGTTGCGATTAATTTCGGTACCTAAATAAACCTGTTGATTGAATTGTGGTTGTAGGCCATTATTTAGACGGGAGTATACTTCAAAGGCCGCACCGGACCCTAACCCTCCATCACCCATATTCGGGTGGATAAAGATATTATCAATTTCAGTTAGAGCCAGGATAGCCTGGTTGAGTTTTACATTGGCAAAAACACCTCCTGCTAAGACCAGGTGTTTTACTTTTAGCCTTTCTGCTTGTTTCTTAACCCAGTCACAGACCAGTTTTTCGGTATAAGCCTGAATGCCTGCGGCAATGTCTTCATCCGATAAACCTTCGCACATCTCTCTGATGACGGACTGCCCAACTTCACCACCAAACTTTAATGAAACACGCGCTAATTTAGTATCAAAAAGTGTATCCCAATCAGTACTGTTGGTATGGGATAAAAGGCGTGATAAGAAAGGCTCAGGGTTACCAAAAGCGGCCAGCCCCAACACCTTTCCTTCGTGTCTGCTCGCTTTAAAACCCAAGTAAATAGTGACAGCCGAGTAAAGAAGCCCGATACTGTTAAGCTGATGTAAGTATTCAATATTGGATAACTTTCCGTTCTCACCCAACCAAAGAGAGCCCCATGAAAAATCACCTACACCATCTAAAGTAATAACTGCAACGCGCTGACTTGAGAAAGGTGATGAGTAATAGGCGGATGCCGCATGACCTAAGTGGTGTTCAACTGTTTGTACAGGTTTACTTGCCAAAATACCTAGAGGTTTTTTGCGGAAGTGAAGGACACGCCTAAAGCGTTCAAATTGCTTTTTCCAGAAAAAATCTTTAAAGAGAGTGTCATTTTTGGCGAGTTTTGCAATATGGCGATAATAACGGTTGGCAAAAGGTCTTTGCTGCCAGCGAGACAGGTTGGCCTTGGCAATAATATCAACATCCTCCTCCGTAATATCTGCAATTGACAGAGCTTCCGTAATGGCAGCATAAGGAAAGCTACCGTCATTTTTTTTTCTTGAAATTCGCTCCTGTTCAACTGATGCTACGATGACTCCATCAATCAAAATAGAGGCAGCAGAGTTGTGATGGCAGCCATCATTAATACCGAGGATTATCATAATAATTAGTTGTAAAAAATGTATGAATTAGAGTTGTTTAGGTGTGGTAATAGAATAAAAATTGCCAAGTATAGTGTATTTTGTACATACTCCTTATTTCCATATTTGGTAAATATATTTACGTTTAAGCTTTTCCCATGAAAATAATATTCCCTGTAGCCAAGGGGGAGGTGCGTCTTCAATACTGCTATCAAACAATCCTGCTTTGCTTCCTTGTTCAACCACTGGATCTTCAAGCCACAGCAACTGGATACCCAATTCTCGATCCATCATTTCAAACTGATTGTCTATGGGCTGGGATATTTTGTGTTCATTTATCCAGTCTAGTCTGAGTTGAGCGGTTGATGCGTCTATAATATAGGAGTCGGTAAAGCGACCCCTTGTACCAATATATAAATGCTGGCCTTTTACCCGTTTACTTTTAGGTGTGTAGAAATTTCCACCGCTACCTATAAAAATTACTTTAGCGGCTGGAAAGTTACTGCTTTCTCGTAGAGCACGAGATACACCTTGTTCGAAATCATTAGAAAATATCGCATCATCTTCAAGAACCAGGCTCATGCCCTCTTTATGTTTTGCAATGCGCTGCAGGGTCATAACGTGTTTGATTGCACAGGACATTTGAGCTGGAGATAACTGGTTTTCGGCAAAAAACTGCTCAATTATTTCTGTAGTTAGCTCGTCTTTGTCCCAATCAAGAATAAACTCCGCAGTAAGGTTTAAAGCTGAGAGTTGTGACTCAATAAATTGTCTTCGTTCTGTAAAATTTTTTACGTTGATGACGTAAATAGCAACAAGATCTGTTGTCATGAGTTTTTTTAAAAGTGAATGGGTTATGATAGGTGAGCAAATAAATAAAGGCAAGTCCCTGCTGCTAGGGTGACGATAAAATTTGATCAATAATTCGAGTGACTTTCGATGCGGCCAAGTTATCTAGGCACTTGCTGCGGCTATTTCTGTGTTGCTCGCAACCCTCCAATCGACATGGCACACAGTCCCCTTCTCCCTGAATCAAATAGACATTATTTACCTGCTGGTTGCCTTTTTGTGAAAAAGGGTTGAGATCGCTGTCATAATTGCTCGGCCATGGAGCCCACTTGGTCGGGTTGGAGGGACCGAATAGGGCAATTGTTGGTGTGCCAGTAGCGGAAGCAAGGTGTGTTGTGCCAGTATCAGGTCCTATGTAGAGCGTTGCTTGACGGATTAGGCGGCTAAGTTGACCCAGGCTGGTTTTTCCTGCTAGATTGATGACTTTATTAGGAACTTGTTTGTGGATATTATTAACATAAACAATCTCACCGTTATCAGGGCCTCCCGTCAAGACTACATTAATATTAAGGCTGAGCAGATAGTGGATAACTTGTTTCCAGCCATCACTGCTCCAACGTTTATATGTCCATAAAGGATAGAGGTGAAGTATGGCATATTTGTTAAATGGCAGAGGGGGAGATAGCTCTTTTTCGGCGGTTGCGGTTAAGGGAAATACTTTTGGTTTATTAATAACATCCATCAATTTCAAAAACTGCAAAACAGTATGTGTATGAATATCATCAAATTCGGTCCAGCCAGCTACAAAGTAGCGCTTCCACCACGCCTTACTTTGTCTGTCAGGTACTAAGGATATACGAGTGTGGGAAGCTAAGTATGCGTACAAAAATGGGCGGTCACCGGTTTGGGTGATAACCGCAAGGTCATACCGTCTGAAAATTTGTTTAGTTAACTGGATAGACTCAGTTAGCTTTGGTTTGTTACTAATGCTTATAATATTCGCTATATCAGGGTTACCTGCCAAAATGGGGGCTGTTCTGTTGAAAACTAATACATCAATTTGTGATTTTGGGTAGGCTTGCTGTAGCGAGCTGATTAGTGGGGTGCAGAGTAAAACATCGCCCAAGTGCCTCATTGCAATAATTAAAATTCGATTGGGGGTGTGGGATAGGTCGATGTGCTTGTTCATGCGAGTGATGGTGCAGAAGTAAAAATATACGAATTTGTAATCATACACTATAGCATAGAGAGGGTGGATGAACAGTGCTTTTGCTTGTATTCTTGAATGCAATAGCAGTGTCTAGTGCAACAACCCGTAAATCCGTGCATAAGTTTCATACCACCATAACCTTTACCTTGATAAGTCCATTTAAAGGGTTTAGCCATGGTTTCATTGAAATAACCAATGAACTCCAAAATCTTACTGTTTAATTCTTCTTTACTCTTAAAGCAACCTTTGTAATTACTTTTTTTGCCAACATGCCAAACCATACTTCGATTTGATTCATCCATCCATGACGCATGTTTTGGGGTGTAGTGGAATACGATCTTCTTATCGGGATCACTCAGAAAGTCCTCTCTTGTTTGCATAGACTTTAATACTCCCTCTTTCCCTTTAACACCTAACTCTCCAGCAATACCGTAATAACTTTTTACATACCGAACCAGAGATTTTGAATGGAGATTAATTGTTAGGGGCAAGAGCTGTGTTTGGATATTTCACGTTATACTGCCGTAAGCTCACATTATATTGCCATTGTGGGTGTATGTGTAATATGGCATATAGTTTTGGTAATTTGTATTTTTTAGAGAGTAATAGTTTATGTTCCAGTTTTTAATTGTTGCTTTTGTAAAGTGCTGAAAAACGGGGGGATAGAGAGTATCCTTTTCTACAGATGCTAGATTTATGGGGTAATGATCAA
>VAPK010623347.1_pt1 | contig 11339 bp, 10 predicted proteins | sample 3395031 | NCBI WGS metagenome assembly VAPK01 (sample SAMN08290443, study PRJNA428436) | hydrothermal vent metagenome | isolation source: Deep-sea hydrothermal vent chimney 1 | place: Pacific Ocean: Juan De Fuca Ridge
CTACTTCGAATCAGTTTTGCAGATGGAGCCTATGAAGATGAGGAGAACGTAGAAACTATTGTGTATAATATGTTCAGCATTCAGCAGGTAATGGCAAAAAATCTAAAGAGCGTCTCCCCTGATACCACCATCAAGGAAGTTGCGGAAATATTGGCAACAAAGGAATTTCATGCTTTGCCAGTGGTAGAGAACGAAAAATTGGTCGGTATTGTAACTACTACAGATTTGATAGAGTATCTGTTAGAACAATACTAACTGTTGGCAATTTGAGAAATATGGGCAATGGTGGCCGTGGGGTTTTGTGATTTGAACACAAAGCTTCCGGCTACCAAAACATCGGCACCGGCATCTACGAGTTTTTTTGCATTGCCATCGGTTACGCCCCCATCGATCTCGATTAGGGTATTTGTCCCTTTTCTTTGAATAAGCTCTTTCAGGGCTTTTACCTTGTCATAGGTATTTTCAATAAAAGATTGCCCACCAAAACCGGGGTTTACACTCATCATGCAGACCAAATCTATATCATTGATGGTATCTTCCAATAGGTTGATGTTCGTATGCGGATTCAAGGCTACACCTGCCTGCATACCTTCTGCTTTTATGGCTTGTAAGGTTCGGTGCAGATGTGTACACGCCTCGTAGTGAACACTAAGTATATTAGCCCCTATTTCAGCAAAAGTCTTGATATAGCGGTCGGGGTCTACAATCATCAAATGTACATCAAGTGGTTTTGTGGCATGCTTTGCTATTACTTTGACTACGGGCATTCCGTAGGATATATTAGGAACAAAAACGCCATCCATAACATCAATATGGTGCCAATCGGCCTCACTTTGGTTGACCATTTCCACATCGTGTTGTAGGTTTCCGAAATCTGCTGCTAGAAGGGAAGGGGCGATTTTGATTTTGCTCATTTTATATTGAATCGGTATGTTTTGTGCAAAAGTAATGAATTGCGATCATTCTATTTTGGAAGTCTGTGTTACTGATTCTCTAAATACTGTTCTATACGCAACAAACATTTCCCCCTTTTTAAATTGATGAAATCAGGCTAAAATGTACAAGGAGTCAAGTACAGATATTTCTATACATCTTGGTGAATTAGTTCTGTTCGCTCAGTTCACTATCTTTTTTTCCTGTATACAAGGAGTGGTTCTCATCTCCACCAGCTAATAAATAAGCAAAAAGATCTTTAATCTCTTTTAGGTTCAACCGGTTTAATAGACCTGAGGGCATTGGTGATAAAGGAGATAATTCTCTTTTGTCAATGTCAGATTTTATCAAGTCAACGGTATAGCCCTCATTAAAAGGGTTGGGCATTAAGGTGACAATTTCTTCCGTTTCAGATTTAATACGACCAGCTATCTTTTTGCCATTGTTCAAATGAAATAAGGTATTGGCATATTGATCAGAAATTTCGTCGTTGGGGCTGTAGATAGCGAACAAAAGATCATATCGTCCAAACTTGTCAGCTACTTGAGTCAAATCTGAACCCACAGCGCCACCTTCGCCTCGCATTCTATGACATAGAACACACATACCTGCCTCATAAGCTCGTTTACCTCTTGTGAAGTCATTTTTATTTTCGGTCCATTCCTCATCCCAGATAACTTGGCTAAGTGTTTTGCCGTCATACTGATTTCCTGGTCCAATAGGCTCTGGTAAATCGGTAATGGCTGTAGCGGGCGAGTAAACCCCTGAAAGTTCTTGAAAATAGTCCTTTTCTTTCTCTGGTACATGTTTCATAGCGGCTAGGCGAATATTTTCCATACCGGGTTTAAAGCTAAGCCCGCCTTTGGCGTTCAGTACATCGTAAAACCATTGAAAATATTTTTCTCTGGCATCTTTGGTCCAGCCTGTCTCTGCATGACTAAGGAGCACACCATAGTAAATAGCCTCACTAGGGGGCATTTTAGCGATTATCTCTCTAATCACTGGGCCATATTCTTCACTGCGGAGGGTGGTTTCTTCAGAGAGATAATCACTACTACCCACCGTTTTTTCTTTGGTATGTTTTTCAAGAAGCTGTACCAGACCCTGTGTAATATTATCTGCTTTTAGATATAGTAGCAATTGGCCCAATTCACGGTTCATGGTATTGTTCACATGGGGGAAATAAGCGTTTAACCTCTTGGCTGTAGTTCGCCTATCAGCGGTATTGGGCGATCCCATTCTGATGAACAACAACTGATAACTTCTCAAAAGGTTTATTTGTTCCTCTTCCGATTGCGTTTCTAATTGAATGGTATTCAGTTTGAGCAAAATTTTGGATAGTAAGCCTTTATCACCTTGTCTCGCCAAGCCAATACTCGCCTCAATTATTTTTTTGGAATCTTCTTCTTCAAAGAATCGATTTTGCCATTGTTCTACAGGTTGGTGTTCAAGGGCAATTCGTGAGGCATAGCGAATAAATCGGTCAGAGTGGTTTAGATTCTCCCATGCCAAGGGAATGGCATCTGCAGAGAACTGAGTATGGTATTTTTCAATACGGTGTCGCAATTTTCGAAGATTGTCGGATTCTCTGTCGGTCGTATTTCCAGCAGTTCCTAAATCGGTTCCGGTGTAACGAAGGCGATATAAATGGGAATTTATTCTACGCCCTCCCGTTGTAAAATACAGATTGCCATCAGCACCGGCTATCATATCGGTAAGGGGTAGGGGAGTACCTGACAGAAATTCTCTTCGCTCGGCCGAATAACTACTTCCTTTAGGTTTCAAATCGGTAAAATAAATGGTTCCGAAACTCCAGTCCATCAAGAAAAGTCCGTTTTTATAGTTGGTGGGAAAATTCAGTTTTGCTCCTGAGAGTACCGCAGTTGGGGAGCCTTGTTCTAAATTATGAACTACCGGAAGCGCATCAGGGTAATATTCGGGCCATTTGCCCGATCCCGTTCGCCAGCCATACTCGCTTCCGCTGGTTACATGGCAGATTCTTGTTGGTCGATACCAGGGCATTCCAATGTCCCATTCCATATCCGCATCGTAGGCAAATAATTCGCCATCTTGGTTAAAAGCCATATCAAACGGATTTCGGTATCCGGCCGAGATGATTTCCCAATCTGTTCCATCTGGATCAAATTTGGCGATCCAGCCACCGGGTGCTTTAATTTCAGTTGCATGTCCCCTAGCATCCAAATACGGGGTAAATAGGTTGTCTTCGCCCCAATTGGTGGGCAGACGGCTGTTCTCTAAAAGTGATTCGGGAACTTTAGTATGATTTCCGGCGATAAAATAGATTTCTTTCCCATCAGGGGAAAGAACTAAACTATGCGGTCCGTGTTCCCCGGCACCTTTTAGCTTTAGTAGCATTTCTACTTTATCTAACTCACCGTCATCATCGGTATCTGTAATTCGGTATACGCCGCTGCCATTTTCTTGATTATCGGGCACATCATCATCCCATGTTTTGTTGACGGCGACATACAGACTATTAAAGGCCCAGAGTAGGCCATGTGCCTCACCTATTTCAAAATCAAGAGGGTGTACGTTATTGGAATTCAATGTATCACCTTCTTTAGGTACTTTGAATCGATAGATCTTTCCATATTGATCGGAAGCGTACATAATGTTACCATCGCCTTGGGCCAATGCTACCCATGAGCCCTGTTCATGTATACTGGGGCGGTACAAATCTTCTAGAACAAAATTGTCGGGTAAGTTGAATTTGATTTCTTTTTCTTCTGTTATTGCTGTGGTAGTATCTTTTTTACAAGCAATAAAAAAACAGCTCAAAACTAATAAGCTGATTGCGGTTTTGATTTTGTACATAATAAGTGGTATGACCGATTTTCTATAAAAGTAGTGAAAAATGGTATACTAAAATGCGGCTTAAGAAATAGGCAGATGGTACTGCGAACGGGTTTTTGGTCTCAAATAGATGATTTATAGCGAGTACTTTTCAACCCCTCGTAAACCACAATACCCACGGCATTTGCCAAATTCAAACTACGAATTCGGGTACTGTACAAAGGTATTTTGTACAATTTGTTTTTATGGGCGCCAGTTATCTCAGTAGGTAGCCCAACAGATTCTTTTCCGAATATCAGAAACATGTCGTCCTTGAAATCGATGGACCAATGTTCTTGTTCGCCATTACTTGAAAAAAAGATCATATTCTTGTCATTATTGATAAAGAAAAAGTCATCGATACTTTCGTAAATAGTGAGTGATATATATTGCCAGTAATCAAGGCCTGCACGTTTAAGCCGTTTGTTGTCAAGTTCAAAGCCAAAGGGTTTTACCAGATGTAGGTTTGCACCGGCAGCCAATGCAAGACGGCCGATATTGCCCGTATTATTAGGTATTTCGGGTTCGACAAGAACGATATTGAAAGCCATTATCTATGTATCGATTTAAGATATAACCGCTCTACTTTTTCTCTGGCCCAAGGTGTTCTGCGCAAAAATTTCAAGCTTGATTTAACCGATGGGTTGCTTTTAAAACAGTTGATGTTTATCTTATTCGAAAGTTCTTCCCATGTGTATTTTTGGGTAAGCTGTTCTAAAATATCAACCAATTTTACCCCATGTAACGGGTTGTTTGGTTGTTCTTGGGCTGAGGTGTCTTTATTATTCATAATCCAAAATTCACAAACTCTTATAACTTCGATTTCTTCACTCTAGGAAAAAGGAACGGTTGTAAATGAAAAAACTCCGGTAATCAGCCGGAGTTTATTCATCAATCAAAAAACGAACAGTCATGATAAACTGTTGTTACTTTCAAAATTACAATTTATATGCCAAATTTCCTATTTAAGGTTTATTTAACATCTAATTTACGCCTTGGTTAACCAAGATATGTTTTCAATATCTTACTTCTTGACGTATGTTTTAGTCTTCGAATTCCTTTTTCTTTAATTTGACGAACCCGTTCTCTGGTGAGCTCAAAAGTCTCGCCAATTTCTTCTAAGGTCATTGGTTGGTGTCCTGCAAGGCCAAAGTAGAGACGAATAACATCAGCTTCACGTGGCGTTAAGGTCTCCAAAGCCCGTTCGATTTCTGTTCTTAGAGATTCATTTAAGAGTTCTCTATCAGGGTTTGGTGATTCACCGCTACGAAGTACATCGTAGAGATTTGAATTTTCACCTTGTATCAAAGGAGCATCCATAGATACGTGACGTCCTGAATTTTTTAATGATTGTTTTACATCATCAACGGTCATGTCCAATTCTTTTGCGATCTCTTCAGCTGAAGGCATTCTTTCGTGTGCCTGCTCCAAAAAAGCAAATGCTTTGTTGATTTTATTGATCGAACCGATTTTGTTTAATGGTAAACGAACAATACGTGATTGTTCTGCCAATGCCTGTAAAATCGATTGGCGAATCCACCAAACGGCATAAGAGATAAACTTGAAACCACGGGTTTCATCAAAACGTTGTGCCGCTTTGATCAAACCGAGGTTGCCCTCATTGATCAAATCAGGTAAAGTAAGGCCTTGGTTTTGGTATTGCTTTGAAACCGATACCACGAATCTGAGATTGGCTTTTGTTAGTTTTTCAAGAGCGAGATGATCGCCTGCCTTGATACGTTGTGCCAATTCTACTTCTTCATCTGCGGTAATCAAATCGACTCTGCCGATTTCTTGCAAATACTTGTCCAAAGATGCGGTCTCTCTATTGGTGACCTGTTTTGTGATTTTTAGTTGTCTCATCTAAAGGTTTTACGTGTAATAAGTTCATTATGCATTAGCTGCATATACTTATACGTAAAAAACTTGGAAATGTTACAATTAGATAAAAAAAAGTCGACTTATTAGTTTAAGTGCATAAAAAAAGCCCCAATTGTATACGTTGAGGCTTTTGGTTTTATGATCGGAGTTTAATCTCTTCTCGGCTTACGATCTCTATTTCTATCATTTCGACCGCGATCGTTGTTTCTACGTGGTGGTCTTTCAACATACCCTTCAGGTTTTGGCAATAATGCTTTGCGTGACACCTTGTCTTTACGGGTTCTTGGATCGAAGCCTACATATTTGACATCGAATACGTCACCCATATTTACCACATCGGTAACATTTTCAGTACGTTCCCAGGCAAGTTCTGATATGTGTAACAATACTTCATTGCCAGGAGCATCTTGATATTCTACAACTGGACCAAAATCAAGTATTTTAATGACCTTTACTTCATAAACATTTCCTGCTTCTGGTTTGAACATCAACGAATCTATTTTCGCTAATACGGCATCTATGCCGTCTTGGTCAGTACCCAAGATCTCAACGATACCCTCTTCAGTTACGGGATCTTCATTGATAACTATGGTACATCCTGTTTCTTTCTGAAGTTCTTGGATCACTTTTCCGCCAGGACCGATCAAGGCGCCTATGAATTCATTTGGTATTGTTTTTGTCACCATTTTCGGAGCATGTGATTTCACATCCGCATTTGGTGTCGCAATGGTATCGGTCAATTTACCGAGTATATGTATACGGCCTTCTTTTGCCTGTATCAAGGCTTTCACCAAGATTTCGTAGGATAATCCTTTTACTTTAATATCCATTTGGCAGGCAGTTATACCATCTGCTGTACCAGTTACTTTAAAGTCCATATCGCCTAGGTGATCTTCATCTCCTAAAATATCGCTCAATACCGCATACTTTCCTGAGTCGGCATCAGAAATCAATCCCATGGCAATACCGGAGACCGGTTTTGTCAATTGAACTCCTGCATCCATCAAGGCCATGGTTCCTGAACATACGGTCGCCATAGAAGACGATCCGTTAGATTCAAGTACTTCTGAAACTACACGAACTGTGTATGGACAATCTTCAGGTATCATTCCTTTTAACGCACGTTGTGCTAGGTTTCCGTGTCCTACTTCCCTTCTTGAGGTTCCTCTAATGGGTCTTGCTTCACCCGTACAGAAAGGTGGGAAGTTATAATGAAGGTAAAAAGTCTCTTCACCTTCGTATGATGGCATATCTATTTTGTTGGCCTCCCTAGAAGTTCCTAAGGTGACTGTTGCCAATGCTTGTGTTTCTCCTCTGGTAAAAATAGCCGAACCGTGTGTTGACGGAAGATAATCTACCTCGCACCAAATTGGGCGAATCTCGTCGGTCTTTCTGCCGTCTAAACGCATACCTTCGTTAAGGGTCAAATCTCGCACCGCAGCTTTTTCGGCTTTGCGGTAGTAATCGGAAATCAAATGCCCTTTTTCTTCCAATTCTTCTTCGGAATAGGTGGCCTTGATTTCATCTTTAATCGCTGAAAAGGCCTCGCTTCGCTCGTGCTTCGCAGAACCAGCTTTGGCTACTGCGTACACTTTATCGTAAGCCAAATCGCGGATTTTCTTCTCCAGCTCCTCGTCTTCGGCACCTTGCTCATATTCGCGTACTTCTTTTCTTCCGAAGGCGTCGGCCAGTTTCATTTGGGCGTCAATCTGTTTTTTAATGGCTTCGTGAGCGAATTTAATGGCCTCGACCATTTCTTCTTCTGAAATCTCGTCCATTTCACCTTCTACCATCATCACCGAATCAGCAGAGGCGCCGATAATCATTTCAAGATCACTTTCCAGCAATTGCGAACGGCTAGGATTGATAATGAACTCACCGTTAATACGGCCTACACGTGCCTCTGAAATGGCACATTCGAACGGAAAATCCGATAATTGAATGGCTGCCGATGCGGCCAATCCGGCCATGGCATCCGGCATGACATCCTCGTCGTGTGACATCAATTGGATCATTACCTGGGTCTCGGCGGTATAATCCTTTGGAAAAAGGGGGCGTAAAACACGGTCTACCAGTCGCATGGTCAATACTTCGCCATCGCTAGGCCGGGCTTCTCTTTTAAAGAATCCGCCGGGATAACGGCCTGAAGCCGCAAACTTTTCACGATAGTCTACAGTAAGGGGTAGAAAAGGCAAATCTTTTTGTTCGTAGTTTGAAACTACTGTACATAACAACATACATTTACCTGATTGTACAACAACAGAACCGTGGGCCTGTTTTGCCAATTTTCCGGTTTCGATAGAAATTTCTCTGCCGTCGCCAAGGTCGATGACCTCTTTAAATACTTTTGGAATCATAAATTTGATTTTAAACCCGGTATTTTACCGAATTTGTTAAACAATGGTCTTTCCGCCATTCTTACTGGTCGGATGTGTTGTGTTGTGTTGACCAATGAAAAACTATGTGCAGCTTTTTGTTCTTGCGCTTTGCCAATGCAAAGACTTTTATAAAAAAATAGGACCCGATAATTTTCAGGCCCTACTAGATATTATTTTCTGATTTTCAATTCTTTGATAAGTTCACGATATTTTACAACATCTTTCTTTTTCAAATAATCTAACAGACTCTTTCTTTTACCCACCAATTTTACCAGTGAGCGTTCTGTATTGAAGTCTTTGTGGTTTTTCTTAAGGTGTTTACTAAGATGGTTGATACGGTGTGTGAACAATGCCACCTGACCTTCGGTCGAACCTGTGTTCTCTTCTTTTCCGCCGTGCTTCTTAAAGATCTTGGCTTTTACTTCTTTTGTTAAATACATTCCAATATTAATTTCAATGATTTTTATGTACCTGATCGGTTTTCAATCAGGGCGCAAAGATAGGGTTATTTTGGTATCTGCCTATGTAATTTCCCCCATTTCTTTTGGTCGGTTATATCTTGATGAACAGCTTGTTGCGATAGAGTATGTACAAGAACGACCAGATGAGACCTAACGCACCAATAGATATAAGAGCATCGTGCCACTTCTCGTCGATCGGATTCAGTAATCCACCAAATAGTTTATTTGAAGTCGCATTGAAATCAATAAAGCTATATGCAAAATAAATGGTCAATGAGTTCATGCCTATTACCTTGAAAAAGAAAGCCCACTTTCGGTATCCTCTTATATCTATCAACCAGTAGAACAATGCAAGTATTAAAAAGCCCATACCACCTGTCAATAAAATAAATGAGCTTGTCCATAATTTTTTGTTTATCGGAAAATGTAAGCTCCATATCAGTCCGATAACAACCGCAATTACCCCAGTAATGATCAGGGTCTGCATTTTTTTGGTATTGTCGGAATTCTGCTCTCGCAACAAATCACCTGCCCTAGTGCCCAAGACCGTTAGGCATAGTGCCGGTAGTTGGGTGAACAAAGCCAATTCGTCATAGGTTCCTTGCCTAAGTATACCGGGCATCAGGTTTCGGTCGATCCATCCGACAAGATTTCCCTCAAATGTAAGATCGCCTGCCCCGAACCCAGGAACGGGTATGAGGTAGAGTGCCCCATAGTAGGCTACCAATATGCCAACAACCCAATATAGCCTTTGCGTTTTCGTGAAATTAAGATAGAGTACAGCGGTAATGAACGTCGCGATACCAATGCGACCAAGAACGCTTCCGAATCTGATTTCTGAAGGGTCGAACAGCGGGATTGGAGCGTTTTTATATATGATGCCCAAAACAACCAAAATAACCATCCGCTTAAAGGCTTTTTTGTACAGGTCGGCTTTCGAAACGTTTTTTTCGATATTTCTACTTAAAGAAAAACTTAAAGAAACCCCGGCGATAAATAGAAAAAGGGGCATGATGAAATCATAAAAAGTAAAACCATCCCAAGCGGGGTGTTCTAATTGTTCCGCAAGTACATCAACCCAGGCCCAACCTGTTTTTCCGCGAATAAAATATAGAAAAGTCGCTCCCCCTGATATAAAGAACATATCAAAGCCCCGTAGCGCATCTATTGAGAGTAATCTTTTGTTTTCTTCTTTCATTGGTCGGTGTAGTGGTCGATTATTTTATAATCGTAGCAATTTACCATAAAGAATCCATTTAGGTAACTATTCACCCAAATTTAAAAAGCACATATTCTACTTATAATCAGCTTGTTAATTATTTTACCGCAAAGGACGTAGTGGTTGAACGCAAGGAACGCAACGGTTAATCTATTGTTTTTCTACACTTTGCGACCTTTGCGTATTTCTTTGCAACCTTAGCGGTTGTAATTATATACTACTCATTACCATTTAGTTAACATTGGGTGAATAGTTACCCATTTAGGCAAGTTTTAGCCAAAACAAGAATCAACTTATTTTTTCACATCTTGTCAAACTGTCTTGATTTCTGGCTTAACATGAAATAGAAGCAAAACCATAGAGATAAATAAAATAAGAGCAAGAACAAAGGGTCTTACGGAACCTCGTTACGATCTGATAGGGTTGTTCTGAATCAAATCTATATATAGGTTTATATTTTTCTTTAATTCGCTTCTATGGGTTATAAAATCTAAAAAGCCATGCTCTTTTAAAAACTCGGCAGTTTGAAAACCCTTGGGCAATTCTTTACCAGTTGCTTCTTTTACTATTCTTGGGCCTGCGAAACCTATCAATGCCCCAGGTTCAGAAATGTTGATATCGCCCAACATGGCGTAAGAGGCGGTTGTGCCACCGGTAGTTGGATCTGTGCAAAGTGAGATATAAGGTAGCCCCGCCTCGGCAAGTTGTGCTAATTTGGCCGAAGTTTTTGCCAATTGCATAAGCGATAATGCAGCTTCCATCATTCGGGCGCCACCTGATTTTGAGATCATCACAAAGGGCACTTTCTTTTTTATGGCAAAATCTATGGCACGGGCGATTTTTTCGCCTACAACACTGCCCATTGAACCACCTATAAAAGTAAAATCCATACAAGCGACAACCAAACTTTTGTTCAATGATTTGCCTATGGCCGTTCTCACTGCATCTTTTAACCCAGTCCTCTTTTTTGCATCTTTTAAGCGATCTGTATATTTTTTGGTGTCTTCAAATTTTAAGGGGTCTTTTGAAGATAGCTTAGTGTCTAACTCTTTGAACTTGTTGTTGTCAAAGAGAATTTCAAAGTATTCTTTACTGCCTATACGAACATGGTAATCATCTTCAGGGCTGACATAAAAATTTTTTGCCAATTCTTCGGATTCCACAATTTTTCCAGTGGGTGATTTGTACCAAAGCCCTTTAGGAATGTCTTTCTTCTCTTCGGTGGCAGTCTGTATTCCTTTTTCCTTTCTTTTGAACCAAGCCGTCATAATCTTTCATGTTAAAATTAAGGATACTTTATAGTGTGTCTATATTGTTCAGGTCTTCAAAAGCTTTTTTCAGTCGGGCTATAAAACTTTTTTCGCCTTCGCGCAACCAAACTCTGGGGTCGTACGATTTTTTGTTGGGCTCATCGGCTCCGTCAGGGTTACCGATTTGTGACTGTAAATATTCTTTTTTATTTTGAACATAGTCTCTTACGCCTGCTAGAAAAGCGTATTGAAGGTCTGTATCGATATTCATTTTTATAACCCCGTAGCTGATGCCCTCACGAATTTCCTCTACACTTGATCCAGAGCCACCGTGAAAAACGAAATCGATATGGTTGTGTTCGAC
>VAPK010208859.1_pt1 | contig 11338 bp, 10 predicted proteins | sample 3395031 | NCBI WGS metagenome assembly VAPK01 (sample SAMN08290443, study PRJNA428436) | hydrothermal vent metagenome | isolation source: Deep-sea hydrothermal vent chimney 1 | place: Pacific Ocean: Juan De Fuca Ridge
CCCCCGCACAATTCACTCTGAGAGGATCAAGATGGCTTAAGTTATACTCCGGCCCAGGAGAAAATTTTCCACCATATCCACGTCATGCTTACTACCAATAATAAGGGGTACCCGCTGATGCAGAGACTCCGGCTCAATATTTAAAATATTGCGGCCGTCACCGGTGATAGCCCGGCCACCGGCCTGCTGGGCCAGAAAGGCAAAGGGGGCCGCCTCGTAAAGGAGTCTGAGTTTACCACTTGGTAGCTGCGGATTCCTTTTATCCTTGGGATAGAGAAATATACCGCCGGCAATCAGGTTACGATGAAAATCAGAGACCAGAGTACCTATATAACGGGCGCTTAACGGACGGCCGTCGGCCTCATCCACATCCTTGACATAATCAATATAACGGCTTATTCCCTCATCCCAGAAACGGCTGTTGCCCTCGTTAATACTGAAGTATTTAGCCCGCTCCGGAATCTTCATGTCGGGGTGAGACAGATAAAATTCCCCGACACTGGGATCCAGAGTAAAACCCTGCACACCATCGCCAGTGGTAAATACCAGCATGGTGCTTGAACCATAGATAATATAACCGGCCGCCACCTGTTCAGAGCCCTTCTGCAGCAAATCTTCCAGGGTACCCTGGCCAGTGGTCAGCGAAGAGCGGCGGCGGTGAATGGAAAAGATAGTGCCGATACTGACATTGACGTCGATATTAGAGGAACCATCTAAGGGGTCAACCGCCAGGGTATATTTGCCCTCATAGCCCTCGGCCACCGGTACCACATCGTCCTCCTCTTCAGAGGCGATGGCACAGAGATAGCCACAGCGTGACATCCGCCGTTTAATGGTATTATTGGCAAATTCATCCATTTTCTGGACATTTTCGCCCTGGACGTTTATCTTACCGGAGAGTCCGATAATATCGGCCAATCCGGCCATATTGACCTCCGCGGATATGGTCTTGGCGGCCACAATAAGTTCCGAGAGCAAACCGGACAGCTCACCGGTGGCCTCGGGATGCAGGCGTTGAATATCCAGAATATAACGACTGACGGTAATTCCTAATGGTCTATTCATAGCTTCTCCTGAAAACATATTTTATTGTAAGAGTTCACCAACACCTCATCTTCGCCCGTTTTGGAATTCTCACATACAGAGGTATATATTCGGAATCCAAACGAACAGGAAAACGCAGATTCCGAATCCAAGGCACTGCTAAACTCTTACGGGTCGGGGTTATTCTAAATAAGTACCCTTAGTGAACTGGTACATTTTATTCTAAACTTTTCGGCAGAAGATACCTCATAAATAAAAAAATTTCACATTATCTTTTAGCGGCCGATATAACAGTAACATACGGTAAAGAACATTAACCGCCCTTTGTAAGGGCTCTACCATAGGCCGCTTCCGGCTTGAACTACTATGACAATTCGTAAATTCAGCGCCTGGATAATTCTTATTATCCTCATTGTAACCCCTTTTATAAACTGGCGTCTCGGAGCGGTAATCTGGCTCTGTGCCTGGATTATATATGTCCTGCAGATGGTTATCAGTAAAATACGCCGCCCGCCGCCCCCCGATCAGGAATAATTATAGCATTCGATTGCCCCTTGAGCTTTTAAATGTTATTAAACACTGTTACGAAGCGACAAATTCTCTGTTTCCGGCATTCCTCCTTCATCCCATATGGACTAATAATGATAAAAAGACTTTTTAAATTAATGCGGGTTAAATTAAGCACCGGCAGCGCCAAACGCCCCTCTGCCCCGCCCGCCGTGCCGTTAGACGAGGAAGAGCCCAGCGCGGCCCCTCAGAAAACGGCGGACAAGCAGGTTAAAACTAATAAACATTCCGCTGAAAAACCAGCTGAAAAAAAATATCGCCGTCCCAAGACACCCCCCAAAGCCAAGACCACGCCATGGGACATAAAAGAGTTTGAGGTAGTATCAGAGCCAGGCAAGACCCGTTTCCATGACCTCAATCTGCCCCCGGAGATTATGCACGCCATTGCTGATCTCGGATTTCAATACTGCACCCCTATTCAGGCCGAGACCATTGCCCAGACCATGAAAGGGGCGGATGCCATCGGCCAGGCCCAAACTGGTACCGGAAAGTCGGCCGCCTTTCTGATTGCCATCATGTGTACCCTGCTTGCCGACAAGAACGCCAAACGTCAGAAAGGTGTGCCAAGGGCGTTGATAATTGCCCCCACCAGAGAATTAGTGATGCAGATTGCCAAAGACGGACAGGATCTGGCCAAATACTGCCGCCTGAATATTGGTGCCGTCTTCGGCGGCATGGATTATGAAAAGCAGCAGCGGGAAATCGAAGGGCAGCCTATTGACATTCTAGCCGCCACTCCAGGACGGCTCATTGATTTCCAACGCCGCCGGATTGTTGATCTCAGCGCCGTGAAAACCATGGTTATTGATGAGGCAGACCGTATGCTGGATATGGGGTTCATCCCCGATGTCCGGCGCATTGTTAACAGCACCCCAGCCAGGGACAAGCGCCAGACCCTGATGTTCTCCGCCACCATAACCACTGACGTTCAGCGTCTCGCCAGCCAATGGTGCAAAAATCCTATTAAGGTTGAGGTCGCGGCCGAGAATGTCGCGGTGGATACCGTAGAACAGATTATCTATCTCGCCACGGCTGAGGAAAAATACAGTATTCTATATAATATGATAGTCGGCCATAAATTAGACAAGGTGCTGGTCTTCACCAACCGCCGCGATGAAACCAGACGGCTTACAGAACGGCTGACCCGCAATAATATAAGCTGCGATATGCTCTCTGGCGATGTGGCTCAGAAAAAGAGAATGACTACACTGGAGAGATTCAGAAACGGCCACATTAAGGTGCTGATAGCCACCGATGTGGCGGGACGAGGCATCCATATTGATGGAATCAGCCATGTGTTTAATTATTTTCTTCCCTATGAACCGGAGGATTATGTCCATCGCATCGGCCGTACCGGCCGGGCCGGCCACCATGGCACAGCCATCAGCTTTGCCGATGAAGAGGCGGCCTTTTATCTGCCGGATATTGAAAAATATATTGACCACAAACTAAAATGTGTCTATCCCGATGACGAGTTATTAAAAACTCCTCCCAAGGGTACAGGAAAACCTGCCGCTAAAAAAAATAAGGGGCAGACCGGCAAGCGCTACAGCCGCGGCGGCCCACGCCGCAACGAATCTCCCGGTAGAAGACGCCGCCCAGCCTCAAATCATAGCGCCGGCCAGAGCCAACGGCATTAATCACGTTGATTTTCCCGGCTACACTAAAAAAACTATGACCGAGAACAAACAATTAAGCGCCGTTTATCGTTTCTTAGCTCAGGCCATGCGCTATCCGGAAGCAGAATGGCTGAATGAGATCTTTAAGAAACAACTTTTAGAACTTCTTCACTCACTCCAATGGCAGGAAGAAGCCGCAGCCCTGAGCTTTAACCCAGCCTCATCCCATGATCTTGAGATTATCCAGGTTGAGCATACCCGCCTCTTCATCAGTGCCGCGGGCGGTGTTTACGCCTCACCCTATGGTTCCGTTTATTTAAGTGAGTCAGGTACCCTGCTCAACGAATCAACCGATAAAGTAAGAGATTTTTACCGCCGAAACGGCTTTGATCTGGCTGATGATTATGAGGTGGCCGATCATATTGTCAATGAGTTAGAATTCTTGGGTTTACTTACCGCCAACGACATGTTAAAGGCAGAACAGGAATTTTTAAAAACCTATTTCCGCCCCTGGTTCACTACCTTTGCCGAACAGGTAAGAGAGGCGGCAGAGATTCCATTTTACAAAATTATTATTAAGCTCATTGATTTTTTCACCAGAGATGAGTGACCAGGCGCGCAAGCGCCCTACCCGGCCTCGCTCTTCCGCCTTATATTCCCCAACTCCATAATCAACCACAGACGCCGCAGGGTATCCCTGACTTCCTTGTCCGCCATGCCGGCGGTCAGCTGATTAAATTCAACCTGACGGGCAGCATCAACCGGCCCCGGAGACGGAAGGACTTCCTCAGTTTTAACTGTCGGCCGCCAGGGGCCATGGCAGAGCTTGAAACGAATATCCCGCAGTTGTAAATTTTCACATTCATCCCCGGACAGGGCGGTTAGACGGCCATTCAGACGTTGGAGAATGGCTCTGGTTTCAAATTGGAGCTGCTGGCCCCATACCGGATCAGAGACCTCAAGCCACAGAGTATCTCCTCTGATAACCATGGGCCGGGCGTGAGCGGTTATTTCAGGGGCCAGCACCTCATTCCAAAAGAGAAATACCTGGTTAAGACCCAGTTGACGCTGCCAGTTACGGCGCTTGGCATAACCACTCAGTACCTCTCCCAAGGCACTGATATCGCCCCCCCGTTTAGTCACCGAATTAATGTTTAAAGGAACGCTGACCGGTGAATTTCATGGCCACATCAGCCTCATTGCAGGCCTCAATGGTCTCAAAATCACGCATGGAACCACCGGCCTGGATAATGGCGCTCACCCCCTGCCTGATTCCAACATCCGCCCCATCCCGGAAGGGAAAAAAGGCGTCAGAGACCATCACCGAACCCACTAAGCCAGCTTTATCGGCCTTGGTCTGCTCATCAATTTCGTCCAACTCTGACTGTTTACGGCTGCCCTTCTCCACGGCCAGTAATAAATCGCCATAGGGGATACCGTGTTTGTCAAAGCAAAGGGCATCGGCATATTTGATATAAGCCTTGTGAACGGCGATCTCGGCCACCCCGACTCTATCCTGCTCACCAGTGCCGACCCCCACCGTACAGCCATCTTTGACATAAAGTACTGAGTTAGAGCTGACCCCGTGCTCCACGGCCCAGCCAAAAATCATATCGTCAATCTCCCGCTGATCCGGCTCCCGCTCCACCCTGTACTCTTTGCCTTTGTAGGTGGTAACCGCCGGTTTTAAATCGGCCGCGGAACGAATACTGTTAATGGCCGACTGCTGGGCGATAATCCCGCCGTCAATCAGGCTTTTAAAATCAACATAGCGGAAATGTTCATAATCCTGGAGCCGATCTATACGGGGAATTTTGACAATTCGTAAATTTTTGCGGCTCTTTAAAATATCAACCGCCCCCTCCTCAAAATCCGGAGCCACTACCACCTCAAGATAATTCTTACTGATCGCCATGGCCGTAGCCTTATCGCAGGCTCGATTCAGCGCCACACAACCGCCGAAGGCGGCAATACGATCGGCCCGGTTGGCCCGCTCATAAGCCATACTCAAGGAATCTCCCAAAGAGGCCCCGCATGGATTATTATGCTTTAAAATAACTGCCGCCGGAGTCTCCGGTATATATTTGATGATATTTAAGGCGTTATCAATATCGGTTAAATTGATTTTACCGGGGTGTTTACCGGCCTGAAGCATATTCTCATCGCTTATGGCACTCACCAGACCATTGCCGGGCTCAATGAATTTACAGTCTCCCAGAGTAAGATTGCCATTCACCAGTTCATAGAGAGCGGCCTCCTGATTGGGGTTCTCGCCATAACGCACACCCCGCTCATCAACACTGCCATCCTCCGTGGTTATCTTCCAGGTTCTCTTCTTATAGATCAACCGCTGGTCATCAAAGGAAATTGTCATCTCCAAGGGGAAATGATCACCAAGAATTGTGGAGTACATCTTCTTTAAATCTGCCATTATTTTTCTCCCTTATACAAATAATAAAATAATAAAATTGTCTAACTAGGCTGATGAAAAGTCAGCCGGAGGCCACCATCTGAAAACCAGCGTCCCAGTCCTTACGTACCGGTTCCAGGCCCCTCTGACGAATAACAGCGCAGACCTCATCAACTGAGCGGTGGTCATCGACCTCAAACTGTTCAGTGGCCTCCTGCTCATCACTATAACCTCCTGGAGCGGTGCAGGAACCGGCTGAATAGCGGGTGGGGCCCAGCCCCAGCATACCATCCCGATAACGAGCCTCCTCTCTGGTGGAAATCAAAAGCCCCACATCATGATCAAAGATACGGAGGGCAAAAAGGAGCTGGCTTAACTGCCGTTCATCCACCGCCCGCAGGGCGGTAAAGCCCCCGGCAGCAGGCTGCAGGCGCGGAAAAGAAACGGTTAGGGCTGTACGCCAGAACTGATGCCGCAGCCAGGCAAGATGCATGCCGAGAGCCATGCCCTCCGCCCGCCAATCACTTAAACCGAGAAGAGCGCCGATACCGACCTCCCGCATCCCTGCCGCCGCCGCTCGTTGCGGGGTGGCAAGACGATAATCATAATCACGTTTTTTACCGCTCAAGTGCAGAGTAGGATACAACTCACGGTCATAGGTCTCCTGGTATACTGCCACACTGGTAATCCCGGCCGCGAAGAGTTGGGCGTATTCATCCTCATCGAGCGGCTGAATCTCAATAGAAATAGCGGCAAAATGATCCCGCAGCCGCCGGGCCAGAGCCACAAAATAATCGACTCCGGCCCGCTCCGGAGCCTCACCGGAGACCAGAAGAATATGATTAATCCCGCGGCTTTTAAGAAGTTCCGCCTCACGAGCGGCCTCATCTATATCCAGAACCCGCCTCTTTATGCTGTTACCGGAGGAAAATCCACAATAAACGCAACGATTAACACAATAATTGGAGACATAGATAGGGGCGTAAATCTGAATGGCGCAACCGAAACGCTGACGGGTAATCTCGGCCGAACGAGCGGCCAGGGCTGTAAGACGGCGGCCGGCAACGGGTGACAGGAGAGCCGCGAAGTCATTTAGGGTGGGCCGGAGTGTCCGTAAGGCCTGTTGAACCGCGGCGTCATCGGCCCGGCGGCTCATATCCCGCAATTGCTTAAAGTCCGGCAGGCTGAAATTACTCATCGCAAAAAATCAAGCCCGGTCTGGGGTGATGAGGCCGCCGCCCGGCCACTGATGGCACCCAGACCGGCCTTATAGGCCCGGCGGCCGGCAATAACCGCCTGCCCAAAGGCGGCCGCCATGGCCACCGGATCACCAGCAACGGCAATAGCGGTATTAACCAGAACGGCATCAGCTCCCATCTCCATGGCCGCTGCCGCCTGCGAGGGGGTGCCGATACCGGCATCCACGACCACCGGTATCTCCATCTGTTCAATAATAATCTCCAGCAGGGGGCGGGTAAGCAGGCCGCGATTGGTACCAATTGGAGCGCCAAGGGGCATCACCGCCGCTGTCCCCACCTCCTGTAAACGCAGAGCCAGAAGCGGATCGGCATTGATATAGGGCAGGACAACAAAACCGTCCCGCACCAGTTCTTCTGCCGCCTTTAAGGTCTCCACTGGATCGGGAAGCAGGGTGCGGGGATCGGGGGTGACCTCTAATTTAAGCCAGTTACCGCCCCCGGCCGCCCGGGCCAGACGGGCCAGGCGCACAGCCTCCACCGCGTCCCGCGCCCCGGCCGTATTGGGGAGAAAAAAGAATCTCCCGCCGCCAATGGCCTGCATAATATCATCACCCGGATCATCTAATTCAACCCGGCGCAGAGCCACGGTTACCATCTCACATTCGGAGGCCTCCAGAGCCTGGCGCATAATATCAGAGGACGAAAATTTCCCGGTTCCCACGAAGAGGCGGGAGGCGAATGTCTTATCGGCAATAGTTAACATCTTCCGCCTCCTCCGATGAAACGGATTAATTCCACTTCTGCGCCATCAAGGAGCAGAGTGGATTGATAGTCCTGGCGGGTGATTATCCGGCCATTTACCTCAACCACCACCGTTTTCGGATCAAGATCAAGGGATTTGACATAATCGGTAATCAAGACCTCGGCCTCAAGGAACCGTTCCTCACCATTAACAATTATTTTCATAAATTACCTTTACTAATTTATAACCTGATTACTCCTTAGGGCCTGTAAAGAAACAACAGGGCCAATCCAGGAGAACCCACCGGGCCAGCCAGAACCGCTGATTAGCGGCCGTTGCCAACAATCGATTTGTCAATATAACCAACTTGCCCATTTGAGGGTAGGACTTTTTTATCGGTATAAAATTGATTAGCCGATGGTGATTAAAAGCCTCTGAAAAAATCATCCAGTTATATTATCCCGCGGCCTCATGCCGCTATTGCCATACTGCCTATACTACATATGGCCGCGGCCTCTACTCTCAATAAACGGCCAAACAAATGCCGATTACCGCCCAAAATATAAGTTTTTTCATAGCAAATTTTAAGATTGCGTGATAGAAATCAGGGAGGATTTATTTTTATAATTATAAGAAAAGTAGTAACTATTCAGCGTGATGTCTAAAAGTAACAATAATCACCGGGGTGCTGCTGAATAGTTACAGAAAAGTCTGATATTCGCAGAGGAATTATGAGAAATGATACGGATATAGCATCCCGGGCGGCTGCCCTGGCTGGGGAATTAGAGGATCGGGACAAATTATTAAAAGATCTGCTGAATTTTTCCCACAAACTACTTTTAACCTCAGACAATAAAGAACTTTACCGTATCTGCAACCAAACCGCTAAAGACTTGTTACACCTTGATTTTTCCACCCTCCTGCTCCTTGGCGACAAGGATAATTCCTTAATCATCCGCCATACCATCGGTTTCCCACAGACAATGGTGGACAGCTACACCCTAAAGGAGGGGCAGGGGCTGTCAACCATGGTGGTCAGAGAAAAGCGAATAGTCACGGTTATCGACCATGAGACCGAACAACGTTTTACTGTGCCGCCGATAGTCTTTGAGAAAAAGATAACCTCAGCCATATGCGCCCCGATGATGCTGGGTGACGAGGTATTCGGCGTTTTAATAGGCCATACGCTGCAGCGCCATATTTTTACTGAAACCGAACAAATCATCTATCAGTCATTGGCTAATCAGTCCGCCGTGGCCATAAAAAATACCACCAGCTACAAGGCTCTGAAAGAAAAGGAAACCTTACTCTCCACCATTATTGACACCGTTCGCAATCCTATTTTCTGCAAGGATCATAAAGGAAGATGCCTGGCCTGTAACTCTGCCTTTGCGGACTTTGCCGGCTGCAGTTGTGATGAGATAATCGGTTGCAGCGCTCAAAACGCCGCCCCTCTAAAATTAGCCGGAGTTTACGAAGAATCCGACCAGTCACTTTGGGAGAAGGGCGGCCGTCAGCAGTATGAAACTCAAGTAAAACATGCCGATGGCAGCATCCGCGATGTCCTGCTTTGCAAGGCCTCTTTTTATAATGACAGTGGTGAAGTTGCCGGCATAGTGGGCACCATCATGGATATCACTGAGCAAAAACGAGAGGCAGAGGAGAAGGAACAGATATTACGGCAAATGCAGCATGTCCAGAAGCTCGAAAGCCTTGGAGTGCTGGCCGGCGGCATTGCCCATGACTTTAACAACCTGCTGATGGCCATCCTGGGCAACGCCGATCTTGCCTTGGCTGAAATCTCGCCCTTCTCAGCTGCCCGTCATAACTTAGAAGCCATTGAGTCTGCCTCACGGAGGGCGGCCGACCTCTGCCGCCAGATGCTGGCTTATTCCGGCAAGGGCAAATTTGTTGTTCAGCAGTTAAACTGCAACGAACTCGTTGAAGAGATGACCCATATGCTGGAGATATCAATCAGCAAGAAGGCAGTGATGAAATTTAATCTGGCCGACAAAGTTCCCCCCATTGAGGCCGATGCCACTCAGATTCGTCAGATTATTATGAATCTGGTAATTAATGCCTCTGATGCCATCAACGACAAGTCAGGCATCATATCTATTACCACCGGCGCCATGGAGTGTGACCGCGATTACCTTAACGAAACATATATTGACGAGCAGCTTCCCGAAGGCATTTATTCCTATATAGAGGTGGCAGATACCGGTTGCGGGATGGATAAAGAGACCAGGGATAAAATGTTTGACCCCTTTTTCACCACCAAGTTTACCGGCCGGGGACTAGGCATGGCGGCAGTGCTTGGCATTGTCCGCGGCCATAACGGAGCCCTTAAAATCTACTCAGAACCCGGCCGAGGTACAACGATCAAGTTGATCTTTCCAATAGCGGCCGCTCAGGATATAAAACCAAAAGACGAGGGCCGCCAGGACAAAAACTGGCAGGGTAAAGGATTAATCCTCTTAGTTGATGATGAGGAGACTATACGGGCAGTGGGCCGTCAGATGCTTGAGCACCTGGGCTTTTCAGTCATTACTGCCGCCGATGGGCGGGAGGCCATGAAAATATTCAAAGCCAAATCCGCTGAAATTAACCTTGTTCTGATGGATCTAACCATGCCGCATATGGATGGTGAAGAGGCCTACCGGGAAATGCGGCGCACCGACAGCACAGTGCAGGTGATTATGGCCAGCGGCTACAACGAACAGGAGGTCACCCAGCGCTTTGTCGGTAAAGGATTAGTCGGTTTTATCCAGAAGCCCTTTATGATTGACGACCTGCGGGACATACTGCGTCAGTCACTGGCGACTTAAATCTTCCGAATCAGTTAGATGGCAGAGATCATTCCAGTTAATAATTACCCGGCTTTCATGTTCATATCCCAAAACGCTTAAAGAAGCCGGACTCAACAGCAGGAGCCGGGCAGCATCAGGCGGCAGAGCGAGCCAGCGGGCCGCGATCACCCGCAGCATATGGGCGTGGGCAAAAAGCAGACAATCACCGTCAACAGCCACCAGCCTGGCAATAATCTTATCGGCGCGCAGTGCTACCTGGGATAATGTCTCACCACCCGGCGGGTCGCCGCGCCAAATCGTCCAGGCGGGCTTCTCCTTGCGAATGTCCAGCGTTGTCCGGCCCTCATAAAGGCCGTAATCCCACTCCAGCAGCGCATTGGAAAACTCAACTTGTTGACCATAACCCGCCAGCCGGCAGGTCTCGGCAGCACGTTGCAGGGGGCTGGAGAGAACCAGGGCAAATGGATGAGCAGCCAGCCTGGGGGCCAACGCCCGGCCCTGGAATTTTCCGGTGTCGGTTAAGGGGATATCGGTTCTTCCGGTATGCCGCCCCACTGCGGCCCATTCCGTCTCACCGTGACGTACAAGCCAAATTTTCTGTTTATTCATAAGCATGATTGTATTTTAGGCCTTAAAAAAAACGAACTGGCTATTTTAGTAAATCTGGGGTATACACCCGTTTCCCCATTTCTTCCACAAAAAACTTCATCACCACCTGCGACAATTTGCCACATTGTAGTGCCTACCACGCTGTGTTAGTCTCCCCAACATATTTAAATATTATAATAGGCGCTGTGTTCCTGACCTTTAAGGGGATGCAGCATTGTAATTATAATAAATTAAAGGAGGAGGAGAAAAATGAGAATGCATGTGAGAGGAGAATTAAGATGGGCAATTATTCTTTTTGTGGTCTATCTGTTTAGTCCACTGGGGAATGCTGCCGCCCA
>VAPK010421091.1_pt1 | contig 11338 bp, 9 predicted proteins | sample 3395031 | NCBI WGS metagenome assembly VAPK01 (sample SAMN08290443, study PRJNA428436) | hydrothermal vent metagenome | isolation source: Deep-sea hydrothermal vent chimney 1 | place: Pacific Ocean: Juan De Fuca Ridge
AAGCACTTGTTGATGCAGGAAAAGTAATTTATGAAGCAAAATGTACTGCTTGCCATAAAATTGAAAAAAAATTCATTGGCCCTTCTCCTAAAGGAATAATGGAAAGAAGAACTGCTGCTTGGGTTATGAACATGATTCTTGATCCTGAAGGAATGGTAAAAGAAGATCCTATTGCACGACAACTGCTTATGAAATTTAGTGCCCCCATGGCTAATCAAAGCTTAACAGAAGAAGAAGCCCGAGCCGTGGTGGAATATTTTAGAACACTCTAATCTAATACATATATGAAAACCACAATTTACAGCCTGTTTGTGGCTAGTGCACTATTAATTTTTGGTGCCTGCACAAGCAGCGAAACCCAAGAAGGAGGTACAGAATCCTCCAATGTTACAACTGACAATACACCCTTAGGACAAGCATCAGTTGTTGACAACGAATCGGATCCTAATATTTTGCAAGTAGCAATAGGATCTCCTGATCACACCACGTTGGTGGCAGCGGTGCAAGCAGCACATATTGAGCACATATTGGTAAATGCAGGGCCACTTACTGTTTTTGCACCAACCAATGCCGCTTTTGATAAGCTACCCGAAGGAACTGTTGAAACATTACTTAAGCCGGAAAACGTAGGTGATCTTGCAACTATTCTTACCAGACATGCTGCTCCGGGTTCTTATAACCTTGAACAACTTAGAAAAGAAGCCAGAAAAGGAAGAAAACTTTACATGGCTACCGGTGACTATTTTGAAGTAAGTGTTGAAGGAGATGACGTTTTTGTAAATGGAGTTAAAGTGTTAGCTTCCATACAAACTTCAAATGGAATTGTTAACGTAGTTGACGAAGTTCTTTTACCTAAATCTGAATAACCCTAATTTTTAAAAAATGAAACTAACAAAATATTTATTTGTAGCAGCTTTAACGGGAGTAGCTCTTTCGTTTACAAGCTGTGATACCACGAAAAAAGAAAGCAAAGGAGCCTTAGGTGGCAACTTAGCTGAACGTTCATTTGTAGCTCCTGGAGAGCACGATGAGTTTTATGCATTTGTTTCTGGTGGATTTAGCGGACAGTTAGCTGTTTACGGTTTGCCTTCAGGAAGACTGTTTAAGGTTATTCCTGTTTTTTCTGTAGATGGCGAAAAAGCCTATGGCTTTAATGAAGAAACTAAGCCTATGCTCAAAACTTCGTATGGCTCCATTCCTTGGGATGATTCACACCACCCCGATATTTCTCAAACCAATGGTAAACTAGATGGAAGATGGGTGTTTATTAATGCAAATAATACCCCTCGTATAGCCCGAATTAGTTTGGAAACGTTTGAAACTGTAGAAATAATTGAGATTCCTAATAGTGCAGGAAATCACAGTTCTTCTTATGTTACGGATAATACAGAGTATGTAATTGCAGGTACCCGTTTTTCCGTGCCTGTACCTCAACGTGATATGCCAATTAGTGAGTATAAAGGCAACTTCAAAGGAGCCTTATCCTTTTTAAAGGTAGATCCCGAAAGTGGCGAAATGGACTTGTCGTTTCAGGTGATGATGCCCGGGTTTGATTATGACAAAGCACACCCTGGTAGAGGAAAGTCACATGGGTGGTTCTTTTATACAACCTATAATACAGAAGAAGCGCACACGTTGTTAGAAGTAAACGCTTCTCAAAACGACAAAGATTTTATTGCCGCTATTAACTGGAAAAAGATTGAAGAGTATGTAGCCAATGGTGGTGGAAAAATGATGCCTGCAAATTATGCCCACAACATATACAGCGATGAAACACATATGGCAACTTCAACTATGAAAACAGAAGTTTTAACAGTTGAGCCAAAAGATGTTCCTGGTGCTATTTATTTCTTACCTACCCCAAAATCGCCTCACGGTTGCGATGTGGATCCTTCTGGTGAGTATATTGTGGGCAGTGGTAAACTTTCGGCAAATGTTACTGTACATTCATTTACTAAAATGCTAGATGCTATTGAGAACGAAAAATTTGATGGAGATGCCTACGGTATTCCTATACTTAATTTCGAGGATATATTAGCAGGCACAGTTGTTCAGCCAGGATTAGGCCCTCTACATACTGAATTTGATGGTAAAGGAAATGCTTATACTACCTTCTTTATTTCATCTGAAGTTGTAAAATGGAAATTAGGAACCTGGGAGGTAATTGACAGAAAACCAACCTACTATTCGGTAGGTCACCTAATGATTCCTGGTGGCAATTCTCAAGAACCATTTGGTAAGTACTTGCTTGCTATGAACAAGATAACAAAAGACCGCTATTTACCAACAGGGCCTGAGGTTACGCAATCAGCACAACTGTATGATATTACTGGCGAAAAAATGGAGCTTTTACTAGATTTCCCTACCGTAGGAGAGCCCCATTATGCTGCGGGTATTCCTGCCGATTTAGTTGCACCTAACTCTAAAAAATATTTTAAACTTGAGGAAAACAAACATCCTTACGCAACCCTAAGTGAAAAAGATGTTAAGGTTGTTAGAGATGGCAGTACAGTACATATATATATGACGATGATTCGTAGCCACTTTGCTCCCGACAATATTGAAGGAATTAAAGAAGGAGATAAAGTCTATTTCCATGTTACAAATTTGGAACAAGATTATGATGTTCCACATGGTATCAGTATGATAGGTGCCAATACATCAGAACTTTTGATTATGCCAGGCCAAACAGAAACGTTTGTTTGGGAAGCAAAGAACCAAGGTGTATGGCCATTCTATTGCACTGATTTTTGTTCAGCTCTGCATCAAGAAATGCAAGGGTATGTTCGCGTATCTCCTCAAGGATCTGATGTTCCTTTAAAGTGGTCATTGGACGATGAATAGTTAGAACAAGAATGTTAGTATGTGACGAAAGGCGCCATTTACATTAGAAGATTTGGCGCCTTCGTCTATTTTTACACACTATTATATATCCTTTATAACTGTAAAATTATATCTCAAATAAGGTATATACAGGGTTTCTTGTCTGCCGAAAAGCAGACTCCTAGCTCTAAAAACAAATTTTGAACAGATGAAAAAGTCTAAAGTAACTATGATACTGGGAGCATTTTTATTGCTTTCCCTTTTTGTATTTCCAATTTGGCGTATCACTATTGGTGCTCCTCAGTACCCCGACCCCCTGGGCATGCATATATGGATTAATAAAATAACCGACCAGGAGCCCAACGATATAAAAAACATAGACTTATTGAACCATTATGTTGGCATGGCCAACATACCTGTAGAAATGCCTGAATTTGATATTTTTCCAAAAATAATTGGTGCCATGAGCCTTTTAGGAATTATTATAGGGCTTATAGGTAAGCGAAAACTGTACTTGGTTTGGTTTACAATAATGATTATTTTAGGTAGTGCAGGAATGTATGACTTTTATTTATGGGAGTATGAATATGGGCATAATTTAGACCCTACTGCTGCCATAAAATTTGTTGATTCTGAAGGAAATCCGTTGGCCTACCAACCTCCACTTATTGGCAATAAAACTATTCTAAATTTCGAAGCCAAATCATGGCCAATGACTGGCGCTTACTTATTATTTTTGGGTATGGGTTTATCGGTTGTAGCTTTTATAGTTGATAAAAGGGAAGGTGACTCTTAATAGTATGAAACCGACATGTTAAACAATATAACACAATCTGTATGCAGAAGCACTTCGGTGCGCAGGCACAAGGGAATAGTTATCTACATGGGTTCCGATAACTATCGGAACCATGCGACCATTGAAAATCAATTGTAAATATATGAAAACCATATCTACATTTATAATCATTTTTTTCTTCCTTGTTTCTTCTTGCTCAATAGAGCCGGAAAAGATAAATTATGGGAATGAAGCCTGCCATTTTTGCAAAATGACTATTGTAGATAAACAACATGCGGCCGAGGTGGTTACAACAAAAGGAAAAGTATTTAAATACGATGCCATAGAATGCATGATAAATGACTTAAAGCAAAAGGAGGGCACAAACATTGCCCTCCTTTTAATAAACGATTTTGCAGAACCAGGTAAACTAAGAGATGCTAATACCGCCACCTATTTAATAAGTAAACAAATTAAAAGCCCTATGGGAGCCTTCCTCTCTGGGTTTAAATCAAAAAAGGAGGCCACCAAAACAAAAGAAGAGTCTGGTGGATCTATTTACACTTGGACAGAAGTTCAAGACCAAATTAACTAGAAATTATGAACGTTTTAGATATAACAACTAAGCCCTTTGAAGGGCTTACCGTAGAAAAACTGCTCAAAAATGAAAATTGCGAGGCAATAATGATTAGCATTGAAGCAGGACATTCATTACCAAAACATAGCACAGCTAAAGAAGCACTACTTTTAATGCATTCAGGAGAGGCCGTTTACTCTATGCAAGGAGAAGATACCGCACTTACTCCCGGAGTAACATTTAAAATACCTACCAATATTGAACATGCAATTGTTGCTAAAAAAGATTCAATCATATTCGTAATTAGGTAATTATTCGCATTTTTGGAGCAACCGCTTACCAATATAAAGATGAAACAATTCCTTATTGTCATTCTTATTACTATACTCACTATTGGGCTCAATAATAATGTTGTTGGAAACACTATAGAAATTTGTGCTACCTGCAAGGTTAAAACTATTACAGAAGGCATTAAAGTGGCTTCTGCTGGCGATACACTGTTAATAAAAAGTGGATTTTACCAAGAAGGAGAAATAGTCATAAACAAACCCCTCGTACTACTAGGTATCAACAAACCTGTTATCGATGGTGAATCTAAAGCTGGAATTTTGGTAATTTCTGCCGATAGTGTGGTAATAAAAGGGCTAGCCATTCAAAATGTTGGTGTAAGCTATACAAAAGATTATGCAGCCATACATCTTTCGAGGTGTAACTACTTTACAATTGAGAACAACGACTTAACCAATGTGTTTTTTGGCATATTAGTAGAAAAATCACATCATGGTATCATTCATAATAACGATATTTCCAGCAATGCAGTTATAGAGCATAGTTCAGGAAATGGAATTCATCTTTGGCATAGCGATAATGTACGAGTAACCAATAATCATCTATCAAAACTAAGAGATGGTATTTATTTTGAGTTTGTTAGTGAAAGCTATATTGCCAATAATTTAAGTGAAGAAAACATCCGATATGGGCTTCATTTTATGTTTTCTAATAATAATTCGTATGTAGATAATCAATTTATAAACAACGGAGCAGGTGTAGCAGTAATGTTTTCAAAATTTATTAAAATGAAGCGCAACCAGTTTATTAAAAATTGGGGAACAGCTTCATTTGGCCTCCTGCTTAAAGAAATTTACGATGCTGAAATAGAAGATAATATTTTTGAAGAGAACACAATAGGTATTAATGTAGAGGGTTGTACAAGAATAAACTATAAGAATAACAACCTAATCAGAAACGGCTGGGCAGTAAAAATTTCAGGAGGGTGCTATGCTAATATATTTTCATCTAACAATTTCATTAATAACTCATTCGATGTTTCGTATAACAGTAAAATGAACGATAATAGTTTTGATACTAATTATTGGAGCTCTTATACAGGTTACGATTTAGATAAAGACGGTACCGGTGATGTACCGTACCGCCCTATTAAGCTTTTTTCGTACATTGTAAACCAAACACCTGAAGCCATTGTTTTGCTTAGAAGTTTATTTATTGATATTTTAAATTTTTCGGAAAAGGTGTCGCCTGTATTTACACCCGATGATTTGGTTGATACAACTCCTAAAATGAAAGTTATACATGATTGAAATAACCAATTTACATAAACACTTTGGCAAAGTACAAGTACTTGAAGGGGTAAGCCTTGACATTAACGGTGGAGGTATTTTTGCCATTTTAGGGCCAAATGGCTCAGGAAAAACTACTTTAATAAAAAGTATTTTGGGAATGGTTATACCTCAATCAGGCTCTATAAAAATTGGCAACAATTCTATAGAAGGCAAGTGGAAATACCGAGAAGAACTAAATTACCTCCCTCAAATAGCGCGTTTTCCAGAAAATTTAACGGTACACGAGCTTATTGGAATGATTAAAAATCTTCGTTCTCAACCAGCTAATGACCAAAACCTTATTGATTTGTTTGATCTAGCACCCTTTATAGATAAAAAATTGGGCAACCTTTCAGGCGGAACAAAACAAAAGGTAAACCTTGTACTCGCCTTTATGTTTGATAGCCCTTTACTGATCTTGGATGAGCCCACAACAGGGCTCGACCCCGTATCATTAATTCGCTTAAAAGACCTAATAAGAAAAGAGAAAGAGGCAGGAAAAACCATCCTTATTACCACCCATATAATGGATTTTGTAGAAACGATGGCCGATGAAATCGTGTTTCTTCTAGAAGGAAAAATTTACTTTAAAGGCACTGTTAATGAGCTCAAAAAGAAAAGTGATCGAAACGACTTAGAGCATGCCATTGCTACCATTTTAATCGAAGAAAATGTTTAAGATTTTACAATATAGTTTTTACGATTTGGTGCGTAGCCGTTGGAGTTATGTCTATTTTGCATTTTACTTAGTTCTAGGGTTTGCATTGCTTTTTTTAAATAGTAGCGTATCTAAATCAGTAATTACCTTAATGAACATCATTATTGTGCTTACCCCCATGATAGGAACCATATTTGGCGTAATGTACTTTTACAGTTCTCGCGAGTTTACAGAGCTGCTATTAGCACAGCCCATTAAAAGGTCAACCATATTTTTAGGTCAATACTTAGGTGTAGCATTGTCACTTACATTAAGTTTAGTACTTGGGTTGGGCATTCCCTTTATGGTGTATGGGGTATTTCAATCATCTGAAATTTGGAATTTTGGACTATTACTAATTTCGGGTTCGTTTCTTACCTTTATATTCGTTGCCATAGCTTCTAACATTGCTCTAAAGCACGAAAACAAAATAAAGGGTTTTGGATATGCCATATTTATTTGGCTTTTTATGGCAGTTATTTATGATGGACTCTTCCTTATTTCTTTGGTCATTTTTAATGACTACCCACTTGATAAATTTTCGCTGGTAGTCACCATGCTAAACCCAATTGACCTATCACGAATCTTAATACTACTAAAACTAGATATCTCAGCCCTACTGGGTTATACGGGAGCAATTTTCCAAAAATTCTTTGGTACTAATATAGGCATGTTCGCTTCCATAGGTGTTTTAATGGTTTGGACAGCAATTCCTGTTTATTTTATAAAAAGAATATCTAAGAAAAAGGATTTTTAGAAAATATTTTGCAACTGTTGAAGTGGTAAAAGTATTGAATTTGCGGGAATTTGGTTACAGAAAATCTAGCCCAGGAAATTCAACGAGCTCCTCTGGATGGGGGCCTTTCAAAGTGAGTCCTCTGGATTGAAAAGGGCTCAAAAAAATTATATGTAAAACTTATTGCCATGACACCTTTGTGACTAAAATTTAATTATTATTTTAGCCTGAATAGTTGCACTATTTTAAATGACAAATAATTGGCAAAAAAATCATATATAAAACAATATATTATAGATCGAAGCAGCAGTGCTATAAGAAGCCGTGCAAACCAAATAGAGATAAATGAGCTTTTTTTAGACAAAGCCAAAGGCTATGCTAAATCAGAAGTAGTTGGAAGCGAAGGAGATTTGTATGAGGTTGAAGTCAGGGATTTTCACTCGCCCAATATTAGCAGTAACTGTAATTGTCCTTACGATTGGAACAGTATCTGCAAGCACGAGGTAGCCGTTTTAAAGTGTATTGACAATCAAAAAAATAAGCAAATCAAAAAGGGAAAAACAATAAAGTACAGTAAAACAGCTCCTTATAGTATTAAGCCTTTTACGGTTATAGATGCAGCTACAATTGCTGCCCACTCCCGTGGCCATTATAATTATTTTGTATCCTTTGATGAAGATTTAGTAGAATTGCTGGAAAACGTAGTTGTTTTTCAATTGCCCATTAATGACCACTACTGGCAAGAGCATTTTGTAGAAGTAAAAGTAGAGCACAAAGATGACAGTTTAATACTTAGCTGTGAGTGCGATGCTACCAATCAGTACTTATGCATGCACCAAAACTATGCTTTACGGCTTATTAGTGATGATATTTCTCCTCTTTACTTTAATAAAAAATATAAACTAGAGCAGTGGGAAAAACAGCTGAAGCAATATGGGTACTCGCTGAAAGATGATTACCTCTCATATTTTACTGGTTATTACCAAAATGGCAATTTTAATATAAAACCAAAAATAGAAGGGTTAATGCCCATATTGGAGGAAAAAAAATGGCAAAATTTTTCAAATACCCTTACAAAAAAAACATCGCTGGAAGAGTACCTTTATTCCAAAAACGAAACTAAAACGCAAGAAAATTTTATACTGGCGGTTGGCATAAGTTTTTATTACGATCTGGAAGAAATTCCTATACAAACAAGGCTGTTAACCGGTAAATCCACAAAATCAGGGGTACTTGCCTCTCGAATTAACGAAGTTTATAGCTTAGATGATATTACCAACATAAACATCCCTTTTGCCACAGTAGCTAACACCTACCAGTTGGTATCACCCCTTTTTTCTCAAAATGTAGAAGCCCAACAGTATAAATACAACACTAATGATATAGATACTAAATATCAAATAGCCGATTACATCTTAAGTAGTCTTTCAAAACTGATATCAGAACTGGATAAAGAAGTTAGCATATACCTTGTAGAGGACGATTATTATAGAAATAAGATTACAAAAAAAGATATTGAGCTGATAAATGTGCTAAACCAATCAACCAATCTTGAGTTCCTGCTTACAGAAGAAGAAGATTTTTTTAAACTTGAATGCTATTTACTAATTGATGACAGGAAAATAAAGTTACCACATGTACAGGTAAACACTTCTGGCTTTTTTGCAGTGGTAGATAGCAAGTACTACTTGCATAAGTCAGCAGATTATATGATAACATTAGAGCATTTTATAGGCAATCCTGTACAGCGTATTCAAAAATCGGAGCTTGAAAACTATCTTTCAAATTTTTTAATCCCGCTTCAAAAAAAGTACCACGTAACTATCGATATAAACTCTGTAACTACAATAGAAAAAGAGCTAAGTGTTGATGAGTTATCCAAAAGGGTATATATGTCAGAAGTAAATGATTTTGTTGTATTTAAACCTGTAATTACTGCCAACAACAAGCTGTTAGAACTGGGAGACAACAGCAGTTATACCATAAAAAAAGAGGAGGTTATTACCTATTATAACGTTAGCAAAAAATATACTGAGCAGTTTGAAACTGAAATGAGAGAAGCCCATCCGGAATTTGCAGTACAGGGACAAAATAATGAATTTTACCTCTCTTTTGAGCAATTTGGTGATAAACGGTGGTTTTTAGATGCTTTTGAACACTTTAAAAATAATCGAATAGAAGTGTTTGGGTATAATGCCTTTAAAAAACTAAAGTATAATGCAAACAAGCCTGCAATTACGGTAGGCGTAAGCTCCGAAATAGACTGGTTTGATGTAAGTATAGCAGTATCTTTCGGAAACGAGACCCTTTCTTTAGCCAATATAAAAAAGGCAGTTTTAAAACAAGAGTCGTACATAAAACTGGGTGATGGCAGCCTTGGTTATTTACCCGAAGACTGGCTAAAAAAAATGGAACGCTACTTTAGGTATGGCGAAATTAATAGTGATGGAGTTAGTATTTCAAAACATCATTTTTCGTTAATTGATGAGCTGTATGATGAAATTGACGATGACGATATACGTAAAGAAATAGAAGAAAAGAAAACCAAGCTAATTGAATTTGACCGTATAAAAAACATTAAAAAACCAAGAGGCGTTACTGCAAAAATGAGAGACTACCAAACCCACGGGTTTAATTGGCTTAACTTTCTTAATGAATTTAAAATGGGAGGCTGTCTGGCCGATGATATGGGGCTGGGTAAAACTTTACAAGTAATATGCTTATTGCAACACCAAAAAAATAACAAAGTAAAAGAGCCAAATTTGGTGGTAGTACCTACTTCACTCATATTTAACTGGCAAAACGAAATAGAAAAATTTGCATCTGGTTTAAAAGTAAAGGTGGTTTCGGGCGCAAAAAGAAATAAAGACACCAAGGAATTTAAAAAATATAACATTATACTAATTACCTATGGTTTAATTCTTAGAGATATTGACTATTTAAAAGACTATCAGTTTAATTATGTTATTCTGGATGAATCGCAGGCAATAAAAAACCCTAACTCTAAACGTTACAAGGCAGTAAGGCTGCTTAAAGCCTACCACAGGTTGGTTATGACCGGCACACCTGTAGAAAACAGCACAATGGATTTATACAGCCAAATGTCGTTTGTTAACCCAGGGCTTTTAGGAACAGCCACTTTTTTTAAAGATTATTTTGCCAAAGCCATAGAAAAAGATAAAAATGAAACCCGTACAGAGGAGCTTAAAAAGCTGATTAAGCCATTTTTAATACGAAGAACTAAAGAGCAGGTAGCCACCGAATTACCTGAAAAAACGGAGATGATACTTTATTGTGAGCTAGAACCGGCTCAGAGAAAAGTGTACAATGCTTTTAGAGATAAATACAAAAATTATTTGCTGGGAAAAATAGAAGAAGACGGGTTGGGCAAGTCTAAAATGTATGTGTTAGAAGGGCTGCTTAAACTTCGGCAAATATGCAACTCTCCTGCTTTACTGGCCGATAAAGAAGATTATGGTGACGAATCTGCAAAGATTAAGGAACTGCTTATGCATGTTAATGAAAATACAGGGCAACATAAAATACTTGTTTTTTCTCAATTTGTAAAAATGCTTGACTTAATTAAGAAAGCATTAGAACTAGAAAGCATTAAATACGAATACTTGGATGGCAAAACCAAAAACAGGCAGGAAAAAGTAAATAATTTTCAGCATAATGATAAAGTAAGAGTGTTTTTAATTAGCCTAAAAGCAGGAGGCACTGGGCTAAACTTAACCTCTGCCGATTATGTGTACATAGTTGACCCTTGGTGGAACCCTGCGGTAGAAGCACAAGCCATAGACCGGTGTTATAGAATAGGACAGGACAAGCACGTAATGGCCTATAAAATGATATGTAAAGATACGGTGGAAGAGAAAATAGTTGAATTGCAAAATCGCAAAATGAAAATGGTAAAAGACATTGTGAGTACCGATGACACGATCCTAAAATCGCTTACTAAAAATGATATTGAAGATTTGTTTAGTTAACAGAACCAAGCTTACAATCCAGCTGGGGCTTCCCGATAGCCAACACACTCCCCACCCAAATCGGGATAAACTTCTCGCCCCAATAAACATTTAGGGCTAAGTTCTAAACAATACAGCTAAAA
>VAPK010134961.1_pt1 | contig 11335 bp, 10 predicted proteins | sample 3395031 | NCBI WGS metagenome assembly VAPK01 (sample SAMN08290443, study PRJNA428436) | hydrothermal vent metagenome | isolation source: Deep-sea hydrothermal vent chimney 1 | place: Pacific Ocean: Juan De Fuca Ridge
CTCTCATAATACTCAAATGCTTTATCGATGATATATTTTACAGCAACTCTTCGCTCCTCTTTGCTCAAATCCATCTCTAAATTTTCTAAGCCTCTACCGCTATAAACTAAATGAGAAATGTATATTTTTGGTATATTTTCGCTCTCTGCTAATTTGAAAATAAATTCAAGATCATTATAAGTCTCTTTTGTAATCGTAAAACGAATTCCTACTTTGCTATCTTTGTAACTATTTAATAAATTAACAGCTTTCATTGACATCAAAAATGAGCCTTCAAGTCCTCTAAATCGGTCATGCGTCTTTTGGCTTCCATCTATACTAATACCGACATAATTAAATGTATCTAAAATTTTCTTAGCATTTTTTTCTCCAACATACAAACCATTTGTGGAGAGATAAGTAACGATACCTAACTCTTTACATTTGTTGGCAATTCCAAAAAGATCTTTTCTTGTCAGTGGTTCTCCACCAGAAAAGATGATAAACTTTATGCCATTTTCTTTTAATTTAGGCAAGGTATCTATAATCATCTGGGTTGTTAATTTATCTGTAGAGTCTAAATCAGCCTTAGTGTAGCAATGCATACACGAGAGATTGCAACGGTTAGTAAAGTTCCAAATTGCGATACTACCATCAAGAACTCTAGTCTTCTTCTCTTGCAACACAGAGCTGATTAAGTTTGATAACCGAAACATTAATCAGCCTCTTGTTTATAAGTGAAAATATAATCTGTAATTGCTTTTAATTCACTTGCATTTAATTCAAATGGTGGCATAGCACTTCGTTTGTAACCAAAAACTTTTGAAACACTTGCAGGATCAGCAATCATACCTTCGATCTCTTCTCTTGTTCGCTTTGATGCAATTTCTATAAAAGAGGGACCAAATGCAACTGCGCTTTGATGATGACACCCCCAGCAGTAAGTCTCAAAAACTTTTTTGCCAGAGAGTTTTTTTTCAGTTTTTACAACACTTTTTAGATAATCATCAACACTTTTTTTCTCATAACTGTTTAAATTTTTTAAATTTTGCATACATTTGTATGGTTCTTTGTTATCTTTACATCTTTGGTTAAATATATCAAGTCCAAAAAGGCGAGGATAAAATTGTCTATTTTTATTTATAAAATTATATTTGCCTACAGGTATATCTGCAGGATACGAGGCTAATTTTTTTAGATTTTTAGTATCCCAAACCTCTATGGAGCCGTTATGATCATAGATACTAAGATAAGCGTATTTGCCATCACCTGTAAATTCGGCATGTATATATTGTTTATCTTTAACAGGTACCATTTTTTTTATAGAAAAACTATTTTTGTCTATTAGTACTAGCTCATCGCTACCATTGTCTATCCATAGATATGGAGTATTTGGATGTGTTTTTACAAAAAATCCATCTCCTCCTGTCTCTATCTTTTTCTCAAAATCCCAGTCGTACATCTTCCATATAGTAATGTATGATTTTCTTAAGTGTGGAGTTGCAAAATAAAATTTACCATTGTTGTACCAGTATGTAGCAGAAAAAAGATGAGGCATTCCCTCTATGGCATGTTCAAAGACAATTTTCATACTTTTTATATCATAAACTCTAAGTACTTTACCGTTTCTTGCTGTCGCTATAAGAAACTTATCAAACGGATCGATAAAGAAATCCTCTATAGGCTCTTTGATTTTGATATATTTGATATCAAATGTTTTACTATCTACGATACCGACCAAAGGCTTATCTCTATATGTAAAAATCATCTTATCTTTACTGTATAACTCATATAAAGCACTTACTTTTCCATCTAGCTTGGTAAGTTTTATGGGTTTTAGCGTTGTGCTATCTAGTACTACCATCTGTTCTGGAAGCAGACATGTAACAACTACATGTTTGCCATCCCTACTCAAAGATAAGTTGCGAAGATTTATACACGCTCTTATTTTTGCAATTCGTCGTCCCTCTTTTAGTGAGTACCTAAGAACTTGACCATCACGAGTTGGTACAAAGATATTTTCAGCTTTAGGAAATTGGTATTTGATACCTCCATGAACATTTTTAAGGGCAAACTTATCGACTATTTTATCATCTTCGATAATCCAAACATAACCACCATCTCTCTCAACAACTGGAAGAACTTGCTCAATATTTTTAATACCAAGATCTTTTTTCTTATCATCAAACTCTATTGTAGATTTTTTAATATCTTTAAGACCCCAGTTATAATTTTTGACAGGTTTTTTAATGTATCTGCTTATCTCCAATAACTCATAAGCATTTAAAAATTCATAAGAAGGCATAAGCGTTTGTGGAAAACCATTTTTTATCTTTGCAGATAAATCTTTTAGTTTATACTTTCTTAAAAACTCTGGCATTAGTGGTGGACCTGTAAGTCCTATACGATCTTTATGGTGACAATCTGCACAGTATTTGTCATATAATTTTTTTCCGATGTTATGTTTAGGTAGTGCTTCTACCATGTGTCCAGCTGCACTATCTATTGCATTTAAATTTGAAAAAAATACGCTAAATACAAGCGTAGCCATAAGTAGTTTAATCTTCATTATTAGTTCCCCCGAAAAAAAATGCTTATTATAGTGAAAAAAGATAATATCGGGCGAAGCCCGATATTATTTAAAATGATACTAAATTAGTAAACATCATTCATTGTATTTGTGACATTAAATTTACCAGTTGGTGTGATAAGCCTCTTGTCATCAATTACATTTTTAAGTTCAAGTGTATTTGAATCATAAACTAAGATTGGACTAGGTGTTAATTTGTTACCCCAAATACTCGTCCATACTTCACTACCATCAGCGTTAAACTCAAAGTGTACAGGTCCTCTTGCTTTAACTTTTGGATCTGCTGACTTAAGATATTTTTCATCGATTGGAAGAGTTTTTACAACTTCTAATTTATCTTTGTCGATTACATATATCTGAGTCTGAAGTTTTCTATCTGGATTTACTGGACGATCAGCAAAGATATATTTGCTATTTGGATGTGTTTTTACAAACAAGTTTCCACCACCTTTACCTGGGAGTGCAAATTTTTTGACAACCTTCCAAGCGTTTTCTGGATGACCAACTGGATCAGTTCCGATTGCAACTATATCATTTGAACCGATATGACCAGTGATCCAAATTGGTCCAAGTGTTTTATGATCTACATTGGCACCACGACCAGGGTGTGGTTTAGTACCCTCAGAAGGGATATTTTTTACCAACTTACCCTCTTTAGTATCAATCACTGATATAATATTTCTAGCATTTGCAGCTGACATAAAGTATCTTTTACTTAAATCCCAACCACCATCATGTAAAAATCTCTCAGCCTCTACCATTGTAATTTTAGGGTTTTTGACATTTGAATAGTCATACAACCAAACTTGACCAGTCTCTTTGATGTTGATTATCCATTCTGGTTTTATATGAGATGCGATGATAGCAGCAACTCTAGCTTCTCTAGTATATACATTTTTATCAACGGTGTAACTAGCCGTTGATACAATTTTTATAGGTTCTAGTGTCTCCGCATCAACCGTTACGATAGATGGCGGCCAATAACAACCAATAACTGCATATTTATCTTTCCACTCACCAAATTTTGAAGTATCTATACTTCTTGCGTCGTTACATGGTCTAAATTCAGCAACATTTTTAGGCTCACTCATCCAAAGATCGATAACAGAAGCTTTACCATCTCTTCCAATTACATACATATATCGCCCACTAGCACTTGTTCGTGTGATATGTGTAGCGTATCCAGAAGGAACAACAGAAACTATTTTTTTAGTTTTACCATCAACGATAGCAATTTTTCCGACATCTCTTAATATGACAGCAAAATAATCTTTCCAATTTTTTGCCCCAGCCTCTGGTGCTGTTGGTCTATCTTTGACTGGAATTAATATTTTATGACTTGCTTTCATATCTGCCATAGACTTTTCTGGTGGCATTGGCGCTTCAATTTGTATATATTTAGCCATTAGCTCAGTTTGAGCAGGCGTCAATTCTCCTGATTCACCCCAACCTGGCATTCCTCCTGGCGTTCCATCATTTATGATTATTTTAAGAGCATCTGTTCCAATTCCTTGAGACACTTTAGGCTCTAAAGATGGTCCCAATGCTCCTTTTCTAAGCATTCCATGACAACCTGCACATCTATCAAAATAGACCTGTGTTGCTTCTTTCATTTGATCTTCCGATAGTTTAACTTCACTTGCTTGTAGCCCGATTGCTACAACACTCGTTGCAACTACCGTATTTAAAATCTTACTTAACATTATAATATGTCCTCCGTATAATCTCTGTATAATTTACAATGAGTATAATGGTTCGGTTTGTTTTTCGGCAAACATGGGTGGACATTTATGTCCCCCCCATTAGAACGATTTTACTCATATAACAGCTTTACTATTTTCCTTCGGCTAATCTTTTCTTCTCACTACTATAGATAAAAAACATAGGAATAACTATAATTGTATGAAGAAAAATCGTTAACAACATAGGATATTGGTTTAGTGTTCCAAAAAAACTAGGAACTATATCCGTAAACGGTTCAAACATTGTATCTCCTTTCTAAGATATTTGTTGGGGAAAATCCCCCCCCCAACATCATTGAGCCTGTGCTGCCTCATTGATTTTTGCATTTTTCCCGATTGTTAAAAGATCTATAATCAAAAAGACAAAACCAGCTAACATAACTGCACCCATAACAAGTCTCCATCCCATACCTTGCACAAACCAAAGTGCATTTTGTGAGATAAAGAAACCTTCCCAAGTTGCACCAAATTGTGCACGCTCTATAAGCACTTGACCATATCCAGAGATAAGAAGTGCAACTGTCATTCCAAGCATACCGCCATTTAAAAGATACATTGACATTTTAAATGAGAATGTTGCTTTCAAAGTTTTAACACCATAAGCACGCTGAAGTCCCATATAAAACATTCCTATTAGGATTGTTGCGTATGCACCCCAAAATGCTAGGTGACCGTGTGAAGATGTAAATTGTGTACCGTGTGTATATATATTTACTTGAGGTAAGGTATGGAAAAATCCCCAAACACCAGCGCCCAAAAAGTTACCAAATGCATTAGCAATTATCCAAGCAAAAGCAGGAGTGTTTGCCAGTGTTGTTTTACCGTGTTTTCCAGACTCTTTACCCCAATCATATATAACATGAACAAGCATTGCTACGAGTGGAACAGGTTCTAACGCTGAAAATAGTGCACCAATTTCCCACCAGTACTCAGGTGTACCAATCCAGAAGTAGTGATGTCCCATACCAAGTATTCCTGAACCAAAGAGCATTGCAACTTCAATCCATAACCACATCTCAACCACTTGTCTTTTTGCACCAAGAATTTGTATTAATGACCAAGCAACAAGAGTTGCGACATATACTTCCCAAGTAGCTTCAACCCAGAGGTGTATTACCCACCACCACCAAAATTGATCAACGGAGATATTGTCTGTATAAAACATTCCACACAGATATATACCAGCAAGTGCTAAAAGATCTGCCATCATTACTGTCATAATGCCTGTTCTTTTGCCTTTGATTGCTGTTGCATAAACATTGAAAACAAATCCAAGAACTACAACAACAATACCGATATCCGCCCATCTTGGAGCTTCTATATATTCTCTACCTTCGTGTATTAACCAGATACTAGCTTCAGTTCCTGCACCTACTTGAACAAATATATAAACAAGTACAACAACCGTAACAGCAGCAGTTAAAACCCAAAATAGAAGTTTACCTATACCAATTGCAACAGTTTCTATACCAGTTTCAGAAGGCAATAGCAAATAGACTGATCCTATCATTCCATAGAGCATCCATACAACTAATGCATTTATATGTACCATTCTAGCAACTGAGAAATCAAAGATTTCAAATAAGAAGCTAGGATATAAAAACTGAATAGCCGCTATAAGTCCCATCAAAAGTTGCGCACCTAGTAAAACAATAGCAACTCTATAATACATCATCGCCAATTCTTGGGATTTATATTTAAGTTCGTGTGTTTTAATACTATTTACCATGGATTGCTCCTTTTATTTTGCCAAAGTTTCTAGGGAAACCATTGGTGTCAATTGAGCTCATATGTTTTAAAAATGCTACAAGCCCTATTGCTTCATCTGCTGTGATACCAAGATTTGGCATCATTCTCGCATGTGTAGGATATTTTGAAGGGTGTTGTAGAAACTCCGCTATCGCTTCTTCCTTAGTGTTTTTACCAGTCATACCAAGATAACTTTCCCACGCAGGATCAAGCCATGCTTTTGTAAGATCTGGAGCATAATAAGCACCATTTCCAAGAAGTGTATGGCAATTCATACAGTTTTTTGCCTGAGAAGTTAGTTTACCAAGGTTTAGCAAACCTGCTGCATCCTCGGGACTCCATTCTTTGCCAAAAAACGGCTCTTTTTCACCTATGATCGGTACTTCATGACCTCTCTTGTCACTCATCTCATAAGTGATTTTGTAATTGATTACCGTTGGAGCAGGGACTCTTTTGGTAATGCCACTCTTGAGATCCTCATCGGTTCCCATTGAAATCTGTGCTCCCGTATCAAAGGTGAGCCAAATGAGCAGTATTGCAGCAACCCCAGTAACCCATCCGGCTGATCGTTGCCAAAAACGGTTACTTGCCCAAACAGATGTCGGTCTCTCTTCCATATTTACCTCCTTAAAATGTGGTTTTTAGTGTTCATAAGCTTCGTGTGTCTTATTCATCAAAAAGTAGATAAAATGCGGAAACACCAAATATGCAACCATAGCCATTATCAGTACTTTTTGCGTAAAGGGATCACTCCCGATAAGAACAGTTAGAAGATGTAAACAATAAGCAAGCAAACCCCAAAACATATATGCAAATACCATATAGTGTTTTTTGAGTTTTTTGATCTTTACAACCGTAAAGACACCAATATAGATGGCAGCTAAAATAACTACCAAACCACCCAAAACAAAGACGATTAAAAAATCATCTAAAGGAATTTCTGGTCTTAGTCTCACGATCTCATTCATTGAATACTCCTTCGGACTCTGACAATAGCATTATAAAATTTTCTAAAGCTTATTTCTTTGATGTAAGTCAATTTATAATTAAAATTATATTAAATATAAATATTAGATTTAAATTTTGGTTTTTAATTATTCAAAAATAGAGGTTATTTTTGTTGAGTCTAAGATATAAATACGGTAATTTTTCTCTATTTTGATAAGTTTTGATTTTTTTAAGCGAGTTAGTATTCTTGAGAGAGTTTCAGGAGTGATATTTAGAATTGAAGCAATTTGTGTATTTTTAAGAGTTTCAAATAGTTCTCCATTTTCAACTATAAACTTTGCTACTTTTGCCTCTGAAGTGAGTATTACCTCTTTGTGTATAACATTTGAGAGGATTTTTATTTTTTTTGTTAGTGATTTGATGATTTCCATAGAGATATGTGGATTTTGAAAAAAATCTTTTTCAAGTTTTTTAAAATCTATTTTTAAGATTTGTCCATTAGTCGTAAAGCGTGCAGTTGCTGGATAGTGCATATTTTCAAAACACGCAAGCTCTCCTACTAGTCCAATAGGGACAAATTGATGTATATATATCTCATTACCCTTGGGATCGGTTTTATAAAGCCTAAGCACTCCATCAGTTAACACATATAAAGTACCAGGAGCGTCACCTTCGTAAAAAACAATTTCATTGGCACCGTAAGATTTAAATTGGGATATACACTCTAAAGATCTTATATTTTGGTCACTCAAGTTGGAAAAAAGTGGTATATCTTTTATGCTGTTTATCATAGTTCTCATTTATTACAATTATTAGGATAATACATTATACACTTTTTAACCGTAAAATTTGCCTTTTATTGTGTTTTGTAACTTTTTTTTTTCTAAGATCGGGAATATATGAGAGATAATCTCTTAGAAAATCTGGAATTTTTCTCCCATCTACTTTTATGATATCATTCATAATTGACTCTGCAATTTTTTGTTTATCAAAATTTTTATAACTAGTTAAATAGTCAAAAATAAATTCACTAAGACGATTTAGTGAAATTTGCCATGTTGATTCACTCTGTACATATATCCACTCACTAAAGTTGTAAAACCCCTTAAAAACATCATTTTCAAAGATATAATTGACTGTTTTTTGAAAATTACCGCTGTTATATGTTAAATTCCAAAATCTTGCAAATCGTTTCATTTTTTGTATGGTTTCAAAATCCAAATGGTTATTTTTTAAAATATCATAAGGTGGTTTATCGCTATAAATTAATCCATATTTTTCATCATGACGATGCAAAGTTGTGCCAGATAATTTTTTTAAAATTCCAATCTGTATTTCTGAGTTTGTCATCGTTTTTAAACGATTTAAGTTTTTAGCGAAACTTTGCAACGATTCACCAGGAAGCCCTACGATAAGATCAACATGCAGATGTGCTTTAGATTCATTTTCTAAAAATGCCAAGTTTTTTTTCACTTTGTTTAAATTCATCTTTCTGTTTATGTTTTCAAGCACTTCACTATTTAGAGTCTGGATACCTATCTCTAATTGCAGTGAAGCTGGTGGAAATTGTAAGATTTTTTCTTTTAATATATCTGGAAAATGGTCAGGAATGACTTCAAAATGTAATGAATATGGCTCTTTTTTAGAGAGAAAAAAGTCCATCAATGCATTTGCATTTTTAATATTCAAATTAAAGGTTCTATCGATAAATTTAAAATTTCTTGCCCCTCTTTTCCAAAGAGTTTCAAACTCCCCTAAAAGTTTTTCCATATCAAAATAACGCACCTTCTCATCTATTGCAGAGAGACAAAATTCACATTCAAACGGACACCCTCGACTAGCCTCAACATACATGTAGCGATGTTTTACATCATGGCTACTATAGTAGCTATAAGGAAGTACCAGATCTTTTAGTTTAGGTGTAATTGCAGATATGATTTTTATATTGATATCTTTACACTCTAGTATATCTTTGCAAAGCTCGTAAAAACTGATCTCACCTTCTCCTTGGATTATAAAATCAGCAAGTGAAAAATTTACTCTAAAAGGTTGATGACTAACCTCAGGACCACCCAATACAATTTTTGTGTCAGGAGAGACTTTTTTGATGATTTCGATGAGATTATGCACATCTAAAGCGTTCCATATATATACACCTATACCGACAACTTTAGGCTTATGTTTTAAAATCTTCTCCGCTAAAGTTTGAGCTTGTTCATTTATAACAAATTCTAAAATTTTGCTTCTTATCTGTAACTCTTTTAAGTTTGCATAGAGGTATTTAAGACCTATCGAAGTATGAGTGTATCTGGAATTTATAGCAACAAGAACAATATCTTTCATTTTGGTTAGGTAGTCACTTATTATTTAATTTGCCGTTACATTAGCATAATTTTGAAAAATTTTGATAAAATGTTAAAAATTAAATTTAAGGAGAGAGAAATGAAGATGAAGTTTTATGCTATTGTATCTGCTTTTGTTCTTTTAATGATGACTGGATGTACACAAGAGACACAAAATAAGTTAGGTCGTGCGATTCAAAATTGGACTGGAACAGATGGTATTTTAGAAGTTTATGCCGGTGAAAAATTGGTGAAGAGATTTATGAAGATCGATAAACTCTCAACTGCTGTCAGTACAAATGGAGATGCTAGTCGTCCTTATCGTTTTGGATATGGTGTACTTGATGAAAATTTAAATGGTATTGTTGACAAAGATGAAAAGAGGGTCTATTTTGAGTTTAGTGATTATTCAACCTCTTATATTTTTTACGAAAATCCTAATAAGTAAGAAGGCTTGATGGATACTATTTCACTGTTTGAAAAACTGCTTACATTTAAGTCAATAACGCCAGATGATGATGGAGCTTTTGATTTTATTGAGGCTTACATGTCTGGATTTGAAGCTAAACGAATAGATGTGGATGAAGTTAAAAATTTATTTTTAGTTAAAAAATTTGGTGATGGTGATCATCTCTGTTTTGCTGGTCATATTGATGTTGTGCCACCGGGTGATGGTTGGAGTAGTGATGCATTTGAACCCACACGAGTTGGAGATGAAATTATCGCTAGAGGAGCGCAAGATATGAAAAGTGGAGTAGCTGCTTTTTTAAATGCCTCTTGTGAAGCAGAAAATTTTAAAGGCACTCTTTCCATTCTTCTTACAAGTGATGAAGAGGGTGATGCAAAAAACGGTACGATTAAGGTTTTAGAGTATTTAAAAGAAGAGAACCTTTTACCTGATTTTGTGGTAGTAGCAGAGCCTACATGTGAGAGTGTTTTTGGAGACTCTATCAAGATAGGTAGAAGAGGATCTATAAATGGCATAATTGAAAAATTAGGCACACAAGGTCACGCTGCATATCCTGAAAAAGCTAACAACCCTATCCATAAAATTGCTGCAATATTGCCATATTTAGCAGGAATAAATCTCGATAATGGTGATGAAAATTTTGCACCTAGTCAATTTGTAATAACTGATATTAGAGCCGGCATGGAGGTTACAAATGTAACTCCAGGAAAGCTTAAAATGATGTTTAATGTTAGAAACTCTACCAAAACGGATAAAAAAGATATAATAGATTTTGTCCATAAATATTTTAAAGAGATGGATTATTCTCTGATATTAAATCAGAGTGCAAAACCTTTTGTTACCAATCAAAATTCAAAGATTGTAAGACATATGATATCAGCTATAAAAGAGGTTACAGACAAAACAACTAAGCTTTCAACTGCAGGTGGTACTAGTGATGCCCGTTTTTTTGGTGAATACGGCATAGATACTGTAGAATTTGGCGTAATAAACGATACTATACATGCACCAAATGAGCGAACAACAGTCAAAGAAGTTGAAGATTTAAAAAGAGTCTTTGATATATTAATAAGAAATTTTTCAAAAGGGGATTAGTGATGGTTGAAAATAGACTTTTTTTTAAAGATGAGGAGTCACATACAGAGGATATACAGACTCTATATGAAGCTCTTTTAGATGAATATGAAAATGATAGTGTTGGGTACTATTCGTTGGTAGATAGTAATGTTGAAGACATAAAAACATTTTGTGAAGAGTTTAATTTTGAAGATAGAGGAATTAAAAATATTGCAGTCCTTGGAATAGGTGGCTCTTCACTTGGTACAAAAGCCATTGATGCACTTTTAGAGCATACAAAAGAGCGGAATGATAAAAAGATGCTCTATTTTGAAAATGTAGATCCACTAGAGATAACAAAAAATTTAAAAGGTTTAAATTTAAAAGAGACTTTTTTTATAGTGATATCAAAATCAGGCTCTACAATTGAGACGACTTCACATCTAAAATATCTTTTGCA
>VAPK010801987.1_pt1 | contig 11334 bp, 7 predicted proteins | sample 3395031 | NCBI WGS metagenome assembly VAPK01 (sample SAMN08290443, study PRJNA428436) | hydrothermal vent metagenome | isolation source: Deep-sea hydrothermal vent chimney 1 | place: Pacific Ocean: Juan De Fuca Ridge
AGGGGCGAGCTGTTTTTATTGTCAACGAAGGTAATTTCATGTATGGCAATGCTTCCCTGAGTTATTACAATCCTCAGGACGGCGAAGTGCTTAACGATATTTTTTATAATACCAATGCTCTGCCGCTGGGCGATGTGGCTTCTTCCATGAGTATTATGGACTCGCTGGGATATGTGGTGGTAAACAATTCCGGAAAAATTTACATCATCAACATCAACACGTTCAAATATGTGGGAAAAATCACCGGGCTGACTTCGCCCCGAAACATCTACTTTATCAACCGCAACAAGGCTTACGTAACCGATTTGTATGCCAAAGCCATCACCATTGTTAACCCTGCCACACGGCAGATCACAGGAAGTATTTCCATCGATAACCACAATCCCAAATTCTACCAACATTCGTCCGAACAGATGGTTTTTCTGGGAAAATACGCTTTCGTCAACAGTTGGTCTTATGATAATAAAATATTAATTATTAATACTTTAACTGATAAACTGGTGGATTCCATTACCGTTGTAAAACAACCCAACAGCATGGTTTTGGACAAAAACAACAAGCTTTGGGTGCTGTCCGATGGCGGTTTTAAGGGTAGTGCTTACGGGCAGGAAAAGGCTGCACTCACACGTATTGATCCGGTCAGCAGAAAGGTGGAAGCAGTATTTCGTTTTCCTGATTTGGGAGCTTCGCCTTCGGGGTTATCTCTGAATGCGGCGGGTGATACTCTTTTTTTCCTCTACAACAGCCGAGGGGGCGAAGCCGTTCCCGACGCCGGGATTTATGCCATGAATGTGGATGCCGGTGTACTTCCAGATATGCCATTGATTCCGCAGGAAAACCATCTGTTTTATGCGTTGGGTATCGACCCGGGCAGCGGTCATATTTATGTTTCGGATGCCCGTGATTTTTTGAGCAGGGGAGAGGTGTATGTCTTTTCAGGACGGGCGGTGCTGATGGATAGTTTGCGGGTGGGTATTATTCCGGGGAGTTTTTGTTTTAAGTAAAACGCTGCGCTGTCATTCGCTACACGGTCAAACGATGGTCATTCAATTGTCAAACAATCGTCATTGGTCATTCGCTCAATTTTTCAATTTCTCAACCTCTCACTATCTCAACTTCACAACTTCTCTTCGTCGCAACTTCTTCTTGTCCTTTGTCATTCATCATTATTTCATTCACCATTCATCATTTCGTACCGGCATAAATTTTGATAAAGAAATTTTATTTATTTTTGCACGGCAAACAAATGTGAGAAGAGTAAAAATTATCCCTCTTACCTGAAAAATATACACCGTTTGCCCGAAGGCGAAAGCTTTTTTAACTTTAGCAAAAAATCATGGAATACAACACAGCACGCAACAAAATGGCTATTCCCGAGTATGGTCGTAACATTCAAAAAATGGTTCATCACATTTTAGAAGTTGAGGATCGCAAAGAACGCACCGAGGCGGCCAACCGCATAGTGGAAATCATGGCCAACATGCATCCGCAAATCCGGGAAGTCAGCGACTATAACCATAAATTGTGGGATCATCTGTACTTTATCTCTGATTTCAAACTGGATGTGGACAGTCCCTTTTCGCCTCCCGAAAAGACGGTTATTATGAGCAGGCCCGAAAGGCTGGAATATAGCGAGGACCATATCCGTTTTAAACATTACGGCAAACATTTGGAAAAAATGATAAGATACGCTGCTGAACTGGAGGAAGGCCCGGAGAAAAAGGAAATAACCCTTATGATTGCCAACCAAATGAAACGGTCGTACCTGAACTGGAACCGCGATTCTGTTAGCGACAGAATGATTTTGAACCAGTTGGAAGAACTTTCGGGCGGGAAGCTAAAACTTGAAGAAGATATAAATCTCGTGGCTACCAGTGAAGTATTGGCCGGAAATCGTAGCAACAAAAAGAAAAAAAGTACCCAGAGTAAAAGTAACAACGGTAGAAGAAAAAAATACGGCAGAAAAACTTATTGACAATGAGTTCTTTTGAAATTATCGGTGGCAGGCAACTTCATGGTTCCATTCGTCCCCAAGGGGCAAAAAATGAAGCCCTACAGATTATTTGTGCCACTTTACTTACTCCCGAGGAAGTTGTTTTACATAATGTTCCCGATATTCGTGATGTTAATCACCTGATTGACCTGCTGATAGGTTTTGGTGTAAAGGCTGACAAAATTGGCTTGGAAAGTTACCGATTTCAGGCCAAAGACCTTGATCTGAATTACCTTGACAGTGATGATTTTGTAACGAAGGCCACCAGCCTCCGGGGTAGCATTATGATTCTGGGGCCGTTGTTGGCACGTTACGGCAGAGGTGTTATTCCCCAGCCCGGAGGTGACAAAATCGGCCGGCGGCGACTGGATACTCATTTTAACGGGCTGGAAAAACTGGGTGTGGTCTTTGATTACAAAGAGAAGGAAAAGCGGTACGAAGTGACAGCCGGCCAGCTGAGAGGTAAAGAAATGTTGCTGGAAGAGGCCTCCGTTACAGGAACAGCAAACATTTTGATGGCTGCGGTTATGGCCAAAGGCAAAACGGTCATTTTCAACGCTGCCTGCGAACCTTACCTTGTGCAGTTGAGTAAAATGCTAAACCGTATGGGTGCCCGCATCGAAGGTATTGGCTCCAACCTGCTGACGATACACGGCGTCTCCTCGCTGAAAGGAACAACGCACACCATGCTGGCTGATATGATTGAGGTGGGCAGTTTTATCGGTATGGCTGCTATGACACATTCGTCTATCACCATCGAAAATGCGCAGCTTAACAATTTGGGGATGATTCCCAAGGTGTTTCGCCGCATGGGTATCCAATTAGAGCAAAAAGGAGAGGATATTTTCGTCCCTGCACAGGATCATTATTCCATTGAAACGTTTATTGATGGCTCCATAATGACTATTGCCGATGCACCATGGCCGGGATTTACGCCTGACCTTATCAGTATTGTGCTGGTGGTAGCCGTTCAGGCCAACGGCAGCGTATTGGTACATCAGAAAATGTTTGAGAGCCGTTTGTTTTTTGTGGATAAACTCATCGATATGGGTGCCCGGATAATCCTTTGCGACCCGCACCGGGCCACGGTCATTGGCCTTAACGGAAGTCAGCCGTTGCGTGGCATACGTATGAGTTCACCTGATATTCGTGCCGGCGTTGCACTGCTTATTGCCGCTCTATCGGCCGAAGGAACCAGCATCATCGACAACATTGAACAAATTGACCGTGGATATCAGCATATCGACGCGCGATTGCGTAAACTGGGTGCTTCCGTTGAGCGGATTTCGTGATGTTAAATCTGTTGTAAGTTTTCAATTTATCTTTGGACACCTCTTCGTTTAGTTTGTAGCAAGAGTTTAGATATTGTTCGTGGTTGTGGAATTTGCTGGTATCTGCTGCTAAAAACTTTTCCCCGGCAAAGAAATTCATTAGTTTTGCAAAAAATTGTCAGTCAGCTGGTTTTTGGCTGTCATTATGACCGCAATTAACTATTGGCAAAAACTTTGTAATAGGCAATGGGAATATAAAAAAGCGTACAATAAATATGAGCACAAAAAAGCAGGACAAAGATATAAAACAGGAAGTGGCAGAAGACGTAACTTTTGAGAACCAGCCGGTTACAGAGGAGGAAGTCAAAAAAGAAAAAACTGCTGAGCCTGTTGCCGGGAAAGGGAGTAAAAAGGACAAAAAGCCCTCTTCACAAAAGAAGTTAGAGAGACTTCAGGAAAAATACGATGAGCTGAATGATAAGTACATGCGCTTGTATTCGGAGTTTGACAATTACCGGAAACGAACGGCAAAAGAGCGCATCGAATTACAGAAATCCGCTTCACGCGAAGTTATTCTGGATACTCTGCCGGTGGTGGACGACCTGGAGCGCGCCATTCAGTCTTTTGAAGAGCATCAGCTGAGTGATGAAGCCAAAAAAGGAATTGAACTTATCTATAATAAGCTGATCAATATTCTTCGTCAGAAGGGTCTTAAGGAGATTGAGGCTATGGGGCAGCCTTTTGATACCGATTTTCATGAAGCTATTACCAATATTCCGGCTCCATCCAAAAAGATGAAAGGCAAAATTATGGATGTCGTCCAAAAAGGCTATACCCTTAACGGGAAAGTGATTCGCTATGCAAAAGTGGTGGTAGGCCAGTAACATTATTAAAAAAAATAACTCCGGAAAGGGAAAAAATAAAGATGAACAAGCGCGATTATTACGATATACTCGGGGTTTCTAAGGATGCTTCGGCAGCTGAAATAAAGAAAGCTTACCGAAAGATGGCCATCAAGTACCATCCCGATAAAAATCCTGACAACAAGGAAGCGGAAGAGATGTTTAAGGAAGCAGCCGAAGCTTACGAAGTGTTGAGTAACCCCGAAAAACGCAGTCGTTACGACCAGTTTGGTCATGCCGGTGTAGGCAGTAGTGCTGCCAGTGGAGGTGGCTTTGCCGGAGGCGGTATGTCGATGGATGACATATTCAGCCATTTTGGGGATATTTTTGGTGGACATTTCGGCTTTAGTGGCAGTTCGTTCGGCGGCAGCCCTTTTGGCGGTGGTTCGGGAAGACAGCGGGTCAATAAGGGCTCCAACCTTCGTGTCAGGGTTAAGCTGACACTGGAAGAAATGGCCCATGGCGTTGAGAAAAAGATTAAAATTAAAAAATACGTTCCCTGTCATGCTTGTAATGGTACCGGTGCTGAGAAAGGTACACAACCTGCTACCTGCCCCACCTGCCATGGTTCCGGACATGTAACCCGCGTTACCAATACCTTTCTGGGACAAATGCAGACCTCTTCCACTTGTCCGCAGTGTGGCGGTGAGGGACACATCATTACCCGAAAATGTACCGTCTGCCAGGGACACGGCATTGTGAAATCGGAAGAGGTGGTTACCATCAATATTCCTGCCGGTGTAAATGAAGGTATGCAGCTGAGTATGAGTGGGAAAGGAAACGCAGCTGCCCGCGGTGGTATCCCCGGTGATTTGATTATTCTTATTGTGGAAGAACCACATCCTGACCTGAAACGTGACGGCAACAACCTGCTTTATGATTTGTACATAAGTTTTCCGGATGCTGCTCTCGGGACCAGCATAGATGTTCCTACCGTGGATGGCAAAGCACGCATTAAACTTCCTGCCGGAACACAGGGAGGTAAAGTGCTGCGTTTGAAAGGAAAAGGACTTCCCGATGTGAACGGCTACGGCAAAGGAGACCTCTTGATAAATGTGAATATCTGGACGCCCAGGAGCCTGAGCCATGAGGAGAAAAAAACCCTTGAAGACTTGAAAAGTTCACCTAACTTCAAACCTAATCCTACATCCAAAGACAAAAGTTATTTTGCCCGTATGCGGGAATTTTTCTCATAGATTTATGGATAAACTACGGGCTATAAATATCAGCAAACGCTTCGAACACCATCAGGCTTTAGATAAGGTCAACATCACAATTCCACAAGGATCTGTTTATGGACTATTGGGGCCCAACGGGGCAGGAAAAACTACGCTTATCCGTATTATCAACATGATTAGTGCTCCCGATGAAGGGGAGGTGCTTTTGGATGGTAAACCTATAAATCAGCAGGATATTATCAAAATTGGTTATCTGCCCGAAGAGCGAGGACTTTACAAAAAGATGAAAGTGGGTGAGCAGGCTCTTTATCTTGCCCGTTTGAAAGGAATGCCGGCAGCTGAAGCCCGTGAAAAACTAAAATATTGGTTTGACCGTTTTGAGATATCCGGATGGTGGAACCGGAAAGTGGAAGAACTCTCCAAAGGGATGCAGCAGAAGGTACAGTTTATTGTTACTATTCTGCACGAACCGAAATTGCTGATTTTTGATGAACCTTTCAGTGGCTTTGATCCCATCAACGTCAACCTGCTGAAAGATGAAATCCTCCATCTGAAAGAGAAGGGAGCCACCATTATTTTTTCTACGCATAACATGGCTTCCGTAGAGGAGTTGTGCGATCATATTGCTCTGATTGACAATGGGAAAAAAGTTCTTTCAGGTGAAATCAACGCAGTTAAAAATCGTTTTAAAGCCAATGTTTTTGAGCTTGGATATTGCTCGCCATTACAAAAAGAGATCATTCTGTCGCAGGAGGCTTTCCGGAAGATGGAGAGTAAGCAGGAGGGCGAACATTTTACGTTAACTATTAAATTACTAAATGGTAGTACATCCAACGATTTGCTGCAACAGGTTATTCCGCAGGCTGAAATTACCTCTTTCAGAGAGATACTTCCCACCATCAACGATATCTTTATCCGCCAGGTAAGCCGCAATACAAGCGCATAACTTGTTGTCCGTTTCTCAAAAACAGAACATGGGGAAATAGAGAATATGTACGCTTTTGTTTTCGCTGGTACGGATGTTGTGCTTTCGGTGCAAAATGCGAAATTTTGCTGCACGCGAAGAAATTCTGAAATTGTCAAAAGCTGAAAAACAGCAATAAATGGCTTATGCCTTCACCAGCTCATAGTTCATGTTTACCAGCAGATCGGCTTTCGGACGAAGGGACTGAACGGCTTTGTGCTCTGCTTCCAGCGTTTGCATACGCAATGTATCGGCTTTTTCTTTTCCACGCGAAGCCTGGGCTTTTTTTGTTTCGTGATAGGTGAGTTCGATAAATACATGTAAGTCGATTCCTTCGGTGTTGATGGCATATAACCCATCCAGCACCAGCATGTCGATGGTTCTGAAATCGGTGGTCAGTGTGTCCACTTGCTCGGTAACCAAATCCACGCAGGGCATGGAGGAGATGCGACCGTTTTTGAAGTCATCCACGGTTTTCTGTACAGCTTCCCAGTCTATTTCGTTTGTCCCGACCACTTTATCTACCCCGTTTTTTTTACGCCAGGCACGGCGCTCCAGTGGAAGTGTTTTAAAAAAGTTGTCCAGATGTACGGGCTTGGCAAAAAGATTGTATTTACGTAACTCTTTGGCTACCAAGTGTGTTAGTTCCGATTTTCCAGAACCCGATTCGCCTGAAATGGCTACGATAAATTTGTCTTTTTTGTTTTTCAAAATCTCTTCCACAATGCCTGCAGCAACGCGGCGATGTTTATCCTCAATCAGTAAAACGTCTTCTAACATAACGATAAAAATTTTAAATAAATATTTTAAATAGAGTGCCTAAGCCTGAAGTGCCTAAATTATTAGGGCTCTGGTTTAATCTCTGCTGGTTGGGATTTGCAATCCCGACCTTCTGGCCTGGAGATTTAAAAATCCCCGTACCCTTAAACATTCGGATTACAAATCCGAATGAGCGGAGTTTTAGGTACTTCAGTCACTTCAAGTACTTCAAATTTTAGGTACTTCTTCCACTTTCACTTTTCGGTTAGTAATTTCCAACTGAAAAGCAGTTTCCTTAAAGTGAAGCCGGCATTGCAATTTTTCCCAGCTTTCAGGCAGCTCCGGATTAATCTGCAACTGCTCTTTCTTTAGGTTGATGCCGCCATAAGTGTTCAGTGCAATCATAATGGTTCCTGCCATAACGCCCGCGTGGATGCCTTCGCCTGTTGTGCCACCCTGAATGTCGTTGTAATCGCTGGAAAGTGCATCCGAGAAAAGCTCCCAACCCAGATCGCTGTCGCCGGTCATCTGTGCCAGCCGTGCGTGTACCACCCGGCTCAGCGTGGAGCCGTGCGAAGTACGTGCCAGATAGTATTTCAGATTTTTCTGCAGGTAATCTTCCGGTAACCGGTAGCCCATCTCTTTGAGCAATGTATCCACTTCCTCTTTTTCTAAGTTATAAAACGTCATCAACATATCGGCCTGCTTGGCAACTTTGTATTCGTCTGCCGATTTGCCTTCTGCCTTCAGCAGGCGGTCCATACGGTAAACGTTGCCGTACTTTTTGCGGTATTTATCCCAATCCAGTTCTTTTAGTTCAAAATAGCCATCATATTGGGCAATAATGCCGTCTTCCGAAATCACCAACCGCAATTTTTTACGAATATCTTCCCAACGGTTGAGCTCTTCTTTTCGGAAACCGATGGTTTTCGAAAGGTTTTCTTTGGCTTTGTCGCTGACTTCGTTCAGAAGCCGTCCGACCGTTTTAAACAGCCACGCCACCATTATATTGGTATAAGCATTGTCTTTCAGACCACCTTTTTCCGTGTTGGGATATTTCTCATGAAATTCATCAGGCCCCATGACACCATCGATACTATAACGTCCGTTTTGTTTATCCCAAATGGCCTTGCTTTCCCAAAACCGGGAGATCTCCAGCATCATTTCCAGACCATACTTCTCCAGAAATTCTTTGTCGTTGGTGATGTGATAATATTCCCAAACATTGTAAGCTACGGCGAGGGAGACATGTCTTTGCAGAGAAGAATGATCGGATCCCCATTCACCTGAGACCGGGTTCAAATGAAAGGTCTGTGTCTCTTCGCTGCCATCGCTGCCGCTTTGCCAGGGAAACATGGCGCCTTTGTAACCGTGTTCACGGGCATATTCGCGGGCTTTGTCCAACCGGCGGTATCGGTACATGAGCAGCGAACGGGCAATTTTTGGAAAATGAATATCGTAAAAAGGCAGGATGAACAACTCGTCCCAGAAAATGTGACCCCGGTAAGCTTCGCCATGCAGCCCGCGGGCGGTAACGCTGGCATCCAGATTTTCGTTGTGTGGAGAAGCCGAGACCATCAAATGGTACAAATGCAGCCGCAACAGTTTCTGTGACAGGCGGTTCCCTTCCAGATGAATATCAATTTCATTCCATATTTTTTGGTGTTGCGCTGCGGAAGCTTCCAGCAGTTCATCGAAAGTCCCCGCAGCTTTGGCCACTGACAGGCTGGAGATGAGCGGGTTCCTTTCTTCGCGGCTGGTAAAAATTGCTACAACTTTTTCCAATTGAAAGACATCTCCTTCGTCGATGTGCTGGTCGCCGAAGGGAAAAATCATACCCGATTCGGCAGTATGTACCAGGTTGTCATTGATAAACTCTCCGTTCTTTGTCAGCTGTAGCCGGGCGCTCTCTGCAATTTCAATTTCTGATTGAACGGTTTTTACTTTCAGAAAGACAATTTCTCCGTCGCTACCCTGTTCCGCCGATCGTAAATGCTTAGATTGCAGAGCATTGTAGCGATCTACGCCAACATTCTCGATAGATCCATCCAGTGCACTCAGGAAGGTGATATTTCCCGAATAGTTCTGTGGGATAATCCGGTAACGCAAAGCGGCCACATGCGGATTATCCATGCTGGCAAAGCGCTCCGATTCAATCCGGGTGATGTTTCCCTCTTCATCTTTGATGGTCATTTCCCGCGTCAGCAGGCCTGTTTTAAAATCCAGGCTGCGGTGGATATTTAGAATTTCTACTTTGTTGATATTGATCCACGGGCCATCTTCAATTTTAAACTGCACCTGCAGCCAGTTTGGGCAGTTGACGAAGTCTTCGTTCTCAATGTCTTTTCCTGAGATGCGGGTAACTAACCGGTCGTAAACCCCGGCAATGTAAGTACCCGGATAGTTTACCTCGCCGGCATCGGCTTCTTCCATAGCGCCACGGGTGCCGAAGTAGCCGTTTCCGACTGTAAGCAGCGCTTCACGCGAACGTTCTTTTTGGGCATCATAATCGAAATATTCCAGTTTCCAGCTGTCGGCTTCCATGCCGTCTTTAAACCAATTGTCAATTTTCTCAATATCAATTTCCACGAGATCAGTCATCACAATATCGGCACCGTTTTTTCTGAGGGCATCCACATTGTCTTCGCGAGCCACACCCAGTACCAAACCGAAGTTACCATTTTTTCCGGCAGCTACACCCGAAACGGCATCTTCCACAACAACAGCACGATGCGCTTTAACACCAAGGTTTTTAGCCGCCATCAGGAAGATGTCAGGCGCCGGCTTTCCGTTGAGCTTCAGCGTAGCCAACACCACACCATCTACACGTGTCTCCACCAAATGTTCCAGTCCGGCTGCTTTCAAGACAGCTTCGCAGTTTTTGCTCGACGAGGCCACCCCTACATGAATGCCCTGTTTCTTTAAACCTTCCATGAGAGAAACTGTGGCGGGATAAGTCTCCACACCTTCGTTACGCAGCACTTCGTTGAAAGCCTCATTTTTCTTATTTCCCAGCCCGCACACGGTTTCCATGTCAGGAGTATCCTCAGGCGTTCCAAAGGGAATATTTATATTTCTCGATTTTAGAAAGCTTTTTACCCCGTCGTAGCGCGGCTTTCCATCTACAAAATCCAGGTAATCTTCCTGTGTAAATTCACGGAAAGTTTCGCCGGCCTTCACGGCACGGGCTTTCAGGTAATCATCAAACATTTTCTTCCAGGCATGGCTGTGCACCGTGGCTGTCTTTGTGATTACGCCATCCAGATCAAATATTACTGCATCAAAAGCGTATGACGACATATTGTATGGTTTTTCTTATTAATGTTTTGCAAATGTGAGAATATTTTCCGTGGCAACGAAAGCAGAACCGGACTTGGGCAGTACAATTTTATACGATAGCCTTTTTTTGCTCTGAGAATGCCCAATGCAAACGAGTGAAGTAGATATTTGGATGGGGAATTTTTGTTTTGAGAAGATTTTGACCATCAGCTTATACGGTTTTTCGTTATCGCTGTCTCGCGTCTGAAGGATATGCCCGGCTATGGCCGCGATGAGCTTTGGTTTTAGCCTTGGTGCCGGAGCTACCGTCTCTGTTTACGCCATCACGCTTGATGTTCAGGATAAAACCTAATTATTACGCAAAATGCTTTTGCAACAAAATTTGTGACGAACTTTAAGCAATACGGATAGTGCCCCGGTTTCCTTTTTCAAATCTACCGATAACGACGGCTTCGGAAACACCTTTTTCCTGTAATTCTTTCAAATATTTTTTCGCATCCTTTTCCGGAAGCGCAACAAGCAATCCGCCGGATGTCTGCGCATCGCAAAGCAACAGTTGGTCGGTGCGGGGATGGTTCCCGAAATCCACAAAATCTTTTACAAATTCCAGGTTGTTGTACGTGCCACCGGGAATGATACCGGCTGTGGCGAGATTTTTTACTTCCCGCAAAAACGGAACTTTCTCAAAATCAATTTCCACATTGCACCGGGAAGCTGTACTCATCTCTTTCAGATGTCCCAACAGTCCGAAACCGGTAACATCGGTGCAGGCATGGACTTCATAATGCATCATTACCTCTGCCGGAACTTTATTCAGGGCGGCCATCAGCCCGCTCACCTCATTTCTGAGTGTCTCGTCCACCATCCCGCGCTTGATGGCGGTGGAAAGGATACCTGTGCCAAGCGGTTTGGTGAGCACCAGCACATCGCCGGGTCGGGCACCCTCGTTTTTGATAATCCGGTCGGGATGAATACTTCCGGTAACCAC
>VAPK010169739.1_pt1 | contig 11332 bp, 9 predicted proteins | sample 3395031 | NCBI WGS metagenome assembly VAPK01 (sample SAMN08290443, study PRJNA428436) | hydrothermal vent metagenome | isolation source: Deep-sea hydrothermal vent chimney 1 | place: Pacific Ocean: Juan De Fuca Ridge
CTTTAGCCTTTAGCCTTTTTACTTCGAACCTTCAAGTACCTTTTAAGCACCCGTGTCAGAAGAGCCAACCGATACCAAAGCTTAAATGCCAAACTAAAGTCTGAAAGATGCGCATCATCACGATGAATCGCAGCTGTAACATTGTCTGCATGACGGCGGTACATAATCAGCTTTTCGTCAAGAAAAAGCACTTTCCCAATACTTTCAGCCACAAGACCAATCCATACATCATGCATAATGACGTACCTGGGAAAGGGCAGAACTGCATTTAATACTTTCCGGTTGAGAGCCATGGAACATCCCAGAAAAGAATTCTTTTTCAGGTTTTTCCAGAATCCTGGACCGGAACCTTTCCAGCTGAAGTATGATTCGTGTATCACTTTTTCATCCTGATCAACAATCGATGCATTACAAACAACCAAATCGTTTTCCTGCAATCTTTCTTTTACTTTCTGAACTCTACCTGGTAACCAAATATCATCCTGGTCAGAAAGAAAAATATATTCCCCTTGAGCTTGTTTCAGGGCAAACTCCAAATTATATACCGGGCTTTTGAAAAGATTATTCGCAAATAGCCTGATCCTTTCATCTTTGTAGGATTTAATAATCTCTATCGTTCCGTCAGTAGAAGAATCATCAGAAATCACCAGCTCATCATCCTGCTCCAACTGCTCCAAAATAGTATCCATCTGTCTTTTCAGATACTTCTCTCCATTGTATGTGGACATGCAAACAGATACCATTATTTGAAGATTTTCGAAAGACTAATTACAAATTTATAACTCAAAAACTTCACAATTGAAAGGGAAAAATCCAACGAATTCAACATTTTTATGGCATTGATATTTTGAGACAATGTTGTCTTAAGACGAAGCATTCTTCCAAGATAATATTTTCCGTTTGCAGCAGAAACTCCCAGGTTATTCCTATCATGCAAGCGATACCAAATTGTAGGTTGTGTCAAAAAACCGACCTTTCCTTCCCGGGTTACATTCAATACGATCCACCAGTCGTGCATGACTGCCCTTTCGGGGATGGGCAACACCAAAGGTTTCACGGCTTTGTTGATCATAACCGTGCATCCCACAACCGGATTGTTGACAAGCAAACGATAAACAATATTTACATTTTCAGGATTCACTTTTGTGTATTGCCACAAGGATGGATGAATCACGTTCAGGTTTTTGTCGGTGACAGTAAGGTCCGTAAAAACCAGCATTGGCAACTCCGGATTCTGCTGCTCCATTTCCAGCATTTTATCTAGGGTTCGTTGAATCTTATCAGGCATCCAGACATCATCCTGGTCACAAAACATGATGAAATCAGCTGTGGTGAATTGGAGAAGCGCTTCATAACTTTTTTTTGGGCCAAGATGTTTTTTGCCATTCTGGACAATGCTAACTTTGTCAGGTTCCTTTTCCCTGAATACATTCAGGATTTCCGTGGTGCTGTCAGTGGAACCGTCATCACGAATTACCAATCTCCAATCAGAATAGCTTTGATCTTTTAAAGATTGAAGCAGTTCCTCCAGGAATGGGGCTCCGTTATAAGTAGAAAGTAGAATGTCTATTTTCAAGGTAAATTAAGATTTGTCATGTTATTTGTCATCCTAACCTCGCCTGAGGCGAGGTTAGGATCTCATACTTACTACTTTAGTTTAGATTCTTCACTCCGTTCAGAATGACAACTATGAGCAAATAATTGTATTATAAAGATTAATCTCAATAAAAACGTACGTCTTTGAGATCCGCCACAGGCGGAGAGGCAATCTCATTGTATCCACAGACTACTTAGTGATGAGATCGCTTCGTTCCCCGAAAATTTTCGGGGTCCTCGCGGATAGTAACGGGGTTTTTCACTTTTAACGAATGGACTACCCCCGCCGCAGAGCAGCGGGGTATCAAAAGGAGATTATTAATCGCCCCAAGGGGCGGGGAATTAATCCCTTGTCCGCCTCAGGCGGATTAAAACCGGTCTTTCAACTTTTCAACTCTTCCGACTTCCAACCAAATGTAGTTGAGAAAACATAAACAAGCACCAGCATTCCTGTAGAGCTTAGCAGCAACGGGTTGGTACCCGCAATAAACAGATAAGCTAAGTATGCAATAAACAAATGACTCAGTTTCTTCGCTTTTATTTCCATAACCAAAGGCCAGATCAGGATTACTCCAAAAAGAAAAGCAATGGGAATTCCCCAAATTCTGATTAGCTCCAGATAAGTAAGCTCTGTCACATTCATAAACCGCTGCAACCCGTATGCGAAAAAAGAGCCCCCTATTCCCTGACCAAAAATCAGACTCAATATATGGCCATCGAAATAATCAGCATAGGAAGAAAGATAGCCAAATTTTATCACGTTTGAGGCTTCATGACGGTTCATGATCAGATCCCACAGCGAAGGAAACATCAGTAGAAATATTAGCAGCCCCAATCCGGCCACTAAAGCAAACCATGATTTTGATCTCCGGTAGGTAAAAAACCCTATGTAGAAAATCAGAATAAAGAACAGCGCCAGTAAGTTGGCACGGGTTCCCGACAAGAACAATGTGACTGCAATCAGTATTGTCAGCAGATAATGGAAAAATGGCGCTTTTCCGGTTGAATCAATTAAAATTCGATAGAGAAAATAAGATAGTGGGAACACAAGAAGTGGTGATGTCTTATAAAAGATCATAAGCATGGTTACTTTTCCGTAATCCCTTAATGCATAAACAGCTACACCTTTATTTATAACAAAATATTTGTACATGGATCCGAACCAGTGCGGATTAAAGACCAAAGCGACATACAACCCCAAAGTCATCAGGACAATCAACAACGAAGAACGGTTGAACAATCCGGTAAGGTCAATTGCATCATTTACAGTGACCAGAGCTATAAGAAAAAAGAAAAATGAATTAAAATAGACCAGGCTCCCTACCGGCATATTATGCAAAACGCTGTTTATAACTCCCACCGACAAGGCATAAAAGGGCATAAACAGCGCAATAAAAACAACAGCAAAACTCAGCTTCACAGGGATCTTGCTTTTCCCAAAGTTACGGCCAGACAACCATACAAGGAAAACCAGGACAAAGAGAATGTATTTTGCATGAAAGATCAGGTTGTTCGGGTCAACCATCACATCCACAAACAGCAATGCCAGCAAGCCTTTAAGAAAAAAGGATTGTTTCTTTTTGAGCCAGTGTAAAAATTGATTTAGCAACTTATTACTTTATTGATGTCTTGCATTTGTCACTTTGTCTCATTGTCACTTTTTAACCTCCTAAAGGGGGAACTTCCACGACAAGGCATTTTTCACTCCCCCACTTCTTCCTTTGAACTTTAGCCTTTGGATTTGAGATTGAGATTCAGGTTAAGTGCACTCATTACCTCTCAGCCTTATCCTTATATCCTTTCTTTTATCTTGTTTAGCCTTTGAATTTGTCACCCAGTCACTGGTCACATTGTCATCCATCTCATATCGCCTTAACGGCATTCGACATTTAAAGTTAAAGGTCAAATTTAAAAGAAGCAACGTCTATTCTTCTTTATAACCCGTATTTGCATCCTGTATTCTAAGCCATAATTTAATCATTTTGTTATAGGCGCTGTTCCCGAACAGGGAGATAAATACGGCTATCAGATATTTGATGTTGAACGGGTCGGCTTTTACCGCGTTTAGAAGATAATATTTCCATCGACCCGTATTGCCGTTTTGGCACAAAATATTCGCCATCCTGTACTGAAATTCCGCCCATGATTTTTTGTCTCCCGTAATATCATGAGAATGTTTTTTCAAAATCAATTCATTCGCCTCGATAAGCGCTTCGTCGTTGCCCGAGATACGTTTTCCTGCATCATAATAATTTATTAACGGTTCCTTAATATGTTGAAAATAATAGTATTTAGACAGCCTGACAAAAAGTTCCAGGTCTATAAACCGATGTAAGCTTTCATCAAACATCCCTACCCGATTGAAACACTCCCTTTTGATCATCGCCGTCCCTATCCCTATTCCCAAAACCCGGATTAATGCTTGTTTGTACACTATACCTTCTTCCGGCTTTATTTCGGGAGATGGGATGTACTTTCTTTTTCCTTCGCGCCTTCTCCACATATCCGTATAAACGACTCCGACTTCTGCCAGTGCATGCTCAAAAACCCGCATCTGTTTCTCAAGTTTCTCCGGCTCCCAAGTATCATCACTATCCTGAAAAGCGATGTATTTACCTTTAGCAGCCTGGATTCCGGTATTCCTTGCCACAGCTCCCCCTCTATTTGTCTTGTGTCTGATGTATTTAATTCTGTCATCCTGTTCCTGAAATTTTTCTATGACATCTTCCGTATTGTCACTTGATCCGTCATCAACAATGATAATTTCAAAATCCTGATAGTTTTGATTCAATACGCTTTTTACAGAACGTCCCACCAGATGTGCGCGGTTATAAGTCGGAATTACTATGCTGACAGTTGGAGCTTTTTCCTTCATAATGATCACTTTATGAATGACTTACTTTGTTATTCATATTTTACAAATATCGTCATTAACGTTTTTTCCAGACCATCCCAACTGTATTTTTCAATACACTTTTGCCGTGCTTTCAGACCCGTTTTCTTTGCTTCTTCAAAATTATCAAAGATATAACTGATTTTTTGAGCCAATTGCTCCGGATTTCCGGGTTTCGCAATCCAGCCACATCCATCCAGAATTTCAGGAAGGTCAGAAACGCTGGTCGCAACTATCGGTTTTGCCATCGCCATGGCATCATAGACTTTTGCCGGAATCTGCCCGGATGCCGAGATGTTTTTTCTCTGGGGGATGACCACTACATCAGCCAATGCCAAAAATTCCGGAACTTTTTCAAACGGCTGCAAACCGAAATCAAGAAATCTCTCTTTTCCCAGTCGTTTGCCAGCTGTTTCGACTAAGTTTATACTGTAAGAATCTTTATAATCAACTCCCACTATCACCAATGTGATATCCGGATCTTTAATCAGTCTAACAGCCTTTATCAAATCCTCTATGCCTTTATGAGGCCTTGGAGTTCCGAAGAACATTACTATTTTTTTTGTTCTTTCTATTTGATATTTTTCTCTTATTAAGTCCCTGTCAAACTTTTCCGGATCAAAAGCATGGGTATCCCTTCCGTGACATACTATTGTTCCACCAAATTTTTCTTTTAAAAAATTGTTTGACACCGTAATCTCATCGGCAAAACGCGATAGTTTCTCTCCCAATAAGTTGTTCCAGTAAGATCCTGTATTATAAGAATAAAGAGCTGCAGATACCAGATGCTTAAAACGGCGGGTACGGGATAACCGGCTATAGTCATCCTTTCTAAAGCCCAGCTGCCAGTCATCAATATCTAAGATCAACGGTTTCTTTTTTAAAACTTTCTTTGACAATCCAATCCCAAAACTGCTAAAAAGCGGCTTGCTCACATAAATAACATCTCCGTCTATTTTATTGATCAATTTCCCAATTTGCCAATAAGGTTTCAGCCTTCCGGATATCTTTACAGTTTTATAGGTTATACTTTTATCATGGGCAACCGGTTCCCAGATTCCTTCTCTGAACTGGGGCCCTACAATTTCTACTTCATAATGCCTTTGAAGTATTTTGGCCAATAAATAAGCCCTGCCAAGGCAATTATCAGACAAATCAGATGTTAAAATTGAAATCTTCATAGGGTTATCCCGTTATATACAAATGATTAAAGCATTGCGATACTCATTTTTGTATAAAATTTTACCAATCTAAAAGAGATATCTGATACCTTTAACCTGTTTACTGGCAAATTTATGCTTAAAAAGATGGTGATTTTATAATCCGCGTGATGATAAAAATACTTCTTTAACCAAATGTTGTATTTTATATGCTGAAAATCTGTCAAACAGCCATATCACCCCCAAATATACCAATCCATAAAATATCGCAAATAAGACAAGGTGTAATAACAATGTATTAGGCATGATCCAATACATCTTCAAAATTAACACAGATACTATTGCGAGTAATGAACCTATCAGTGGAATGCTGATAGCACTGAGAAAATTACTGGTTCCACAATTAGTAATTCTAATGACTTTGTGAAATGCGGGAACATTTCCTTCCATCGAAGCAATGAGTACGGCCAGTGAAGTGCCCAATATTCCCCAATACTTTGTAAAAGGATATATCAGAACAACTAGGGTGATTAATTGGAAAAATTGATATTTTGTTAATGTTTTTGGCCGTCCTGTAGCATAAATGACAGGCCCGATTGTTGCCCCTATGGATCTTATCAACCCCCAGAAAACCAACACCTGCATTGCCGGGACCATAGGCATCCATTTCTCTCCCAGGAATACTCTGGTAAAATCAGGTGCCAAAACAAATATTAATCCTGCAACGGGAAAAGATAAAAATGCCGTTACCCGCAATACTTTTAAATAGGCTTCTTTTAGTTTGGGAATATCATCCTGTATCTTGGAATAAGCCGGGAAAGTCACCTGAGAAATTACATGGGTTATCTCCGTTGCCGGCATATTTGAAATCTTATAAGCCATTTGATAAAAGCCAAGCATCGTTACGCCAAGAAATTTACCGATAAATCCATCGTCACCCTGAATGATCAAAAACATGATGATGCTTGACCCCAATGCCCACTTACCGAATCCAAAGAGTTCCTTTACTTTTTGCAAATCAAAACTGAAACGGGGTCTGTAAGGATGTATTAAATAACTTACTATAAATCTCACAGCATTCCCTGCAAGCAGGCCGAACACCAATGCCCAGACATTTTTTAAGATCAGGGCTGCTGAGACTGCTACAATAAAGTCCGCCAGTGTTCCGCTCAGTTGATAAACAAACTGTTTATTAAACTCCAGTTCCTTCTGGAAATAGATAACACCGATGTTTGTAAATGCCTGGAGCAGGACAGCAACCCCAATTACCTGAATAATGGGCTTTGCCTCAAGTGTATTGAAGAATAACGCTGCATAAGGCGCAATAATATATAATATGACAAACAAGACAAATCCCCTCAGCATCATGACTGTCCAGGCACTGTCAAGATACGATTCAATATTTTTTTTCTTTTGAATCAAAGCCGCCTGAAATCCGGTCTGGGAAAAAGTGTCCAGCGTTGCCATGGTAAGTAATGCGATACCCATCAAACCGAAATCATCCGGGGCAAGAATACGGGCAAGGATAATAAGCCTGGTCAAACCAAATAATTGCTGAAATACTCTGAGCGCAAACATCCAAAAACCGCCCCGGACGGTACTTCGTGAAATATTCCTGCCAGGTTCGTTCATCTCTTCAATATATCTCTTGATTCTCGGTCTATGCATTTAGAAAACGTTCAAGAGGGTTCAAGGTAGTTCAACGGGAATAAAACTTCGGCCTTCCGGCTTCAAGTTTTCACCCCTTCAAACTCTTTAACTATTCAAACCTTTTAAACCCTTTTTTCCATTAAACTTTAACCTTTGATGTTAAGGCTTAGGTTCAGGTTAAGCCCCCTGTGTATTTATGAGCCTTAACCTTCCCATCCTTTCATTTTTTTCCTTTTGTCTTTTGTCTTTTTCCTTTTGTCTTAAAATCTGTAAGTTACTCCCAGACTCAAATGGAAATTGGTAACATCCAACCCAGGTCCCCAGTGTGCCGGAGACGGAGGTGGTGTAAATTGCCATTCATAATTCAGCGACTTCACCCACTCCAGTTGGCCGTTAAACAACAGGTCTTTGTATGGCCAGGTTCCCAGCAGGCTGACACTCATATCCACCCAGTTTCTACGGTCGTCTTTAATATATGTATTAAAGAAATCATTATTATGGACATATCGTTCTATCCGTAACCCAATCGTTCTTAAAGATTTCACCCAATCTACTTCCAACGTCTGCATATTGCTTCCCGGTCCGATTCCTGCACCGATAATCTGCCCCTTATTTGTATATCCCTGCTTGATAACAGAACTCAGATACCAGCTCATTCCCCCCCGGTTTCTGGTAGTAGAATTCATGGCCAACTGGGTAAATTCCATCATAGTCTGGATATATTCATTTTTATGCAGTTTCAGAGGAATCAGTTTTCTGAAACCTATCACAAAAGCTCCGGTATATGCAGTTTCAACCTGAAAATCGCGTTTATCCCAGAAATAACCATTTCTTCCATATTCAAAATAAATTTCGCCATGGGCCTTTTTCCACAACCACCTGGCAAATACGGAATAGAGTTGTTGCTGCTGTTTAGCAATCTTGGCATCTCCTCCGGCGGCCTTTAATCCAAGGGGCGCAAAAACCGGGAAATAGTCAATCAGATTTACCCCGACATTCTTGTAATATTGTTGAACCGTACGGGCAAAACCCAAGAATAAACCGGGAACCCATTTGGGATGATAGGTCACCAGCAAACCGCTCAGATATTGCCATTCATAAGGCTTAGGAACATACAGCTGCTTACCACTATAAGTTCTATCGGTACCGGGCGGCAGAAAACCGGAAGGTTCCAGTCTTCCCGCAATGAGTTGCCACTCAAAGGAACCAATAAAGGTTTTAACCGGACGCACTGTATTAAAAGTCAGGTGCTTGAATCCGGGGGCATTGTTCGTCATAATAAGATCATTACGTAAACCGGGGCCCCACCATAAATTTTCATTGGATAACCCCATGGAAACCGCACCAAAGGTAAGGCGAATGCTGCTTTGTCCCCAGTTAATTTTACTGTAAGGGCCGTTATCAAAACGTTCGGGGAGATCAATAAAATTCAAAACCCCGGCGTAATATTGCGCCCATCTCACATCGGCATAGCTGACCGGGAACCCGGCATAGGGAGTGTTTTGTGCATAATCTACTTCCGGCATTAATTGAATGCTTAAGGGGCCGTATTGTGCATAAATCCCTGCACTGAAAAGCGTCTGGTATCCCCGGGCCGATATCATGGAACCGTTATCGATCCCTTCCGGGTGATGTGTGTTAAATTGTTGCTGCCAGGTCACGGGCATCAGTTGTATGTAATCGCCTTTCTTTCCCAATGACACAATCCCGTTAAATTTGGTAAAAGGATCCTGCCTTAAAGTACTGTCCGGATCGAAACTATTTTGAACTTTCAATGCCCTCTTCGGGAAAAACGGCTGCGCACAAAAGCTGATATCCGGATTTACCTTCCCCATGAGCTGCGCCTTGCGGTAATAGTCCAGCAGAACGGGCATGTTAACAGGTACCGTTTGGGAAAAAACCCGCAGCGCTCCTGTGACAAAAAATACCAGAATTAAATTTCTTACTATGTGTCGCCTTTTATAAGGAAAAATCATTTTATTATTTTTTAAATCACGCCTATTCATTTTTTTATGTTTAGTGAAATGCAGTGATGTGGTCATATAATTGTGTGACTATTGTCTGACCGATGTTTGACAACTTGATGCTTTTTTTTCATTCTTCACTCTACATTCTTCATTTTATCTAAAATCTATAAACCACATTCAATGCAAAATGCCAGTTATAACTGTCTTTGGTCGGATTCCAGTGTGTAGGTTGCACGTTAATAACAGGTGCTGGCCTGTAACGCCATTCATAATTAATTTCATGAATGTATTCCAACTGCGCACTGAACAACAAGCTTTTATAATCCCAGGTCCCCACCAGGCTGGTTCCCAAATCCATCCAGTTCCTCCGGTCGTCTTTTATGTTGGCAATAAAATAATCGTTGTCATGCACATACCGGTCGAAAGCGATGCCCAGGCTCTTCATCCCCTTTACCCATTTCACCTGTAGCCACTGCATGTTACTTCCTGGTCCTATCCCGGCGCCCAGTACCTGCCCGTCGTTGGTGTAACCCTGAACGACCTGACTGTGAGAATACCAATATCCTACGGGCTCGGAATAATTTCTGTCACGATTAACAGTAGTTGAATTAGATGCCAGGTTGGTGATTTCTGCATTTACCTGAATAAACTGGCCTTCATGATATCCAAAAGGAAACAATTTCTGTATCCCTACAATATAAGCTGCAGAATGGGCTGCTTCCAACAAAAAGTCCCTCGTATTCCAGGCATGGTCTTCCCGCCCAAACTCTGCATAAATTTCACCATGGGTTTTTTCCCAAACCCAACGCATAAAAAGTGACAGCAGCTGATCCTGCCTACGGGCATCGGTAGCTGCATTGCCCACTGCCGCTTTTTCCACGGCACCAAAAACCGGGAGGTAATCATAAAAATGGTGACCCATATCACTATGGTAGATCTGAAAGCTACGGGTAAACCCCAAAAAAAGCCCGGGAACCCACTTGGGATGATAGGTTAAGGTAAAGGCATTGAGATACCGCCAGTCGTCGGGTTGTCCGGGCGTATATCCTGAGCTTACCAATTTCCCACCAATCAATTGTCCTTCAAAAGTTCCGATGGCAGTTTTAATGGGACGGACTGTATTTAAAGTTACGTGCGCAAAACCCGGGGCATTGTTTGTCATCAGCAAGGCATTGTGAATGCCGGGCCCCCACCATAAGTTTTCATTGGAGAACCCCAGGGAAACCGGCCCGAACGTAAGCCGTATGCTGCTTTGTCCCCAATAGATCTTCTTGAAAGTTGAATCCCCGAAACGTTCGGGAAGATCAATACCTGTAGGTGGTGAAGGTTTTTGATAAATCTGATAGAATCCCTGAAAAGGCAGGTTCTGAACATCCAGCACCTCCGGTTCCAACTGAATGGATAAAAATCTGTACTTTATAAACACCCCGGCACTGAATACCGTCTGATATCCCCGGGCAGGGACCATCACCCCGTCGTTAAATCCTGCCGGATGAAGGCTGTTATACTGGTTCTTCCACACCACAGGCAAAAGTTGCACCTTCCCTCTGGCGTGGTCAAAGGTGGCTGTTCCGTCAAATCCAAGCAGGTTGCTTTTGTTTAGAGCACTGTCCGGGTCGAAACTGTCCTGGATATTAAATGCCTCCACGGGAAACAAAGGAAGGGAAGTAAAGCTCACATTCGGGTTCACCTTTCCCAGCAACTGTTCCCTGCGGTACACTTCATTTAGCACCGGCATCCCCACGGAAAGGCTTTGCCCCCATGACGTCGTTGGAAATAATATGATCAGCAGCAGTACAAATATGGAAATATAATGGAATTTTTTCATGCCTGGTTTTTTAAATAATGTGCAGAACAGGTTGCAAATTGTTGAGCTAAAAATAATAAAATTTATATTTCGGAGTATCCTAAGTATTTTTTGCTTTGTTTGTCATCCTGACCTCGCCTGAGGCGAAAGACGGATCTCTTTTAATCCGCCTGAGGCGGACAAGGGATTAATTCCCCGCCCCTTGGGGCGATTAATAATCTCCTTTTGATACCCCGCTGCTCTGCGGCGGGGGTAGTTC
>VAPK010827937.1_pt1 | contig 11332 bp, 11 predicted proteins | sample 3395031 | NCBI WGS metagenome assembly VAPK01 (sample SAMN08290443, study PRJNA428436) | hydrothermal vent metagenome | isolation source: Deep-sea hydrothermal vent chimney 1 | place: Pacific Ocean: Juan De Fuca Ridge
GAATCGAGCACAGTTAAGGTTTTATTCCTGCGTCAACTTTTGGGTAACCTTGGTCGCGCCGGGGGCAGTATTTTCAACTAGTTTCCGGCACGAAGTTTAGCGCCGCTCCATTTATGCAATACCGCAAGCCAGTCGGGTTCGGACCGTCTGGAAAGACGTGGCCCAGATGCGCAGCGCAGGTTGAACAATGGACTTCGGTGCGCTTGGCGAAAAATTTACGATCCTCGGATTCGCCAATATTTTCGCCATTTTCCGGCTGAAAGAACGACGGCCATCCAGTGCCGCTGTCAAATTTTGCGTTGGCATTGAATAAATCGGCGCCACAGCAAACGCAGCTGAACATACCTGCAGAGCTGGGGAAATTGTCATTTGAAAACGCCCGTTCGGTGGCGTGTTTTCGGGTGACTTTATAGGCCATCTCAGACAGTTGCTCGCGCCATTCTGCGTCAGTTTTTGTGATCAAAGACATATGTTGGCTCCTGGAATTTTGAGTAACTTATGGCAGAGTGTCACAAAAGGGGAATATTTTTAAACAAAAACTTTTGGCCTCCGGCGGAGAGTTTGAAGCGAAACAGAAGTGGTCCGGGGGGCCAATTCAGCGAACAAACAGGCGGAGCCTTCTGAGCAAAAAAGAAGCCTGGCATTGACGCCATGTTATCCGCCCGATAGCCCGTCCCCCATGGCCCGAGCTCCGCTTTTGCAACTATCCAACATTTCCCTGACATTCGGGGGTGATCCGATTTTTTCGGGGCTCGATGTAGTGGTGCAGCGGGGCGACCGGCTGGCATTGGTCGGGCGCAATGGCTCTGGTAAATCTACGTTGCTGAAGATAATGGCCGGGTTGATGGAACAAGACAGCGGTACACGGGTTGTGCCCGCCGGTATTAGTGTCGGATATATGGAGCAACATCCTGATATGAAAGGGTTTAAAACCCTAGGGGAGTTTGCCTCTAAAGCATTGGAAGCAGGTGACATCTATCGAATTGAGCGGGTGGCTGAGGGGCTCAAGTTTGATCTGGACACGCCGGTCGCGACGGCATCGGGCGGCGAACGGCGACGCGCTGCTTTGGCAGGACTGCTGGCGGAAGCACCTGATTTGATGCTGTTGGATGAGCCAACCAACCATCTGGATATTCAGGCGATTTCCTGGCTGGAGGATCAACTGGGCAATACCCGGTCGGCTTTTGTGTTGATCAGCCACGATCGTGCATTCCTGCGTGCGCTGACCCGTGGAACGCTGTGGGTGGATCGGGGCCGGGTTCGCCGCAAGGAAAAGGGCTTTGGTGAATTTGAGGCCTGGCGCGACAAAGTTTGGGAAGAAGAAGATGTGAACCGCCATAAGCTGGATCGTAAGATCAAGGCTGAAGGCAAGTGGGCAGTAGAAGGCATTTCTGCGCGGCGTAAACGTAATCAGGGCAGGGTGCGTGCACTGGCCGGACTACGGTCTGAACGCGGCGCAATGATCCGCCGGCAAGGCACGGCCGGCATGGCGCTGGATGTCAGCGCAAAATCCGGCAAGCGGGTGATTGAGGCGCAAGGGATCTCAAAATCGTTCGAAGGCCAGACAATTATCAGTAACTTTTCGCTGGAGGTAGCCCGGGGCGATCGAATTGCGTTGGTCGGACAAAACGGGGTTGGCAAAACGACGTTGTTGAAAATGTTGATTGGCCAGTTGCAACCCGACAGTGGCAGCATCAAATTGGGTAGCAATCTGGCACCGGTGGTGTTTGATCAAAATCGTACCGGGCTGATGGAGGGCCTGTCGCTTTGGGAAAATTTGGTAGGGGACCCGGAAATGCGGGTTTCCGGCAAAGCGGATCAGGTCATGGTGCGCGGGCAACCCAAGCATGTTGTCGGGTATTTAAAAGATTTCCTGTTTTCCGACGCGCAGGCCCGCGCGCCGGTACATTCCCTTTCCGGGGGTGAAAAATCGCGTCTGCTATTGGCACGTCTGATGGCGCGCGACAGCAACCTGTTGGTGCTGGATGAGCCGACGAATGATTTGGATGTTGAGACGCTCGATTTGTTACAGGAATTGCTGGCTGATTACAGTGGCACCGTGCTGCTGGTCAGCCACGACCGCGATTTTATTGACCGGGTAGCGACCATGACAATAGCCATGGAGGGCGACGGCGAGGCCACAGTTTATGCCGGTGGTTGGAGCGATTATCAATCACAGCGCAAACAACTGGAAACGGTAAATACAGTTATTGCCGGCAAAACCGCAAAATCGAACAAGGCCCAGAAAAATAACAACAAAGCGGGACTTTCCTTTACCGAGCAGCACCGTTTAGAAGAATTACCTGCCGTATTGGAACGGCTCGAAGCTGAGATTGGCAAGCTGGCTGGGCTGCTGTCCGACCCGGAACTTTTCACCCAAGAGCCTGTCAAGTTTCAAAAAGCCACCGATGCGCTTATCAGCCGACAAGCTATGCTGGAAGCGGCGGAAGAAGAATGGCTAAAGCTGGAAGATCGGGCCGCACAATAGCCATGCCTGAACAAATATTGGTGTCGCTCTGATTACCGGGATAAATGGATATTGAATCTTTTGCGAATTTCGGCGTCCAGCACCGGATCAAATCGCGCCGCTGAGCGCGTTGCCAGAATTTCTTCTTTACGCTTTGTGGCGTTTTTCAACAGGTCCGGTTTGCCCTGTTCCTCCCATTCTTTAGGTGAGGAACGATCAGAAATGGCGGGATATACATACTCAGTTTCCATTAGCGAAAGTGTTTGCGGTTGCCCCAGATAATGCCCGGGCCCGCCAAGGCAAACCGCACGCATGGTTTCGATCCCGATGGTGTCATCGGTCACTTCAATGCCACGCACACAACGCTGCGCTTGACCCAGCAAATCATCGCCGAGGATCAGGCTTTCATGGCAAAACCCCAGCAACGACGCGTGCATCCCGGCGGCTTCATATACCATGTTCAGCCCTGCCAACCCGGCCATAACAGCGGATGTTGCCTGTTCCCATCCCGCCTGCATATCCGGCATTTTCGAATCCGCAAACCCCGCTGGCGCACCGCCCGGCAAGCCGTAAAACTGGTGCATCTGGGCGCACCCGGCGGTCAGCAACGCCTGTTCGCCTGACCCGCCTGACATCGCGCCGGTGCGCAGGTCTGAAACAAACGGCCAGGTGCCAAACAATACCGGATGGCCGGGTCGGATTGCCTGGGCGTATACCAATCCGGCCAGACATTCAGCCACCGCCTGAACTATGGCCCCCGCCAATGGCGCGGGCGACGTCGCACCCGCTTGCCCGGCGGATAACAACAGGATCGGCATGCCTCGCTCGATACAAGCTTCCATCACCACACAGCTGTCGGTGGCAAATTTCATTGGCGGCACCACGAAACAGTTGGACGCCGACACAAATGGCCGGTCTCGCCAGGCTTTTTCGCCGCCGGCCAGCATATGAAGGAAATCAAACACCCCCTCCACGAAATCGATTTCAAAGATCGAGGTACCAACATGTTTGGTAGTCCCTGCGCAGGTCGCGTAAACCGTGTTCAGGTCCATTTCAAAATTGTCGGCAATATCGCGCGCCACCATCGGGCGCTGAACATAGTGAATGTTATCAAGGGTATCGGCGATGCGGGCGGCGTCGTGCAGATCCTGAATTGTAGTTTCGCGATAGTTGTTTCCATCGATATCGACCATATGAACCGCAGCGCCCGCCGTGCCGTAATAGACCTTTGAACCGGATATATGCAGATCATGGGCCGGGTCGCGGGCATACATGGTCATTTCTTTTGGGGCATTGGCGATTGCGTCTTCGATAACCGCGCGCGGAAACCGCAAACGACCGTCCTCCCCCAGAATTGCCCCCACGCCGGTCATGTATTTTACGCCCGATGGCGGCGCATCTGCCAGGCCAATCTGTTCCAGCGCGTCCAGGGCCGCGGCATGAACACGCAACACTTCAACGTCGCTAAGTGGCTTATAGCTGCCACCCGACATGCCGGGACGAATGGGGCGCATATCTTTGGTCAGGGGGGCTGCCCGTAAGGCGCGTCGTGCAGCGCGACCACCGGATCGGCGATTGGGAAATTCTGTCATGTTGTGGGTCCGTTAAGCTCAGGGAAAATGAATGCTCAACAGGTAAAAGGTGCACCTCGTGCGGCCCAGCCACGTTCAGCCCCGATGGTGCGCACAACAAGCGCGATCAGCCAGTTAAAATGATCCATTTGCGGACCTCCCGTGGCTTCATCTTTGCCAGCCAGCACCGTGCGGTCTTGCCTGTTTGCGCCAATAGGTCGCTTTTGACCAATAATCGCTGAAATTTGCTACCAACGCCCGCTGGCACCCCCTCCAGATGAGCCACCGCCACCAAATGATCCACCAGAGGATGAATTGGAAGAAAAAGGTGTAACCATCGGAATTATATAGGATCTTGAGTCTCGGTAATCACAATTTGAACAGGTGGTTACGGTTTCTCCCGCGCCTTCGTCTTTCGTTGTGGCCAGCTCAAGAACTTCACGTTTCTGATGAATTTCGCGCTTGCCGCATTGCGGGCAGCGTTTGAAACGGTTCTTGATTTTACGCCCAAAAACCAGAGCAAAACCTGCCGCAACGATTATACCCATAATCGCGCCAATCAAGCCGCCACCGTTACCACCGTTGCTGCGCGTTGGTGGGGCGTCGCCAGCGGCAAATGCGCGGGCAATATGTGTTAGCGCAACATCAGTGCCTTCTTCAATCCCGTCGCTCATCCGGTCGTCTTTGAAAGCTGGTAAGATGTTGAAATCAATAATGTCCTGCGCTTCTCGGTTAAATTCGCTCGGGTAGCCTGAACCCAGTTCTATGCGCATTTCCCGGTCTTCGCTGACCACCAGTATCAGGATGCCGTCGTTTTTGTCAGGGTTGCCGATACCCCAGTTGTTGAACAAACCAGTTGAAAATTCTTCCAGGCTACCGGCGATTTCGTACCCCGATCTGGTGAAAATTGTCAGTACAGTCGCTTCAACGCCGGTTTCTTCGCGCAGCGCCTGCAAGGTCCGTGTGATCCGAACCTCAGCCTCATCATCGATAACATTGGCGTAGTCATTTACGTACGTATTTTCATGTACCGGCCAGCTCTGGGCCTGCGCAAACACCGGCCAGATCAACAGAGCGATTAGGATCAGGCGATTCAATCAGAGTTCTCCGCTCAGGTCTTTTAGTACGTCCAATACCATCATGACATCCTCGCGTGTACAGTCAAACTGGCCGACCTGAACGCGGATCAGGAATTGCCCCTTATGGCGGGTCTGGGTCAGATAAATGCGCCCGTCATCATTGATCCGGGTAAGCAAGGTTTCGGTTTTGGTGTCGCTTATATAGCGAAAGGTAAACAGCGAAAGCGCGGGTTTTGTGACGATCTCAAACCCCGCTAGATTGGCAATTTCATCAGCCAGTTCACGCGACCAGTTTACGTGGTTGCGAATTCGGCTGCGCAGTCCTTCCAAACCATAGGCCCGCAGTAAAAACCACAGTTTCAAGGCGCGGAAACGCCGACCCAGTGGTACGGTCCATTCGTTGAAGTTGGTAATCTCTGATTGGCCAAGGGTTTGCAAATAGTCAGGACGTAGACCCAAAGTGCGGACCTGCGGCACCGGGTCAGCCAAAAACTGAACCGCGCAGTCAAACTGCGCCCCAAGCCATTTGTGCGGATTGAAAACAATACTGTCAGCACCGTCCACACCTTGCCAAAGATTGCGAAATTCCGGACAAATCATTGCCGAACCGGCCCAGGCTGCATCGACATGCACGTATAGGTCATGGGCTTTGGCGATCTTGATGCAGGCGGCAATATTATCGCTTGCCCCGACCGAAGTTCCACCAACACACAGGATTACACCGGCCGGGTGGAAATTGTTCGATTTGTCCAACTTTATAGCGGCATCTAAGGCGATTGGGTCCATTTCCAGTTGGTCATTAGTTTGAATTTTGCAAGTATTGTCCTGACCGATCCCTGATATCCGGGTCGCTTTATCGATGGATGAATGGGTCTCAGCCGAGGCATAAATTCGCAATACCGGCTGACCCGACAGGCCTTTTTCATTGCCCGCCCAACCCAAAGCCCGCTCTCGCATTGTCAGGACGGCGCAAAGTGTGGCGGTGGTGGCGCTGTCGTGGATTGTACCAGTGAAATGCTCGGCCAAACCCAAAGCATCTCGCAGCCAGCCGACCATGACCTGTTCAATCTCAGTAGCCGCTGGTGAAGTCTGCCAAAGCATCGCCTGCGCGGCCAGCGCTGCTGTCAGTTGCTCGGCTAATATCGAAGCAGGTGCGGCATTCGCCGGGAAATATCCAAAGAAACGCGGATGCTGCCAATGGGTCATTGCACCCGGTACGATGGCTTCAAAATCCGCAAATATCTGCTCCATTGGTTCGGCTTGTTCAGGTGCCTGGCCGGGCAATTTTGCCGCCGTTTCTCCGGGGGAAACCAGTGCGCGTACGGGACGGTCGCGCAGCGAACTATAATAGTCCCGCACCCAATCAGCCGCGCGTTTCGACCAGTGGTTAAGTTCATCCTGGTTCAACACATTCCCTTCTTCTTTTCAAAAATACCTCCGCCGGAGGCAAATCCGAGCCCCAACAGGGGCGAGACACAATAATGGCACCGACAGGTGCCTCCCCTTATATTAGCAGTGGGTCAATTTCGGCCCCGGAAATGCTTTTTCCAAGGCGCGAAAAATCGCCCTTGCCAAACATCTCCCGGGCCGCATCAAATATTGCCCGGTGCGTTGTGCGCGCAAGCGCTGACCCCAATGAAATCCGGGCTACACCAACATCGGCGAACCCTTGGCGTGTGACCCCGGTATAGGCTCCGGCCGCCAGAGCATTGACCGGTTTATCCGTAGCGTCACAGACCCGCCCAATATCCGCCAATGTTTCCGGCAATGGCACATAAAGGCAATCCGCCCCGGCCAGATCATAGGCGCGAATTCGGCGTAGGGCTTCTTTGATGTCGTATTGCCCGTTCATAATCCCGTCGGCGCGGGCGACCAAAACAAAATCCCCCGGTAGGGCGCGGGCAGCAGAGCTTGCTGCACGAATACGTTCAACCGACAGGTCAAAAACATATGGGGCCGCATCGGGCAGGGCCGTGTCTTCAATGGAAATACCCGCCAGCCCGGCCTCGGCAGACAGGCGTACAGTTTCGGCCACCAGATCAGGCGCTTCACCAAAACCGTTCTCAAAATCCCCCGAAACCGGTACATTTACTGCTGCCACAAGATCACTGGCGTGGGACAGGGCTTCGTCGCGGCTAACGGTGCCCATATCCGGGCGGCCCAGGGTGAACGCATGGGCGGCCGAGGATGTCCCGATGGCTTGCGCGCCCAATGCCTCCAGCATCTTTGCGCTGCCAATGTCCCAGGCGTTGGCCAGAATGAAAGGGTTGCCCTGTTGGTGCAGGGCGCGAAAATCGGCGCCAGTATCGCGTGTCATTGGGTCAAACCTTTCGCAAAATTAACTATCCGTTTTAACGCCTCAGCGAACTGCGCATCCGCAACAGTCATGGCGATGCGTACATGACCGGCGGCAGATGCGCCAAAGCTTTCGCCCGGCATGACGGCAATCGCCTCTTGCTCTAACAGAGCGTCGCCAAAGTCGTCACCTGAAAGGCCTGTGGCGCGAATATCGAGCATTACATACATCGCACCCGACGCCGGCACGATACGCACAACATTTTGGCTGGCAATAATTTTGGAGGCAATGTCGCGCCGCCGCCTAAACGGGGCGGCGACTTTTTCTTCCAGACCAACGCCCTGATTTAGCGCAAATTCCGCTGCGTCCTGAATGTACCCCGGCACACCATAAGTGGTGTGCGTGGCCAGATTGATCAGGTGCGCAATTGCTTCTTCTGGTCCAATAACCCAGCCGCATCTGCTGCCGGTCATGGCGTGGCTTTTGGACATTGACCCAACAACCAGCGTGCGTTCGGCCATGCCGGGCAAGGAACGCGGCGAAATATGTTCGCCCTCCCAGACCTGGGTGTCGTACACCTCATCTGAAATCAGCCAAAGGCCGTGTTTGATACAGGCGGCGGCGATACCATCCAGAGTTTTGCGTGAATACACCACTCCGGTTGGGTTATTCGGTGAGTTGATCAGCAGCGATTTGGCACCGTTCGCTACGGCTTCAATATCGGCTTGTTTAGGCTCAAAATCATCCTCGGGCCGGGTTTGAATGGCAATGGGTTTTGCTCCAACTGCCCGGATCGTGCCCGGATAAGTGGCATAATATGGATCACAATAAAGCCCGGTGTCGCCCGCGTCACAAACAGCGGAATGGGCTGCGAAAAGCGCCGATTGCCCGCCCGGAGTGATCAAAATATTGTCCAGCGTGGTTTCGATACCGGTGCGTTCCTGAATGCGCGCAGCCACTGTTCTGCGCAGGCTGTCCACCCCCGGAACCATCGCATAACCGGTGTGGCCTGAAACAGCTGCGGCATTCATTGCGGCCAGTATGGTGGGGTCGGTAGATATATCATGCTCACCGATGGTAAGCTCAAGAATATCTTTACCTTCGGCTTTCATCCGGCGGGCTTTGTAAAACAAATCCCACCCGTCTGAGCCGCCACCGGTCAGTCCGGTAATTCTTTGTGATAAAAGCATGAATACCCTCCGCCAGAGCGAAGTGGCCACAGCCATCAGGAACTGTCAAATTGGTTTTTGTAAAAGCAGCATACCGGCACCCGTTTAACTGGGTGCCGGTGGTCGGGTATTAGTTGCTCATCATAGAAGAGCCGTCATCCATCATAGCTGTGCCATCATCCATCATGGCACTACCGTCGGACATGGCAGCTGCGTCGTGTTGTGGCTTTTCGCAGGCAGCAAGCGTAAAGATTGCCGCACCGACAATAAGCAATTTGGTAAGTGTCATTATACTATCCCTTTTTTGGATTTGATTATGCGCCCAGCGCGCGCGTTACGGGTGGCGGAATGGGCGCTCACATTCAATACACGTCATTGTGAGTATTTCACGTTGCTTTTGAATTGTTGGGCTTTTCAGCAATCTATCGCGCATTGGTTTTAAGTGAACTAAAATGTCTGCGGATTGTCACCGACCAAATACCTAGGGCCCTGACCGTTGGCCGAAGCCCGGTCTTTTGGATTGTAAAGCGCGCATTTTTTTAGCGACAAACAACCACATCCAATACAACCATCAAGTTTGTCGCGAAGCGTTGTCAGGCCATCAATTCGAGCATCAATATCCCGGCGAAAGCGATTTCCCATTCGGGTCCAGTCAGCTTTGGTGGGGGTGCGGTTGTCGGGCAGGCTTTTGAACAATTCATGTATTTGTACGAGCGAAAACCCCAATTGCTGCGAGATCATCACAAACGAAAGGCGGCGAATATCTGAACGCGTATAACGTCTTTGCCCTCCGGTGTTGCGCCCCGGCACTAGCAGGCCTTTTTCCTCATAAAACCGGATTGCGGACACGGCCAGCCCGGTGCGTCTGGCAAGATAACCAATCGACAATTCGCGGGAAACCGGCATCTCAGAAATCCTTTGCTTGACCTCAAGTATACTTGAGGAATTACAAATGATTCGAAGTTAAAACAAGACAAAAGGATATCAACCATGGAAACGCGCATTGAACATGTAAATCTAACCGTCAAAGATCCGCAGGCGACAGCGGCGATGTTGGGTGAGCTATTTGGTTGGCACATTCGCTGGCAAGGGGAAGCGATTGCTGGTGGTTACACGGTGCATGTTGGCTCCGACACTGACTATCTCGCGCTTTACACTGGTCTGGGGGGTAAACAAACGGCGGCTCAGGATAATTACAGTCAGCTTGGCGGGCTAAACCATGTGGGTATTGTGGTTGATGATCTGGACGCTTGTGAGGAACGGGTGAAAAAGGCCGGGTTTTCGCCAACCAACCATGGCAATTATGAACCGGGGCGGCGGTTTTATTTCGATGATAGTGATGGGGTCGAGTACGAAATTGTCAGCTACGACTGATCTTCAAACGGGCCGAGCGTTGCCTGGAATTTCTTGGTCAATCCGCTGCGGATGATCCGATAGGAATTATGCAACCGCTCGGTCAGTTCATCGTTTTCAACGCACCCCCAGGGAAGGTGCACCCAGCTTTTGTGGAAATAGGCAGCCCGCTCAGCGCGGCCCATTTCGATCAACAAGCCAGCGGTTTCAACATCCGGCGTTTTTACTGAAACACCCGTACCCGCTGAACCAACAGAGGCAAACATCTTGCCGCCGATTTTCCAAGCGTCATGGCCGCCGCCCCAGGGGTCGGATAATTCTGCACCGGGCAGGGCTTTGCAGATTTCATTTACAAACTCACGGTTCATGTTGCTAGCTTTGCAAATCAGTGGGGTTTTGACAAACAGAACCTTTGGGTGCTATGCACCCGGCTATGAACCGCAATACAAACAATATTTGCTGTATTACCTGCTGACATAGTCTCGCGGGCCGGTTTACTTTTATCTCTGACATGAAGTTGCTAAAGCCCGCGGGGGAATACCCGTTTAGGATAGCTTTATGACTAAGATACGCCTGCACAATACCAAAACCCGCAAGAAAGAAGTGTTTGAGCCTTTGGATGCCAATAACGTGCGGATGTATCTCTGTGGGCCGACGGTCTATGACCGCGCCCATTTGGGCAATGCGCGGCCCGTATTGGTGTTTGATGTGCTGTATCGGTTGTTGCGGCATGTTTATGGGGCGGAGCACGTGACGTATGTGCGCAATTTTACCGATGTGGATGATCGGATCAACGCGACGGCTTTGGCACGCAAAGAGGCGGGCGATGAACGGTCGCTGGAAGAGCTGATCCATGAACGCTCGGATGAGACGATTGACTGGTATCATCAGGATATGGATGCGCTTGGGGCGATGCGCCCGGACGCCGAGCCGCGGGCGACGGAATTCGTGCCGCAGATGGTGGCGATGATTGAGGGGCTGATTGCCAAGGGTCATGCTTACGCCGCCGAGGGGCATGTGCTGTTTGCGGTGGAAAGTTATGTAGATTATGGCGCGCTGTCGGGGCGCTCAATTGACGATATGATCGCAGGCGCTCGGGTTGAGGTGGCGCCCTATAAACGCAATCCGATGGATTTTATTTTGTGGAAGCCGTCGACGGATGACCTGCCGGGGTGGCCCTCGCCCTGGGGCCGCGGGCGGCCGGGCTGGCATATTGAATGTTCGGCGATGGCTTATGAATTGCTGGGGGCGGAATTTGACATCCATGGCGGTGGCAATGACCTGATGTTTCCGCACCATGAGAATGAGATCGCCCAGTCGAAATGCAGCGGGCACGGGTTTGCGCGCTATTGGCTGCATAATGAGATGTTGCAGGTTGAGGGCAAGAAGATGTCCAA
>VAPK010548682.1_pt1 | contig 11331 bp, 5 predicted proteins | sample 3395031 | NCBI WGS metagenome assembly VAPK01 (sample SAMN08290443, study PRJNA428436) | hydrothermal vent metagenome | isolation source: Deep-sea hydrothermal vent chimney 1 | place: Pacific Ocean: Juan De Fuca Ridge
ACACAAAAATTAAAAGAAAAAATTAAACTTTACGCGAAAAATTTAAATACCGTGCTTATAACCGGCGAAAGCGGTGTCGGTAAAGAATTGGTTGCAAGACAAATTCATATAAACAGTCAGCTTAATTCCGAGCCTTTTGTTGCCTTAAATTGTGCGGCAATACCAAAAGATTTAATTGAAAGCGAATTGTTCGGACACGAAAAGGGTGCATTTACTGGCGCAGCAAAGCGAAAATTAGGGAAATTTGAACTCGCTTCGCCCGGAACTATTTTCCTCGACGAAATTTCGGAATTAAACCTTGAGGCACAAGTAAAATTGCTGCGTGTAATTCAAAATCGCGAATTTGAACGAGTAGGCGGAACAAAAATAATTGAAAGTAAAGCTAGAATTATTGCAGCTACAAACAGAAATTTGGAACAGTTAATTGAAGAAAATAAATTTAGAGAGGATTTATTTTATCGTTTGGATGTTTTGCCCATAGTGGTGCCGCCTTTGCGTGAAAGAAAAGAAGACATTCCCGAATTGGTTGAATATTTCACAAAAAACGTTTGCTACGATTTGAAAATAGAATTAAAGCATTTTTCACCCGAAGCAATGAATATTCTAATTGAATATGATTGGCCCGGAAATATTCGTGAACTTCAAAACCATATTACGCGTGCCATAATTTCATCATCGCGGAATGAAATAGTTGATGAGGATTTAGATAGCAAACTGACTGATATTAAATCAATTTACAACTATAAAATAAAGCATATTCCCGAAACTTGGGAAGAAATGGATGCGATGCGTAAAGAGGCTGCAGACAAGGTAAGCAGGGAAATTGAAAAAATGTTTCTTATCAATTTGCTTAAAAAGTTTGACGGAAGTATTTCAAAAGCGGCACAAAGTATTTCGTTAAATCGTTCAAGTTTGTACAAAATGCTAAAAAAGTGTGAACTTGCATAATAAATTTTAGATAATTCTAATTAATAAAAAGTTAATAAGAATAAACATTCCCGTTTTACTGTAACACGGATTAATAATCTGTGTTTAGTGCAGAAACTGTAACACAGATTAATAATCTGTGTTACAATGCTTAGATTAAAACGGCAATGCTTTTGTTGTTTTGGGTTTTCCTTTTTATCTGTTGACTGAAATCAACCGGCAATATTTTTGCTTTTTTTGAGAAAATTGAAACTGATTTTTTCATTTCCGTTGCATTTATGCAACGGGCAAGAAATTTAACACAACCAAAAAGGCTCCCCGGTACGGGTCTGCGACAGCCGCATTTTACAAACTGCAGAGTTTTTCTTTTGGGCTGAAAGCCCGTGTGGGTTGGGGTTTTCTCGCAATCCGTTGACTGAAGTCAACGGCAATGTTTTTGTTGGATTTCCCGCAATCCGTTGACTAAAGTCAACGGTAATGTTTTTGCTGTTTTTGTGGGCTTTTCCCCGCTATCCACCTCTATTTCCGTTCGATTTATCGAACGGGGGAACAGCTAACTATTTATATTTTACTAATTTATCATTATTAGCTAAGATTATCCTTGATAAAAAGTTAATAAGAACGTAATTTTTAAATCAAATTAAAAACAGAAAGTTTTCTAATGAGAAAAATATATTTTCTAACAATTTTAACACTATTTTTTACGTCTTGCTCAATATTCAGGTCTTCCGTACAAGACACTCAAACAGAAATTTTAGATTCGTTGAATACAGCGTCCCCTTCAAGCATTGTTAATGAAAAACTTGAGAACGCGAGAGAAAGGTATGTTGATGCGCTATATCAGAAAAAGTTAGGCTTTATTGCAAAAGCTATCAATCAGTTTGAACAATCATTAAATATTATTAACGAACTAAGTTATTATCCTGATGTTGATGATAATGAAGCTTACAATGAGTTAGAAAATTCAATTGTTGATGATTATCAGTCGTTAATAAACTCCATGAATACTTTACCCGACAGTGTATCAATTGCGGCACTTGAAGATTGGATGAATAAAAATTTGAAATCGGTGGATATTCAATTAGATGATCTTGACTCCGAGAATATTAATGAAATACCGGAAGAGAATGATATTATTAATATCGGCGATTTCCCGCTCGAAGTAAATAAGTATGTAGAAAAGTATATTGAATATTTTACCGGAAGAGGCAGACGCCAAATGGAGATTTGGTTAAGCCGTTCGGGACGTTATTTTCCGATGATGGGTAGAGTTTTTAAAAAAGAAGATGTGCCGCAGCAATTGATATTTTTAAGCATGCCCGAAAGCGGATTGAATCCCAAAGCCCATTCGTGGGCAAGTGCTGTCGGAATGTGGCAATTTGTTAAAGGTACGGGAAGGCTTTACGATTTAAATACTAATTTTTATGTTGACGAAAGACGTGATCCTGAAAAAGCAACTTCTGCCGCCGCAAGACATTTACGGGATTTATACTATTCACTTGGTGATTGGTATCTTGCAATTGCGGCGTATAATTGTGGTGAAGGAAGAGTGAGGCGGGCGATAAGAAGATCAGGGTCAAGTGATTATTGGAAACTTAGAAGATTTTTACCTCGTGAAACCAGAAACTATGTGCCGCAATATATTGCGGTTACTATAATTGCGAGCAATCCTGAAGAATATGGTTTTGCTGATATTCAATATGAAAAAGAATTCGATTTTACAACTTATAATTTAAAATCGCCTGTTGATATCAGTGTTCTTGCAAAGTGTGCGGGAATTAGCACAGATTTATTAAAAGAAATGAATCCCGAATTGATTCAGCATCATACTCCGCCTAACTATCAAGGCGGTTATGCATTAAAAATTCCCACTAAAACATACAGCGAATTTGTTGATAATTTGAAAAATGTTCCTGATGATGCACGATTGCAATATGTAATTCACAGAGTACGTTCGGGTGAGTCGCTTTCTGTAATTGCTCATAAATATAAAGTTAGAATTGTGCAATTGGCAAAGTTTAATAATATCTCTACTCAAAGCAGAATTTATCCGGGGAAGAAATTAAAAATTCCCGTATCTAATATAAAGCCGAATGATATTGTTCTAAATACGGATATTGCTCCGGCTGTTGAAGAGGAAATTAAATCCAAGGATGGTAAGAGTCCATACGAATTAGTGGTTAATCATAGTGATGCAGCAAAAGACTATACGGATTATTATACTTCAAAATTTAATGATACAACTCGAGCGATAATTCCAACAGATAAAGACCTTGTAAATTATACCGTGAAACGTGGTGATAATCTCGTTGACATTGCTCAGTTATTTGATTGCAGAGTTTCCGACTTGAGAAACTGGAATAATTTGCCATATACAAGAAGCATTAAAATCCGTCAGAAATTGGATGTTTACGTGGATAAAGACAAGTCGAAATATTATGCGTCCATTAATGGTTTGTCTAAAATTCAGAAGCTGCGTAATTTGTACAGTAATTCGGGAGGTGAATGGATTACTCACAGAATAAGACGCGGGGAATCTCTTTCTACAATTGCATACAAATTCGGTGTTAGAGCAAGGGATATTCGTAAATGGAATGGGCTTCATTCAAGTAGAATTGTTGCCGGTAAAAAAATTAGAATTTATACGGGAACTTCAAAAAATGTTGCCGCTTTGTCTGCTCCAACTCAAACCGGAAGCGAACATAATATAAAAAAATATAGAATCAGATCAGGTGATACAATAAGCGAGATTGCTGAGCAATTTAATGTTTCGGTTTCAAAAATTAGAAGATGGAATCATTTAACTTCAAATAGAATAAGAGTTGGAAAAACTTTGAGGATATACGGTGGTTCAAAAGCAAGCGGTGCTGCCAAATCTAAATCAAATATTTTTGTAAGTACTTCGGATGATGACGCAATAATTTATACAATTCAACCTGGAGACGCATTAAGTTTAATTGCCGGCAAATATGGAGTTTCTTCAAAAGATATTAAACGGTGGAATGAACTTGTTTCGAACAAAATAACAGCAGGAAAAACGTTAAAGATTTATCCTCGTTTAAAAGTGAAAGAAAGCTTAATTGCTCAAGAAAAAAACAACACGTACAAAACTGTATCTAAGACTAATTCAAAAAAAATGATTTACAAAGTAAAAGTCAATGATACAATCGGGCAAATTGCCGAAGATTATTTTGTGCGTTCATCTGATATTAGAAAATGGAATAAAATACGCGGGAACAAAATTAAAGTCGGGCAGAAATTAATAATTTATCCGGGTGAAAAAAAGTTAGTCGCTAAAACTAATATTCTAAAAGCTAATGGAAAAAATATTTACACGGTAAAAGAGGGAGAATCACTGTGGACAATTGCGAAAAATAATAATGTTCGTGTTGCTGATATTATGAGGTGGAATAATCTTAAAAACGACAGAGTCAAAGTCGGACAAAAAATAAAAGTGATCCCCGGAAAAAAAGATTCAATAAAATCAGAAAAGAAAAACAAAAAAATTGCTGTAGTTGATGGAAATATCCACGAAGTTAATGAAGGAGAATCGCTTTGGACAATTGCACGGGATAATAATATTCGCGTTGCCGATTTAATGGAATGGAACAATCTTAAAACCGATCGCGTAAAAGTTGGGCAGAAACTGATTGTTCAAGATGCTTCTACCGATTAGCTTTTGTATGTCTGCATCACATACCTTAAAATCAAAAAAAAACTGTCATTCTCAGTAGTTTGCTTTTGCGGACAGAATCCAAATATTTTAACAGATGCTGGTAACAAGTTCAGCATTACAGTTGTTCCCTTTTCTGTCATGCTGTGAACACAGTGCACGCGGCAGTATTTTGTAAAAGAATATTGAAAATTTTAGTATCTTTATACTAAACGTTTTATAAAAATATTTTTGTTATTTAATATTCTGAAAAAGTTCGTTAGGGGTGTTCCGTATTGTTTGGGACTGAGAATAAACCCTTGAACCTGATCCGGGTAATTCCGGCGTAGGGAAACGGTAAGTAATAATTAAGTTAGCCGTTTTCACAAAGCGGCTTTTTCATTTTAAACCAAATTTATCCGGAGGTAAAATGAAAAACTTAATTATTCTTTTCTTGTTTGTATTTTCATCGCTGTTTGCTCAGCAAGTCAAAATTAAGGGAATTGTTACTGATTCTGAAAATGGGAAACCACTCTATCTTGCAAACATCATTGTTAAAGGAACAAACAACGGAGCTATTTCGGGGAAAGACGGAAAATTTCAAATTACAATTGGCAATTTTGCTCAAAACATTCAGTTCAGCTACATCGGCTATGAATCTAAAATAATCAAAATTAAAAATATTAATTTTAATGAATTGCTGCGTGTAAAACTTGACCGAAGTATTTTAACGAGTCAAACAATATTAATTGAAGCGGGCATCGGGAAAAAGGGAGTAACTCCGCTTACGTTTTCAAAAATAGGAAGAAAAGATATTGAGCAAACTTATACAACACAGGACGTTCCTGAATACTTAAGCAACCTGCCTTCTACTACTTTTTATTCAGAAGGCGGAAGCGGAATAGGATATAATTATTTAAGTATTCGCGGATTTGACCAACGCAGAATTTCCGTTTCAATAAACGGAATACCACAAAACGATCCCGAAGACCACAATGTTTATTGGGTGGATTTCCCGAATCTTCTCGGCAGCACGGGAATGATTCAAGTGCAGCGCGGTGCAGGTTCCGGTGTTGCCGGTTATCCTGCAATCGGTGGTTCAATTAATATTATAACTTCACCATTTTCAAATGAGAAAAAGTTTAAAATCGATGCATCTCTTGGAAGCTATAACACTCGAAAATATTCCGTATCGCTTGCAAGCGGATTATTGGAAAATAAGTATTCCATTTACGCAAATCTTTCAAATACATTAACAAGCGGCTACCGAAATAAAAGTTGGGTTAATTTTAAATCGTATCATTTATCCGCAGTGCGTTACGATAAAAATATAACTTCACAGATAAATATTTTCGGCGGACCAATTGCTGACGGGCTTGTTTATACCGGTTTACCAAAGTTTACTGTTAAAGATAAAATTCTTCGGAGAGCAAATTATTCAGATTGGGGTTCGGATGGAAAAGCATATACTTACACGGTAGAACGTCGTCCGTCTGAAATTGAAAATTTTTCACAACCGCATTTTGAGTTATTAAATGAAGTGAAAATTACAGATAATATTAAGTTTAACTCAGCTTTATTTTTAGTACTTGGCAACGGATTTTTTGATTACGACGGCTCGTGGTCGGTTTATTATAACGATTATTTCAGATTGAAAGCTAACGGATTTGATTCTACGGCAAACGTAACAAACGCTTTAATTCGTGCACAAGTTGAAAACAAACAATGGGGATGGATTCCGCGAATAAGTATTCGGCATAAAAACGGGCGTTTAATTCTTGGAGGTGAGTACCGCAATCACAGTTCGGTACATTGGGGAAGCATAAGTTTTGCAGAAGGTTTACCAAAAGGTATTACAAAAAATTACAGATACTATTACTTTAACGGAGGTAAAGATATTGCAAATTTATTTGCAAACGAAAATTACAATTTTTCTTCAAAATTTAGTGCGCTTGCCGAAGTTCAATTTGCATATCATAAATACAGATTCAGTAATGAAAAATATATCGGCACAGACTTTTCGGTGAGTGATGTTTTTGTGAATCCAAGAATCGGATTGAATTATAAATTTTCGACAGCAATCAATGCCTATATATCAGCCGCAAGGGTTTCCCGCGAGCCGAGATTAAAAAACTATTATGACGCTGCCGAATCAAGTGCGGATGAAGTTCCGCAGTTTGAACTTGACCAAAACGGCAACTACGATTTTAACAAACCGCTTGTTAAACCTGAAACAATGAATAGTCTTGATGTCGGTTTGAATGCTGAAGGGAATAATTTTACTCTTTCAACAAACTTTTTTTATATGTTGTTTAATAATGAGATTGTTAAAAAGGGGCAAGTAGATAGATTCGGACAGCCGATAACAGGAAACATTAATCGTTCAATTCATACAGGTTTGGAGTTTTCTTTTGCAGTAAAATTTATGAAAGATTTTAAAATTATTATTAACGGCAGTTACAGTAAGAACTACATTAGTGCGGGAAAAACATTTAAAAATTTTAACGGAAATAGTATTTCTTTAGATTTGGCGGGTAACAGAATAAGCGGATTTCCTGATGAAACGGCGAATGCAATTCTGCAATACAGCCGTAACGGTATTTTTGCTCAATTTGTGGCAAAATATGTCGGTGATTTTTACAGCGATAATTTTGATTCAAAGTTAAATAATCTGGAAATACAATACCCGGGAATTATCGGCTACAGTGATAATAAAGTTGATGCGTATTTTGTTGCGAATATTATTGCGAGTTATCAATTTTCCGTAAAGCCGATATTCAATAACTTAAAAATTTATATTAATGTGAATAATATTTTTGATAATCTTTATGCGCAATATGCTATCGGGAAAGAATTTTTTCCTGCAGCAGAGAGAAATTTTGTGGCGGGAATCAGTTTAAGAATGTAAATTTATTATCTGCTATTTCAAATTCTGTTTTTGAAATTAATTCAAGATTTCTATTTGAAAAATCGTAATGAATCGTTATTTTAACCCTACTAAAATTTTATAAACGAAAATAATAGTAGGGTTATTATGTACATTAAACGAACTTTAGAAGGGGTAATTAAAAAATATATTTCTCGAAAAGAAATTATTGCCGTAATTGGGACAAGACAATCCGGTAAAACTACTCTTGTTAAATATATACTTAGCGGTTTAAAAAAAGCAAGTACAATTTCATTTGATGATATCACCGCACTAAATTTATTTAGAAACGATATCAATTCATTCATTGAATTATATGTCAAAGGTTATAATTATATTTTTATTGATGAAATTCAGTATGCCGTGAACAGTGGAAAACAATTGAAGTATATTCAAGATACTCAAAAAATCAAGATTTTTATTTCCGGTTCATCATCTACTGAAATTTCAATTCAAAGCATCAAATATCTTGTGGGGCGTATTTTTGTTTTTGAACTTTACCCGTTTAGTTTTGAAGAATTTTTGTCTTTTAAAAATTCTAAATTATATAATATATATATAAAAAAATTGTTTGGCGTGGAAGTAGTTAGGCAAATTCAAGGTTATATCAACGAATACTTGATATATGGAGGTTATCCACGTGTTGTTTTGTCAAAGGATAACGATGAAAAAACTATAGTATTAAGAAACATATATAATACTTTGCTTCTTCACGAAGTAAAAAATTTAATCAGTATAGGTGAAAATGATAATTTAATCAGGTTAATAAAAGCACTATCACTTCAAATTGGTAATTTGGTTAACTATAAGGAACTTTCAATTATTTCGGGTTATAATTTCCCTACTTTAAAAAAAAATATGAATATTCTTGAAGCGTTATTTATTTGTAGAAGATGTTTGCCATTCAGTAAAAATCCGAGGAAAGAATTAGTTAAAAATCCTAAAATTTATTTTGTTGACTTAGGATTGCGAAATGTTATTATCAATAATTTTAGTATAGAACGGACAGATAGAGGTGCAATGTACGAAAATTTGATTTATACTGAATTTCTAAAAAAGGGGAAAACACTAAATTATTGGCGTACAAAGTCAGGTGCGGAAGTTGACTTTGTTGATGACGGGGAACCGATTGAAATAAAAACAAGCCCGAAAATTGGAAAATCTCTTCATAGTTTTATAGCAAAATATTCTCCGAAAAAAGCGGTTGTGATTTCTGAAACGGAAAAGGAAACTCTTATTGTAAAGAATACGAAAATAAATTTCTATTCCTTTGCAAGATACATTTGAAATTGAAGTGATGAAATAAAAATAAAATAATTTTTTAATAAATATAGTTCACAAATGAAAGCAATAATACTGGCGAACGGAGATGCACCGAAAAAATCTCTAATACTTAAACTTCAAAAAATAGGATACAATACATTAATTTGTGCGGATGGCGGTGCAAATACAGCGTTCAAATTGAATTTGTTGCCGGAATTAATTATCGGGGATTTAGATTCAATCAAAAAAAGCGTTTACGATTATTACATCGGAAAAATAAAAATTAAAAAAATAAAACGGCAAAATGATACCGATGTTGAAAAAGCACTGAAATATTTAATAACAAAAAAATGCAGCCGTGTAATTCTGCTTGGCGGAACAGGAGACAGGTTGGATCACACATTTTGCAATCTCGGTATTGTGCTGAAATATTTTGACAGACTCAATGTTGATATTATTCACAGACATTCGCTGCTAACTGCATTCAAGGGCGAAATAAAATTTGAATCCAAAATTGGGGAAACAATTTCTGTCTATGGATTTGATAACAAGACAAAGTTTGTGTCCGAAGGATTGAAATATCCGTTGAAAAATATATCTTTAAAATTTGGCGAAAGAGAAAGTACGAGTAATGAAGCTATGAAGGATAATATTAAAATTAAGAGTAGTGGCGGAGTTGGTTTTCTAATTCGTGATGTTGAAAATAGTTTGAAGTATGATTTCATTTAGCACTCTTGATATAGTAATAATCGTTCTGTTTTTTACAACCATTTTGTTAACAGGTTTTATTGCCGGGAATAAAAGGAAAAAAACAACCGAGGGATATTTGCTTTCCGGCAGAAATGTTGGACTGTTTCTTTTTATACTGACAAACGTTGCAACGTGGTACGGAGGAATTCTCGGTGTTGGCGAATTTACTTATCGCTACGGGCTTGTCAGCTGGTTTACGCAGGGATTTCCGTATTATGTGTTTGCAATTGTTTTTGCAATCTTCTTTTCAAAAAAAATCCGTAAGGCTTCGCTATTTACAATTCCGGAAAAACTCGAAGAAGTTTACGGAAGGAAAGTCGGGTTGTTTGCAGCAGTGCTTATTTTTATACTTGTTTCTCCTGCACCGTATTTATTAATGATTGGATATTTACTTTCTGTAATATTTAAAATTAAAATGATATGGGCTTTGATAATTGGGATTATTGTTTCAACTGCATATTTATTTAAAGGCGGTTATCGTTCTAATATTTATACTGATGCGGTTCAGGTTTTCGTTATGTTTATAGGATTTGCGGTAATTCTATATACGGCAGCAAGTAATTTGGGGGGAATTGAATATTTATCCCAAAACTTACCGGAAAAATATTTGAAAATAACGGGCGGTGCATCACCAACATTTCTGATTGTGTGGTTCCTGATTGCACTTTGGACATTTGCAGACCCAGGCTTTCATCAACGGTGTTATTCAGCAAAGAGCGGTAAAGTTGCCGAGTACGGAATTATTATTTCGGTATTTCTTTGGATGCTGTTCGATTTTCTTACAACTGCAACGGGTTTGTATTCCAGGGCGGCGATACCGAATATGGGAAATCCTGTATTATCATTTCCGTTTCTTGCCGAAAAGCTTCTAAGCAGCGGTTGGAAAGGAATATTTTATGCTGCATTGTTTGCCACAATACTTTCAACATTGAATAGTTTTATGTTTTTAAGTGCCACCACAATCGGCAGGGATTTTTTCTTTAAGTTTAAAAAATCAAATACCGTTGATGAATCAATAAAATATACACAGCTTGGTTTGGTAATAACAGCAATATTGTCGCTGCTGCTCAGCTTATTTTTCGATTCTGTAATTGATATGTGGTACACTATTGGGAGTATCTGCATTCCCGGAATTATTCTTTTGGTAATCGGTGCGTATTACTACAAGTTTCAAGTAAGCAAAAATATTGCTTTTATTGAATCAATTACTGCAGTGGCGGCAAGTATTATTTGGTTAATTATTCGAGCATATCTGCCTGCTGATTTTTCCTTGAGTGAAATTGAGCCAATGATTGTAGGTTTGCTTGCGGCGATAATTATTCATTTTGTAGGGATAAGTTTAAAACATAATTCCAAATCTTATAGTCAAATATAGCGATTCAGAGTCGAATAATACGGTTTTCAATATTAAATTGTTATTGTAGAACAAACTTTTCAGTTTGTTCCTGGTTACATGTAGAGAAAACTCAGAAAACAGTAAGAAAATTAAATATTTTAAAACATTGAAAGATAAACCGACTATTCACAGAACTCTGCGAGGAAAGTCGGTTCTACAATTTTCAGTGTAAAAAAAATTAATCGGAAAAATATTTTTTATCATCGCTATAAATCATTATTTTACACAGTTTTAATTTTGTCCCCGAATTGCTGAAAAAACATAAACAAAATAGAGAAATAATATGGAACTAAATCAATTTATTCAGAAAATACCGAAAGCTGAACTTCACTTGCACATTGAAGGTTCATTTGAACCGGAGTTAATGTTCAAAATTGCAGACCGCAATAAAATAAAAATTAAATATAATTCAGTTGA
>VAPK011012712.1_pt1 | contig 11329 bp, 7 predicted proteins | sample 3395031 | NCBI WGS metagenome assembly VAPK01 (sample SAMN08290443, study PRJNA428436) | hydrothermal vent metagenome | isolation source: Deep-sea hydrothermal vent chimney 1 | place: Pacific Ocean: Juan De Fuca Ridge
AACCTTAACATCTTTACAATTAGGATATGCCATTACATTAAAATGTGTACCAAGCACTTTTACCTTTAATTCTTCACAGTTTACTATCAGTGGTAATTCTTTGTTCTTAGTCACCTGAAAATAGGCCTCACCAACCAAGTTAACATTTCGATTTTCTGTTGCAAAATTATTATTGTAAGTTATTTTGGAACCGGAATTTAACCAAACTATAGAACCGTCTGGTAATTCCACCTTTGAAATCTGTCCATTTTCGGCTATTACACTTGTAAAATATTCCTGCGAATTATTTCGAGAGGAAAGAATAATAGCTAATCCTCCAATATTAATTATAAAAAAGATGATGGCAGCTACTCTAAGAAAACGCTGTATTCCCTTTGATTTTTGCCATTTGTCAGAACCTCTTTGCAACAACTGGGCTTGAATTTTATTCCAAACCTCCTTGCTTCCTACAGGTAATTGATCTCTTTTTAAACTGTTTTTCCATTCTAAACGGTAGTTATTAAAAACCAGTTGATTCTCTTTATTGCGCACCCATTTCAACAATTTTTGTTGTTCATTTTCTGAGGCGCGACCTTCCAAATATCTAATTATTATTGTTTTCATATATCTTTCCTATAATGAGTACAATTAACTATTGAAAAACCCTACCTTAAAATGAAATAAATTTTAAATAAAAATTTGTTGTGAATTTTTACTGTTTTTTGACCAACAATTATTTGTTGCTTATGAAGTGGGTATGGATTGTGAATATTGGGTAGAGAATCATTACAAATCATTTTGCTATATCTCTAAAAGATTTTATTTCTATTTAATTAAAAGAGCAATTAAAACAATCAGTTCCGGATAGAGATGAATTAAATTCTCCTGGATTTTCTTTTTTGATCTTGAAATATGCTTTTCAATCATTTTCAAGCTAATTCCTAACTCTTCAGCAACTTCTTTTTGTCTTTTGCCTTCAATTTTACATTTGATAAAAACCTCTTTCATTTTACTCGGAAGTTCATTAATTGAATTCTGAAAGGATTCTATTAATAATTCCTCCATACTTCTCTCTTCTTTTGCAGTAAAATCCAATTGATATAAATATTGAAGTTCATTTATTTTTATATTTTCAAAATCAATTATATTAACATTTAATTTCTGCTTTTTCAAGTAATTTAAACAGTTGTTGCGAACAATTACAAAAACAAAACTTTCAATTGATTTATCTGGATCTATGGAGACTCGTTTATCCCAAAGTGTAATGAAACTTTCCTGGATAATATCTTCAATTTGATCTCTATTATGAATAAAAAGACTACAATACCCTTTTAACCTTGGATATAATACAGAAAACACCTCTTTGAAGGCTTCAGGACTTCCAAGTTTTAATTCTTTTTTAGTTAATCTGCTAAACATCGTTAACAAATTTAAAAGAATTTTTTAAAAAAGTGTATTTTATTTAAAGATTTTGATATGCTGAATTCAAGAGATAAATGAAATTTTTGAGATTGACAATAATTTTTTTATGTGCGTTTATAGGAAAGGGGTTATAGAAATCAATCTTTTTAATGTTTGTTGTTGTTTTGTAAGAATTCCTCTCTGCCTTACAACCTAAGTTCGATGTAAACCATTTAATTCCATTATAAAAAGCAGAGTAATTAGTGTTTTTAAGTACAGACAATCTATTATTTAACTATTTATTCCACTATAATTTCTAAAAATGAAATTACAGAAATATTTTGCTTTATTGATGATTATTTCTTGATTTTGAGTCTGCATTAAAAAAGTACCATTTCGATAGATAAAAAAATCAGAAAGAGGAAATTTAAGATGTCAAAAGGAGAAATTATGACCATTATGATATTGTTTCATTTAAGTGGTTTTAAGAATTTTAAGTGCTATTATTTATTCTATACTCAAAAGGATTTCCTTTGTCGATTCTACATCAAAGGTAGTAACTCCAGATTGGTATTAATCAACTTGTAGAAGGTTATTTAAAGAAGAAAATAAGTGCTTTAGGACTAGATAAAAATAAGGATGAACACAATCATCTAAAAAGATCATCTTTACCTTGCTGTTACTTTGATTGGAATTTTTGATCATAAAAAAAAGAAGCTTTAAATAAATGGAGGTTCAAAATGCAATGAATGAAATTGATAAATGATCTTAGTATAGAGTGATTGTATTTGTACATGAGGTAAACCACAAATACTTTTTTTATAAATACTAATTATTAAGTAGAGTAGGGTATCGTTTAATTAAAATATTAAAAGACCAAGTTTTGATTTTAGAGACTGAGAATTATTTTAGAGTTACTCCTATTTATTTTTCAATAAAAGGTGCTTTTCTTCATTATGACGTAAATAGAGCTAATATAATGTAGTTCTGAGTGTATGTTGTTGCCACAATGGTTGCCACAAAAAAATCGCAAATATCTAGTAATTAGCTATTTGCGATTTATTATGGTGACCTCGGCAGGATTCAAACCTGCAACCGCCTGAGCCGTAATCAGGTATTCTATTCAGTTGAACTACGAGGCCTTTTTTTATTGGGCTGCAAATATATTTCTTTTTTGCTGAATAGAAAAATAAGTTTTGGAAATTTAATCTTAAGAATTACTTTAAAAATCTATAGATCTGTATTTTTTTTAAATTTCTCAAGAATTGGCATTGCTTTTTCCTTATCCTCATCAAATATGAAAAGTTGAACAGAGGATGGGGAACCTCCATAAAAACCGGATAAAATACCCGATTCAAAATTATTTTTCACTAATGAAGGTATATTCTCCTGATCAAGATCCATTTGTAATCGCTGTATTTCAATTAACGAACCTGTAAAGAATCTGATGTGTTTTGATTGATCGTCCATAATAAATGATTTTAGTTAAAGGTACGAAATTTAGAATGGAAAACAATGCGATATAAGATTAGTTGAGACTATTCTTGGTAACATAATATCGCCATCCAATAATAGCCATTTGTAATTTGCTGGCTTTGCTCATGTCAAGTTGCTTCTTCGAAAGACTTGGTAAAACTGCCTTATTTGTTTTGGCTAAAACTTTGAATAATCGTTTTTTCATAATGGCAGTAAATATAAAATAAAAAGTCAGGACTTTTATAAAAAATCCTGACCAAAAAATTTAGTAAAATTTCTATTTTTTTGTTGTGATCTCGATTACACCGTTTTTACCCTTATCACCATATTTTTTAATGGCTTTTTCTCCTTTGAGTACATTCATCAATTTAATTTTATTGGGATCCAAATCTTCTGCGGATTTGTCTTTCATTTCTTTCCCATCCAAAATAAATAATGGTTGTTTTCCATTTTTATCTCTAATGATTATTTTCGATTCTTTTGTTGATATTTCTATCACACCATTTTTACCTTTGTTACCGTATTTTTTAATAGCAGCTTCTCCTTTGAGCACATTTATGGATTGAATTTTATCAGGTGTCATATCATTCAATATATCTTCATTGGTTTCTTTACCATCGATAATAAAAAGTAGTTTTTCCCCTTTGGAAGAAATATACATTTTATTTTCATTTTTATGTTGTGATGCATTAATATCATCATCAGTTTTAATAATAAAAATATTTTTATCATTTGATTTATCCGATTTCATGATCACTTTATGCGACCCGTCATCACCTATTTCAATGACCTTTACTTCTCTAATTTTAGTTGAATTTCCATTTTCTTTTCCATCAGAAATAAAGATCGTTTTACTTCCTGAATCAGAACTTAATTTTTGACCTATGTGAATATCATCTTCTCCACCAACTCTTTTAATGGTATAAGTATATGATTTCTTTTTGTTTCCTCCCATGCTTAGGGTAGGGGTATCATTCTCATCAGAAGCCCATACAGATATATTCTCATTTTTTGAATTTCCAAACTGGATATTTTTATCATCATCAACAGTTACAGTAATTGTTTTATTTTTGTCATTCTCACCTGTTACAATTACATAACTATTATTTTTTTCTCCTGAAATAACTTTCACATTATTATCTGAATGCCATGCTCCTTTATCGCTGCTATTAAAGTGAACATTATTATTTTTATTTGGATCTCCCACAAAAAGTACATTGTGGGTATTTTGTATTTCGGAAGCATTACCTATTGTAAGAGTCCCTTTTGAACTTATGTTTATCAGAATAGGTTTAATGGGTTGCCCACTTTTTTGTGAAAAATTGGTCTGGTTACCATTTTTGTCCTTTACGGAAATACTAATGCCTGTTATTTCGTTATTCGAATTGTATTTCAATTTTTTGTACTTAAAACTAATATCCTGAGCTGCAAGTCTTGTTCTTAATTTTTCCAAATCTGTTTTGTTGAAATCCTTTGTTATATTTTCAAAAAAGTCAACTCTGTCTGTTTTAATTTCGATTTCCCATTCATCTTTATTTTGAGCAATGACTTTTGTGTTAAAAGTAAAAACAAAGGCAATTAGAGCTGGAATTATCAAAGTAAATTTAAATTGCATAATTTTACTGGAGCGATTTTTTTGTAGCATGTTTATTCTTTTTTTGATTAATGAATTGTAAAAATTTGTAGTTAAAGCCATTTGAGAATGTAATGAGACTGTTTTTAAAAGCAAATGCTGGTAATTTTTATTTTTTGATGAAATATTCTGTGCATGAGCATCTGCAATAAACTCAAGATTTTTTTGAATTTCTATGGAGTAAAGCCACGCTAAAGGATTGAACCAGTGGAATATTGTTAAAAAATGCACCAATAAATTATCTATGCTGTGAAACTGGGTTGCATGTGTTTTTTCATGTGCTATTATCTGGGTCAGTTCGTACTCTTTAAAAGCGGTTCGGTTCACAATAATATAGTTAAAAAAAGAAAACGGGTTGATATCTTTTTGTGTTTCCACGAAAGTGAAATTCCCTTTTCTCTGTTTCGGATTTTTATATAAAAACCATAATAAGGAGGTAAGTTGAATCAGAAATTTAGCCAAAAATAATATCACTCCCAAAGTATATACCATAAATAAAACCTTATCCCATGAATATGAAGGTTCGGGTATGATTTGAGCTTGATTTATATTTAGGTTATTTATGCTGGGAATAATAACAGGTTCGACAAAAATGTATTTTTTAATGACAATAAAAGGGATGAACATTGAAGAGATTATTCCGATTAGAAAATAGAACCGAATCGATTGAAAGAAAGTATCCTTTTGTAAAAATATTTTATAAAAAATATAGAAAAGACTTAGTATAAAGGTTGATTTTAGCATGTATTCCATAATGGTTCTTATTTGGAGCTTTTATTTTTTTCAATGATAGCAATGATCTCTTTTAATTCTTCCACACTGATTTTTTCTTCTTTCGCAAAAAAAGAAACTACATTTTTATAAGAATTTTCAAAATAATGCTGTATTGTTTTTTTCATAAACCCCTTTTTATATACTTCTTTTGATACAGCCGGATAATATTGAAAAGTCTTTCCATATGCCTGATGGCTGATAAAACCTTTTTCTTCCATATTTCTGATAATGGTAGATATCGTATTGTAGTGTGGTTTTGGATCTGCCATTTCGGCAACTACTTCTTTGACAAATGCTTTTTTTAACTGCCAGAGAACTCTCATAATCTCTTCTTCTTTATTGGTGAGTTTTTCCATAGGATATATTTATTTTTCAAATGTAAACTAAAAAAATAGTTATATAACTACAAATATAGTTTTTAACATAAAATTAAAATTTTATTAACTTTATTCTCCTGCTGTAATAATCGTGTATATTTGCAAAAATCTATTATGGACTACATTTTATTACTTTCTGGTTTTGTTTTATTGGTAATGGGTGGTCACTGGTTACTAAAGGCTGCGGTAGGGTTGTCATTGCGTTTATTGATTCCCAGAATTATTATTGGAATGACAATAGTTTCATTTGCAACCTCGGCACCTGAACTTATTGTAAGCCTAAATTCAGCCTTAGAAGGTCATGCCGATATTGCTCTTGGAAATGTGATTGGTTCAAATATTGCAAATATTGGATTGGTACTGGGTATTGTAACAATTTTTTCAACCATTGGTGTTGAAAAGAGTTTTTATAAAACGGACTGGCCGGTAATGATGATATCATCTGTGATGCTGTATGTTTTTGTTGTTTCTGACGGAGTTTTAGAAAGGTATGAAGGTATTATTTTATTAGTTTCCTTGGTAGTTTTTTTACTTTATTTATTAAAATTTCAGAAAAGAGCAGTAGTTGTTGATGAGGTTGTAACTCAAAAGGAAATGACCATTCCTGTTATACTTTTCTTTTTGGTTTTAGGAGGAGTTGGACTTTGGGGAGGATCGGAATTGTTGATTAAAGGAGCTGTGAATCTTGCAAATCAATTTGGTGTTAGTGAAAGAGTTATTGGAGTTACCGTCATTTCTATTGGTACCAGTGTACCTGAACTGGCTGCATCTATTATTGCCATTATTAAAAAGGAAAAAGCCATTTCATTAGGAAATCTTATAGGTTCTAATATATTTAATATCCTTGCCGTATTGGGCATCACTTCCATTATTACTCCTATTAAAGTACAGGATCCTCATTTACTTACAAATGATATTGTATGGATGATGTTATTCGCTATCATTGTATTACCACTTGTTTTTGCACCTGTAAAAATGAAATTAAGCTGGAAGGAAGGACTTATTTTACTTGGTATTTATATCACCTTTATTGCTCTAACAGTATAATACTGTCTTTTAATTTACTTATTCCTAATTTTATTTACTTCAATATTTTTATATTCATAAAAAATAGGGTGTGATTACTGTAATTTGTAAAATATGACATTTACCCCCTAAAAAAATAGGGGTATATTGTTCTAATTATTTAAATATTCATATTTTTGCATGATTATTTAGAAAATTAAAAGAAAATTATGGGAATATTCAGATTTGAAGCCTTAAAGGAAACACTAAATCGTCAACCTGTCGATTTTGAAGAAAACGGAAAACATTCGGAAAAATTTGGTATCAATGTATTTAGTGAAAATACAATGCGCCAGTATTTAACAAAAGAGGCATTTAACAGAGTAATGGATGCTATGCAACATGGAAGTAAAATTGATAGAAAAATAGCGGATCAGGTTGCAAGTTCGATGAAAGATTGGGCATTAACAAAAAATGTTACACATTATACGCACTGGTTCCAGCCTTTAACAGGAGGTACAGCCGAAAAGCATGATGCTTTTTTCGAGCCTATTGAAGGAGGAAATGCTATTGAAAGGTTTAGTGGAGGAGCCCTTGTGCAACAAGAGCCTGATGCATCAAGTTTTCCGAATGGTGGAATTAGAAATACTTTTGAAGCCCGTGGATATACAGCATGGGATCCATCTTCACCTGCATTCATATATGGAACAACACTTTGTATTCCTACTGTTTTTGTAGCCTATACAGGGGAAGCCTTAGATAATAAGACTCCATTATTAAGAGCGTTACAGTCAATTGATAAGCATGCTACGGCAGTTGTAAAATATTTTGATAAGAATGTGAAAAAAGTTACCGCTTCTTTAGGGGTAGAGCAAGAATATTTCTTAATTGATAAAGCATTGGTTATATCTCGCCCTGATCTATTGATGACCGGTCGTACATTACTTGGGCATAGTGCTGCAAAAGGTCAGCAATTAGATGATCATTATTTTGGTAGCATACCACAAAGAGCGTTAAATTTTATGCGTGAGTTAGAATCGGAGTGTATGAAACTTGGTATTCCGGTAAAAACCCGTCATAATGAGGTTGCTCCAAATCAATTTGAACTGGCTCCTATTTATGAAGAAACAAATTTAGCAGTTGATCACAATTCATTGATGATGGATATCATGGGTAAAATTGCATCAAGACATAATTTGAAAGTTTTATTACATGAAAAGCCATTTGGAGGAATTAATGGTTCAGGTAAACACAATAACTGGTCATTGTCAACAGATACTGGTGTAAATTTATTGAGCCCTGGAAAAACTCCTATGCGCAATTTACAATTCTTAACATTTTTTATCAATACGATAAAAGCAATTAGAGATTATGAAGAATTGATGCGCGCAGGTATTGCATCTGCAAGTAATGATCACCGTTTAGGTGCAAATGAAGCTCCTCCAGCAATTATTTCGGTATTTATTGGTAAGCAATTGACAAAAGTGTTAAATGAACTGGAAGGTGTAACGAATGGAAAATTATCACCCCAGGAAAAAACAGATCTAAAATTGAATGTTGTTGGTAAAATTCCTGAAATTTTACTGGATAATACCGATAGAAACAGAACTTCTCCTTTTGCTTTTACAGGAAATAAATTTGAGTACAGAGCTGTTGGATCTTTAGCAAATAGTGCTAAACCAATGACCATTTTAAATACGATTGTGGCAAAACAATTGAAGGATTTTAAAATTGAAGTGGATAAGCTGATCAAAGAGAAAGATCTGAAAAAAGATGAGGCTATTTTCAATGTTTTGCGTGAGTACATCAAGCAATCAAAAGATATTTTATTTGAAGGAAATGGATATAGTGCTGAATGGGAAAAAGAAGCCGAAAAAAGAGGTTTAAGTAATAATAAAACAACTCCGGTTGCCCTAAAAGCAATAGTGTCTAAAAAAACCATTGACCTGTATAAGGAAATGAAAGTTTTGAGTGAGGTTGAAGTGAGAGCTCGTCATGAAATTCAATTAGATGAATATTCTTTACGTATTCAGATTGAAGGTAGAGTTTTGGGTGATATTGCTTTAAATCATGTGATTCCTACAGCAGTTAATTATCAAAATAAATTAATTGAAAATGTAAGAGGTTTAAAAGATGTTTTTGGTGAAGAGTTTGAGACTCTTGCAAAAGACCAAATGGATCTGATCAGGAAAATTTCAGAGCATATTTCTGCAATTACTGTCAAAACAAATGAGATGGTTGAAGAACGTAAAAAAGCCAATGTAATTGAAGATGTAGAAGAAAAAGCATTTGCGTATTGCGATAAGATAAGACCTTACTTTGACGAGATAAGATATCATTGTGATAAGTTAGAACTAATGGTTGATGATGAATTATGGCCATTGACTAAATATCGTGAAATGCTGTTTACAAGATAGTTATAAATTGTTGGTTAATTATATTTGTAATCCCGCTTAAGTTTAACTGTTAGCGGGATTTTTTTATTCTGATTTTATAGTTTTCTTTTGAAAAAGATAATCAGCAGATTGATAGTATGAAATGGCTTCTTTTAAGAAAGAATCATCGGTTTTAATTTTGGTCATTTCATTTATTTTTTGATCCCATTGATAAAAGTTTTTGGTTTTAACAGTTCCTAAAATCATGGCTTTATCTCCTTTTAACAAACCGAGTTTTTGGTAATTACCAATAAGGGCTCTTTCATCTGTTGAATCCATTTTATTAACATCCTTTCCGTAAAAATTAGAAGCATAAGACCAGTTCAAATAACCAAATAAAGTTGGAAAAACATCAATTTGTGAACATTGTATCTCTATTTTTTGAGGGGCAGTTTCAGGTAAATTAAAGATCAATGCAGGAATATGGTAGTTTGCAATATCTACTTCTGACTTTCCAGCACTACTGGCACAATGATCTGCCATAATTATAAAAACTGTATTTTTAAACCAGAGTTTCTTCCTTGAATTCTTGATAAAAGCTCCAATTGCATAATCAGTATATTTTACTGCTCCTTTTCTTCCTGTACCGGAAGGAATATCAATTTTACCTGATGGATAGGTGTAAGGTCGATGGTTTGAAGTAGTCATGACAAAATTGAAAAAAGGTTTTTGATCTTTAAACTCCTGATCTGCCATTTGGATCACTTTGTTAAAAATATCCTCATCACTAATGCCCCATGCATTTTCAAAAGCAACTTCATCATCATTGATGTTGGTTCTTTTTGCTTTGAAATTATCACCAATTAAAAAGCCTCTTCCTCTATCAACTATATCAAATCCATTTCCACCAAAAAACTGATTCATATTGTCAAAATATCCATCGCCTCCATAAAAGAATGTCCTGGTATATCCTTTTTGTTTAAACACTTCGCCTATGGTAAATAAACCAGTGTTATCTTTTCTTTTTACAACACTTCTTCCGGGTGTTGGCGGAACCGATAAAGTTACGGCTTCCATACCACGAACAGTTCTTGTGCCGGTTGCATATAGCTGATCAAAGCTGATACTTCTAGTTGCAAGTGAATCTAAAAATGGAGTGATATTGTCATTATTTCCAAATCTATCCATAAATTTAGCGCTTAAACTCTCCACAAAGATCAATATGACATTGGGTTTAACTTCTGATTCTTTACTGATGACATCATGGAGAATGCTAAGTTTGTTGTCGCTAATGATATCACCTTTATTACTTGTTTTTTTTTTAGCAATTTTAAATGTTTCTTCTATGTTTTGCGTAATATAGAATTCATTATAATTCAATTCGTTATTTCTAAAAGCAGCAAAGAAAGAATAGATGCCTGTTTTTGAAATTTCATTTTCATAACGATTTGTAGACCATTCTGCTGATTTATTCTGGATGAAAAAACCATAAATAATAGCAATACTTACCCAAACAAAGGTTGGTAGAATTTTTACAGCAAAAGTGTCATTGTTTTGAAAAGTATTTTTGAAAAATCCTGATTTTTTTGGAATCCAGATTAGAATAAGTGTGAATACAATAACCGCACTAATTAATATTGGCAATGGATAGGACTGATTGATATTTTGAACCACTTCATATGTGTAAATTAAATAATCAACAGCAATAAAATTGAATCGTCGTTTGAATTCTTCCCAAAAGGTAATTTCAGCAAAAAAACTAAAAACAAAGATCAATATTCCAATAAAATAAGAGAAATAAATGATAACTCTATCCGCTATTGAACCTTGATATTTTTTAGGAAAAACAAGTAAATACAAGGCAAAAGGGACTGCGAAAAAGGAAATAGTTCCTAAATCATAGAGGAACCCGACGATAAATGTCTTTAAAAAGTGAAATAATGAAAAATCAATACTGGAGAATGACCAGATCAAAAAGACGAATCTTATAACAAAAGATAATGTGATAAACGTAAAAATAAATGATTTTAAAGTTGAAAATCTTTTGGGAAACAGCTTGTTCATATTGTGATTACTTTCAAGTGAAAACGATTGTAAACAAAGATACCCTAAAATATTCTAAGAAGAATATTAAAATGAATGATTACAAAAGGAGAAACTTTATAAGTTTTTAATACAATTTTATATATTTGCCGTTTTAAATTTTTAATTTAACCCGAAAAATTCACTGTAACATTAGATAAAAAGGGTGTAAAGTGTTATATTTAAGTAGTCTAAACAAAAAATATAGCAAACTAATTACACCCAAA
>VAPK010017893.1_pt1 | contig 11325 bp, 9 predicted proteins | sample 3395031 | NCBI WGS metagenome assembly VAPK01 (sample SAMN08290443, study PRJNA428436) | hydrothermal vent metagenome | isolation source: Deep-sea hydrothermal vent chimney 1 | place: Pacific Ocean: Juan De Fuca Ridge
AACAATTGATGAGGTAAAACAAATTCTGGCACAGCCCATTGAATTAGAAAAACAAAAACAATTACTGGCTGATTTCAAACAAAATTTGGCACTTGCCAAAAACCGTTTGGAGGAGCTGCAAAAAGAGTTGGGCAGCCGTGTTTACGATTTTGAAGCACATCAGAAATTACTTGGTGAAATTAGTAGTTTCAAAGAAACCGTTACGCAAAAAAATCAGGAAGAGGGGAGAGTTTCACTGTTACTTAAAAATCTTCAAAAGAATTTGAAAGACCAGTTGGCCCTCCAAAAAACACTTGAAAGTTTGGAATTGCGTGCTGAAAATATTAGAACCTTAAAATCATTATTTAAGGCAAGTGGGTTTGTCAATTATATTTCGTCGGTTTATCTGCAGAATTTGTGCAACGCAGCAAACGATCGGTTTTTTCAACTTACTCGGCAAAAACTGAGCTTGGAAATTACCGAAGACAACAATTTCGAGGTGCGCGATTTTATGAACGGAGGAAAAGTGCGCAATGTAAAAACACTTTCGGGCGGACAAACTTTTCAAGCGGCATTGTCGCTGGCACTTGCTTTGGCAGATAATATTCAGAAAATTACCGAGTCGAACCAAAACTTTTTCTTCTTAGACGAAGGTTTCGGCTCGTTGGACAAAGAGGCACTTTCTGTAGTTTTTGATACCTTAAAATCGCTGCGAAAAGAAAACCGGATTGTTGGCGTAATTTCGCACGTGGAGGAGATGCAGCAGGAAATTGAGGTTCATTTACGAATAGAAAATGATGAAGAAAAAGGAAGTGAAATTTATAGAAGTTGGGCAGGGTAAGTTTAGTTTTCATTTTTTTAGTTATCACGATGAGCCCGAAGCAAAAACTAATTTATGTCAAGTAAATCGTGCCACTTTAGAACGTCATGCTCAGCGAAGCGATTCTCGGGAGTCCTATGGAATAATTTATTTCAGCAACACTCCCTGTATCGAAAGATTCCGAAACGAGTTCTCCCGAAAGGATCGCTTTGCGGGGAATGACGAACCCGAAAGATAATACCAGACTTAATACTAATACCCTGCATCCGAGAAATAACGCATAAATTGTGTCCGCTCATAAAGAACAGGTTTTTTAATGTTCTTCTGGCTGGCCTTTCCGCGGAACTCTTCAATTGTATTGTAATTGTGCCTAAACATCCAGTCTTTTAAATCATGTGTCATCGACTCTATTATTTTGGCACCATCTTTATACACCGCAGAAACTATCTGAATAGTTTGAGCGCCAACCAATAAATTTTTAATTACCTGTTCACCCGTAAAAATTCCGCGCGATGCAGTAAATTCAATGTTTACTTTATCGTATAAAATTCCAATCCAACGCAATGTCATTGTATTTAATTGGTTACAACTTAATACATCGCCCGAAACAACTCTTTCCGTTTCAATGTCAACATCGGGGCTGTAAAATTTATTGAACAATACAACAGACTGGGCTTTAGTTTTCGACAGTTTATGAATAAAATTAGCAAGCCCTGAAAAGTAATAACTTATTTTTAATGAAAACGGGATAGTAACTGCTTCGCTTATTTTTTCAATAATATCGAAATAATTTTTCTCTTTCTCCTCGCCTGTTACCTTAATGTCTGCGGGGAGTAAAAACAAGTTTACTTCGAGTGCATCGGCACCGGCATCTTCAATCATTTTAGCATACGAAGTCCATTCTTCTCCCGACATGCAATTTATGCTTGCAATTACCGGAATATCGAGTGCTTTTTTATTCTTTTTAATGAGTCTAATGTACTTTTCAAGGTTGTGTTTTTTACTAAAATATATGGCATAATATTCCTGATCGTTATACGAACCGTACATATTATTTAAACGTTGTTCGTCAACATCGTGCAGGATTTGTTCTTCAAAAAGCGATTTTAAAACAATGGCTCCGGCACCGGCTTTTTCGTATCCAATTGAGTTTTCGACGTTTTCAGTTAAAGAAGAACTTCCCACGATAATTGGGCTTTTCAGCTTTAATCCCATATAACTTGTTGAAATATCCATGATGTACGTTTTTACTTTTCAATTAGAAATTTATCGATACCCAATGCTGCTTTGTGGCCGTTTGCAATCCCATGAATTACATCGGGCCCCTGAATGGTATCGCCACCCATAAACAACCACGGCACACTGGTTTGGAAATTGTCGTTTACCCTGATTCGTCCACGTGGCCCCATTTCAAGATGATCTTTAATATCTTCGGTAATATAGCTCAAGTCCATACCTTGTCCGATTGATTCAACAATCATATCGCCTTCAAAGAAATTTTTATTGTCGAGATTACACTGTGGATTGAATTTACCTGTTTCGTCGAACAACGACAAACATTGAACAACGTGCAACCCTTTTATTTTACCATCTACAATTTCAATTCGTTGTGGCGACCAGCCTGGATTTACTGTGGCCATCTCTTCCCGGGCTTCAATAACTTCCTCACGGTCGGCGGGCATTTTTTCTTCTGTTTCGAGACTGGTTGTAATAACCTGAACTTTGCCATATTTTATTTTTTGCAATCTTGCAAGCGAACGTGTAATATCCATAGCAACGTTTCCACCGCCAATTACCACAATTTTCTCTGCCAAGTGAATTTCTTCTCCCCCTGTAATTTTACGCAACAGTTCAATTGACTGATAAACATGTTTGTGATCCGTTCCTTCAACGCGTGTACTTCTGCCCAAATGTAATCCGGTACCGGCAAAAACAGCATCGAAATCTTCACTTATTTTTTTAAGGGTAATATCTTTACCCACATTTACATTGTAATGGATTTTAACACCCAGCGACAAAATGTAGTTGATGTCTTTATCTATTTGGTCGTAAGGCAAACGATACTCAGGAATTCCGTAACGCATCATTCCACCGGCTTCCGAAAGCTTCTCGAAAATTTCAATTTCATAACCTATTTTTACAAGGTAATGAGCCGCTGACAATCCTGATGCACCTGCACCAATAATAGCCACTTTTTTACCATTTTTCTGCAAGTTTTCAGTTTCCAAAATGGCTCTATATTTTTCCGATGGATTCTGGTCGGCGATGTACCGTTTCAACCAGCGGATAGACAGTGGTTCTCCCCGATGCCCAACAGAACAAACGCTTTCGCACTTGTGGGTACAAATACGTCCACAAATTTCGGGTAGCGGGTTCGTATCGTACAAAATGCGCAAGCCCTCTTCGAGATCGTCGTTTCTAATTGCTTTTATATATTCAGGAATTCCCATGTGAGCTGGGCAGGTAGCAGTACAAATTCCACATTCCACACAGCGGTCGGCCTCTTTTTCAGCTTGTTCTTTTGAGTAGCCTTTAATCATTTCAATAAAAGAATGATCTCTTTCATCGGGTTCAAGTTCTCCCATATCAACCCGTTTCAAACCATAGAATTCATAATCACCTTCAGGTTTTTTCCAGCCCAATTCATTTTTGTCCCACGACTTTTCATCCACCCCGGGGATAAACCTAAAATTGTCGGGATCGGTGTCAACCCAAGTATATTCGTTTGAAAGGCTCAGAGAACCTGTGGTACAAACATCCACGCAAAGTGCACACCAACAGCACCGTCCGTAATCTACTTTTGGCCGCAACCCGCTGTCGCCATCTTTTGCTTCGAACCCGGCAACTGCAACCATATCAATAGCTTCGTTTTCGCAAATCGACTCACACGTACCACAACCAATGCAAGTTTGTATATCGTTTTTATGAAACCCCCTGTAACGTGGGACTCCCGGCCTTTCTGTTAAAGGATGTTTTATCGAAACGGGTTCTTTAAACACATTTTTCCAGGCAGTAAACGGTGTTAATATATCTTTAATGGAACTCATAATTCATCTTCAATAAAAGTTTAACGTTCAATTTCTGGAGGACAGGTTTGCAGCGACACCATAATATTTGCAACATCGGCAATGTTGGCGCCTATCAACAAATGTTCGAGCAGTGAAACAGCATGTGTGTAGCTCGGTCCACGCAGGTTGATCCTGCGCGGATATTCCGTTCCGTCGGAAACTACATAAAATCCGTATTCTCCCCTCGATGATTCAGCCCGTACATAAGTTTCTCCTTTTGGTATTTTCCAATGAAGAACATTTGGAGTTTCAGCCCTAATCTGACCATCGTCTGGCATTTTATCAAGTATCTGACGGATTAAATCAACTGTTATTTGCAAGTCGTGCCAACGTACGCGAGAACGGGTGTAAATATCAGATTCTGTTGCTGTGTAAGGATCGAAATCCAGTTCCGGGTATTTCAGATAAGGATAATCTTTTCTGACATCGCGTTTAAATCCGGCTGCACGGGCATTGGGACCAACAATTCCAAAACTGTTAACCCATGCCGGATCGATGTAACCAACACCAACAGTACGTTTTTTAAAAACTGCATTGCTGTACATCACGTTATCGATATTCTGAACAAACTCATCTATCTTGCTCAGGTTGTCCAACATTCTTTTTTTGAATCCGACAGGCAACAGTCCCCGAACTCCACCGGGAATGATGTACATGTGATACACGCGTCCGCCGGTTAATTCTTCAAAACGGTCGAGAATAAGATCGCGCAGGTAAACACCCCACTGAACGCCAATTCCCAAACCAGTTGTTCCACCTTGACCTGGCACAACACGCAATAATGTTTGTAAACGGGCCATTTCGAGAACCAGTGTACGCAACCATTGTGCAACTTCAGGAACTTCTATTCCGCCTAATTCTTCAATACTCGCTGCGAGGTTGTACTCATTATAATCGGGTTCGGCCACACACATTCTAATACAGGTTGGAAATACCTGAATGAATTTCCGGCGTTCAAAAAGTTTTTCGAAACCACGGTGCAAGTATCCAACATGGGTTTTTGCCTCCACAATTTCATCGCCACTAATGGTAAGTTCTACCGACATGTTTCCGGTAACCCCCGGGTGGTTTGGTCCCTGCCAGACTTTCACAAATTTTTGTGATTCTTTGTCAACAATCAAATTACCATCGCCACCTGTTTCAGGATATTTACTTCGATCGTAGCCTATATTTAGCCAATGTTGTTTACTCATTGGGATATAATTTTTGTTTCATGTATTCACTCGGATCATTTGTGCCCCTTCCCAAACGCGGGAAGTAAGTTTCTTCTGCATATTTTTTTGTGTCAAAATCGCGGCGCATGGGTGGAATATTGTCCCAGCCTTCTAAAATAAACGATTCATTAACCCGCGGGCTTCCCGGAAAATCGATTCCAAACATCTCTTTTAGTTCGCGCTGATAAGTAGCTACCTGGTTCCACAAATGGTGGGCAGTAGTCATTTTTGCCTTTTCGCGCAGAATTTTAGTGCGTATTGCCAGATCTATTTTTTTCTTGGGGTTATTCAAAATGTAGGTGATTTGAAACAGGCCATCTTCAATCCAGTCAACAGCAGTCATTAACACAAAATGTTTAAATCCTTCGTAGTCGCGCAAGTAGGCCAGCAGTTGCACTGTATTTTCCTTATCTACCGTAACAAACGTAAGGTTCTTCCGCTGATACTCAACTTCAGAAAGAATGAATTTGTATCCTAAGTTTTCAATAATTTTTTTCATCTTCTACCAATTATAATCGGGCATGTTCCAGTCTTTAATAATCTTTTTCTGATTGGCTTTGTACCAATCGAGATTTTCAATGTACTCATTTGCTTTTTCAGCCTTTCCAGTTTTAATGAGTTCTTTTAGTTTCATAAAACCAGCCAGCAAAGCTTCTGGACGGGGCATACATCCTGCAATATATACGTCAACAGGCATGTATTGGTCCAGCCGGTTGATGGTGTTGTAACTGTCCCAATACATTCCTCCATTAATTGTGCAACTACCAAGTGCAAGAACGTATTTTGGGCTTTGCATTTGCTCGTAGCTGCGAACAACCCGTTTCAGTGTTTTTACAGACAGATATCCCGATATAATAAATGCATTTGATTGCCGGGGAGTTGGGCGCATTTGTACCCCATAACGGAACATGTCGAAACGAGGTGTAACAAGCGGTGGAATTTCAATACTCCCACAACCTGTTCCAAAACCCAGGATCCAAATGGACTCGGATCGGGCCCAATTCAGAAACTTTTCAACAATTTTAATTTTATATGGTTCTTGCACTTGTGGCCGGGCATCACAAAAATAATCCTGCATCGGATCAATTTGAATAATGCTTCCGTCGGGTGCTGTAACTTCACGTTTTTTGTTCTCTTCGTGAAGGAACTTATCTTTATTTTCTGTCTCTTTCATCTTATTTAAAATGACTGTTTTCTTATAAAACTACAATGATTGCAATGATTCCAAACACAAGTGGAATTTTTACAAACCACCGAATTGACTGTTCTATTCGGAACCTCGGAAAAACCACTCCCACAAAAACGCTCCAGAAATAAATAAGGAAAGTTTTCAGGATGAATATCCCCCAATTTTCGGCACCACCAAAAAAAAGGTTCATAAACAAAGCCGCTTCTACCACATGTAAAATGGCAGCATTTGTACGCAACACTCCGAGGAAAGTTGAGTGGTATTCCGTTGGTGGCCCAATTGGGATTTCGTTGGGTGCCTTTACCAAATTAAAAGGCGAATGTCCCAAAGCTCCCAACAGGGAAAGCATTGCAGCCGCTGTTGCAAATGGATTGGTAACCATGGTCCAGTGCATTATTCCTCCTTGCTGTGCAGCAACAATGTCGGCGATTGAAAGCGTATGATACTGAACGGCCATCGAAATAACTGCCAGAGTCAAAGGTATTTCCATGGTTGTAAACTGCGACAAACCGCGGCTAACACCAATTACTGAATAAGGATGCCCTCCCTCGCCAGCTCCAAGTGCCATTCCCAACATTCCAAAAAACTGGAAATAAAGAATCAGCACCAGATCACCTGAAAACGAGAAGTTAGACCAATGGTTTGAACCGATTATTAATGGAAGGAAAAGGAAAATCCCTACACCTCCCGACAAACGGAAAACCGGTCCGAGATAAAACATTACGCCATGCGTTATTTGTGAACGAATGGAATAGTTTTTTATTAAATCGATGTAAGGCTGGTATATTGGAATGCCGTATCGTTTCCCAACGCGCGCAACAATTTTTCGCATTGTGCCACCCATAATTAACCCCCAGTTCAGGACGATAAACAATCCCAGCAGGGTCCACAGTATTTTGCTAACAGTAAATTCCATTTAAATTGCAGTTAAATAAATGATGAATACAATAACGATATATGAAACAAGATGAATGGCATAACTTTGGCCATTTCCACTATAAATGCGCCGGATAAAATTACCAGTTGACTCAACACAATTCACCGTACTATTCCAGAAATTTGTAATTCCGGGAGCGATCAAAATGCCCAACGCTTTATTATAACCTGCATAAATATTATGCGCCACATGTGTCAATTCGGGACGTTCGGGACGTTCAGCAGCATAAACAATATTAAACTGTTTTACTTTCTGAGCTTTACGGCCCATAAACATCAGCCAGCCAAGCAAAATTATAAACATAATTCCGATGACGGTCATTATTGTAGAGGCATCCCAATATCCCAATTCACTTATGGCAGTAGTTCCTTTCCATATTAACGGGTTCGACGGAAATGCCGATGCAATTGCTTTTCCTATCGGCTTCAGGATTAATCCAGGCCGGTACGAGAAAACCATAATCGCGATGATTAAAATATATTGTGGGATCAGGTACCAAACCGAAACCTCTTTTACGTTGTGGTGCTTGTCTTTTAACTGTCCCAAAAATATAGCATGAATTAGTTTAAAACAGTATAGGAAAGCGATGGTTCCGGCGAAAAATATTATTGCTCCCTGAAAATACCAACCTTTCATAATTACGGCATTGTAGAACAACCATTTTCCTGCAAAGCCCGAAAGCGGCGGGATTCCTGACAAAGTAATTATTCCGATAAGTACAGCAATAAACGAGAAAGGCATTTTTTTGATAAGCCCGCCCATTTCGTACATATTATGCGTACCAAGCCGTAAAACAATTGCACCAACCGAAAGGAAAAGCAACCCTTTAAACAGGAAGTGGTTAATGGTGTAAGTAAACCCTGTTAACCACCCCAAATTCGACATAATTGCAAAAGCAAAAAGAATGTAACCCAACTGGCCAACACTCGAATACGCCAGTAAGCGTTTTGCATCTTCCTGAAAAATGGCAGCAAGGTTTCCCACAAGGGCAGTTAAAGCGCCAATCCAACCGAGAACGTAGAACAGCCCCGAATAACTATTGTGTTCGCCACCGGCAGCCAACATTAATATTACCAAGCCAAAAACGCCTGCTTTCAATAAAATTGCTGAAACCATCGGCGATACATCAGATTCTGCTTCACCGTGTGCGCCGGGCAACCAAATGTGTAAGCCCAGTGAAGCGGTTTTTGTCATAAACCCGATGGCAAGTAAACTCATGGCAAGTACCGGATATACATGAATATGCGAAAGTAAGCCTAAACCGATTCCAATGTTCCCAACCGAAACAATACCAAATGCCATGAGCATCAGGTATGCACCACCAACAGAGAAAAGCATGTAACTGAGTGCATGTGGCATCGACTTTTTCCCACGGATAATCAGGAAATACGAACCAAGCGTCATAATTTCCCAGGCAAAGAAAAACTGCAACATATTTTCGGCATCAATTAACAGGGCCAATCCACCAAACATTAGCATTGCCGAAGGATAAAAACCTTCACGTTTCCCTTTCACCGAGAAACCGGGAATCAACGTTAAAATTCCTCCGATAAGGAAGATTACTGTAAAAACAATTTTTAATGTTTCCTGACCGGGCAGAAGCAAATATGCATACCAACCAGTTGTAAGAATAGAAAGTATATTTTTTATGAACGCCGGGAGGAAATCAATAACAAGCAGAACGGCCACAACAAGCAGTGGAATGTAATTCAGCGTAGATCCAAATTCAACATTTTGCGAAACAAAATAACCCATGGCGTAAACCCCTAAGCCAAAAAGAATAACCGGGATAATTTTCGAGAGTTCTATTTTGGGAAGCGTGCCAGCTTCGAGTTTGATTGTATATCCTGCCCATCGCATTAAATAAACTACTTCGAGGAACGAGCCAACCAAGATTGCGATAATTGCCGGATATTGCCCTTGTTGCGACAGATCGAGGATTAACTGCCACTTTCCCAAAAACGAAGGAAACGGTGGAAAACCCATTAATGCAAGCACAAAAGTAAGGAACAAAAACAGCAGAATTGGTTTTTGGCGCAAAGCCGCCCAGTCTTTTATGTTCTCAGCTTTAATAATTCCTGAAATCCAGAATAACCCGGCTTTTGCAAAATAGTGGCTGGTTAGAACGGCGAAGAAAATAAATTTAAAATTTGTTGAAGAGTGGGGCAGCAAACCAATAATTGCAACAAGTAGGCCAATTTGTCCGATTGAGGAATAACCCAGCAAACGTCGTGCTTTGGTTTGGTTTATACCAAGCAAATTTGACCCTACAAAAGTTACCAACCCAATTAAGCTCAGAAAATACAACAGGCTTTCGGTTGCCATTCCCGAAAATTTATACAATACATACAAATTTGCAGTGGCAACGGCGGAAGATAGCATCGCCGACAAACCCGGATTGGCAGCTTCATAAACATCGAGCGCCCAGCCGTTGGCAGGAAATGGTTTAAGTTCGAGAACTATTGCTATCAATATTAAAAAGGTAGAAATTAGCGCACCCTGCTTTAATAGTGGGTTGGTTTCAATAACCTGATCGAGGTTCAGTGAACCGGTAAAATGGTAAACAAAAATAATTCCTATTAATAAAATACCTGCGATTATACCCGAAGCCATCATGTATTTAAATCCAGCAGTAACTGCATCGAGCCCTTTCTGAACAATAATTAACCCGGCAACGGCAATGCTGCCAACTTCCATAAAAACAAAAATATTGAAGAGGTCGCGCGAAAGAACAATAACATTTAAACTCATTATTAAAACGAGAAAAACCACCTGGCTTCCTGTACCGGTTTTTTTAAGTGCCGAAGTCATATAAATTGCACCTAACAAACCGGCAATATTTATTAATCCGGTAATTATCGCTTCATTTAAACCCATCAACAAGTTAATTGAAAATGGAGGTTTAAAACCTGCAGTAAAAATCTGTTGAGCATCAATCAAATGATTTGCCAAAGAATACGCCCATTGTAAAGATATAAACGTATTGAAAAGTAAGGCGGCAATCATTAAAACAAACGAAACCTGTTGCATCTTTTTTCCGAGCATGCCCATCAAAAATGCTATTCCAAGAGAAACAGCAATAATATTTATAGGAGAAACTAAATTCATTGTCAATTCTTAATTTATTACCATTTCAGTTGTTTGAAATCATCAATGTTGAGCGATTTTTTCACCTTGTACATTTTTAAAGCGTAGGCCAACATAAGAGCAGTTACCCCCAATCCAATTACTATGGCCGTTAAAACCAGTGCCTGCGGAATAGGATCAACAATTTTTTCGGATACATTTGTTAATCCCACTGCGTCATCGAGAATTGGCGCTGTGCCGCCTTTAATATATCCGATGGTTACAATCAACACATGCAAGCCGGTATCGAAAAGCCAGAACCCAACAATTATTTTTATGATGTTTTTGTTTGAAAGGAGACCATAGGTACCAATCACAATTAATGCGAAAGCTGTTATTAGTGCGATAGTTTCCATTGACTGCATTTTAAAAATTACATTTTTTCTTTTTGAACTGCCTGAAAATTAGATAGGATATTCGACAGTTCGGAACCCACCTTCAAGCCAATTAACGAATAGATTATTGGGATGGCACCGGCACTTAAAATATTTCCGAAAGTTCCGAGCGGAAGGATTTTATTGTCGAGAAAACCGCCTGCAAGTACAATTCCCAAAACGCCGATGAGCACGAATACGATTCCCGAAACCGATTCTACAACAGAAATAAACTTGTGATTGATTTCATAATCGGGATAAGTCATAAGCAGCAGGATAAAAGCCGTGGCAATAATTGCACCTCCCTGGAAACCTCCGCCCGGTGTTAAATGCCCATTTATAAATACATAAATTCCGAGTACCAGTACAATTGGAACCAGTAGCTGCGATGCAGATTTTAGTATCTCGCTGGATTCCCGTTTTTCAAAATGCTCATCGTCTTCCTTATTTTTTTTCAGGAAAAACCCCATTATTGAGGCTACCAAAAACAAAATGGTTACTTCGCCCAGCGTATCTAACCCACGGTAAGTTACTACCACAGAAGTTACCAGGTTGGGAGCCCCAACTTCTTCGGCGCCGTAATTGGCGTAATGTTCTGCCAGTGGCGATAAAGTTTCG
>VAPK010831767.1_pt1 | contig 11325 bp, 13 predicted proteins | sample 3395031 | NCBI WGS metagenome assembly VAPK01 (sample SAMN08290443, study PRJNA428436) | hydrothermal vent metagenome | isolation source: Deep-sea hydrothermal vent chimney 1 | place: Pacific Ocean: Juan De Fuca Ridge
AAATATCATCCTATACGGTGACTACATACTCAATAGAAACAGGGTACGTCGGTAAATAATCCCTTAGCGTACATTTCTGCATGAATGTGCACAGTACCCTTAGATGTTCGCTCTATAAGCCCCGTATTTATTGGCTAATACGTTTTTTAATATCCGCACATTATTCTTATTAGCAAGCCCCTGCTTTTTTTGATAGGTGCGCTCTGCGCTGTAATATTCTGACCATTTCCCTTTAAAATTTTGTTTTTTCTTACACGCATCAAGACGGGTTTTAATAGCACGTCTTTTATGCTCGACCAGTTTTTTAAATGCTGCGGATTTTTCGCGTTTGTACTCTTTCCATGATTGATCACTAAACGCTTTATTTGCCTCATGTTTGGCTTCTCGGTGTGTGCCGTCATCGTCATATTTAACCCAGTCGCCTTTTTTTCGTTTGGCATTATTCCGTTCCCGCTCCAAGCAAACGATTTGCCCTGTGTCACGCTCGTATTTCTCCGCCCATTCCGATAATTTAATGTAGTCTTTTGAGGTTGTTTTTTTATGCTCAATCATTCCCGTTTCAGGATTCACACGATTGACCATGATATGAATATGCTTGTAGGCTTCATCATTATGAGCAATCACAAGAGCTTGCCGATTTTCAAAACCGAGGGCTTTTAAGCTTGATTGCGCCGTTGCCATCATTTCTTTTCGTGTGGGGTTTTGTTGTTCTGCCCATGACAGGGAATAGGTGTAAACAGTATTTTTAGCTTTTTCGCCGCCCTTTTTTTGTCCCGACTCTGCTTTTAATTGATCGGCATGATTTGCTGTATCAATCATCGTAACAAGCGCATGTTTTGGATTATCAGTGTGTAGATTAAGCGTCCCTGTCCAGTCAACACGCTCGCCTTGCTGATTGAGGTTGTTTGTTTTATCCGCTTTGTCGTTCATGTAATAAAGATAGGCACCTTTAAAACTTTTCCCGACACTTCCCGCGCGTGGGATCACTCCTCAACGGCCTCAGTGATGATGTCATCTATGCGTTTGAGTAAATCCGCAAGAAAAGAGGGCGGGGGTCTGTCTGTTGCATGAAAGCGCAGGGTCATTTGATTAAGGTTATTCGCTAAGGCTCGAAACTCTTGACGGTCTGAAAAGGCAAAGCCTTTTTTGTGAATAACATTGATTTTCTTATTCAATATGGCATGACGTACAAAATCAGATTTACTTAATCCTGATTGCAATACTAGCTCATGAAAAAGCGTGTTTTCTTCCTCCGTCAATCTGGCGGGCGGCGTAAAATAACTGCGTTTTTCGTCGTCGTTTTTTGGCGGTCTTGCCATGATTTTTTACTTGGGTCGTGAACTGGTTTTGAAGGGCTGTTTTAAGCTGGGGGTTTCGGGGGGGCGGCGCTTTGCCCCCCTGAACGAGGGTTATTGTGTAACAAGAACATATCTCGCTATCCGTAGCCTATTGTACTCGTCAAATCTCATGACTTAAATTATTGGAACGGGTTATCCTCAAGTCATTGACACAAAAATGCACCAGCACTCAGTCAAAAAAAACGAAACAAAGGAATCCTAACGGATACTCATTTAATTGAGGGCTGTCTGCCCTCAAACTCCCGAGGATATTTTCACAACGGTGATGAATTATTTATATAAGTCATGCGCAAGATTTTTCTTTGAACTCCTTTGAAAACATCAGACATTTCATTAATACCTATTCTGTCCATCTCTCGACATGCATGATTAAAGCCAGAAAACGATATATTTAAAAATAGTAATTGTAGAAAGTATCATTATTCATATGAGGGTCACACTTATTACAAAAAGTCACAACAATTTTTACATATTCAACTAACTTTAATAAATAGAGATTATGTGACCAAGGTCACAATTTAATTATTTACTTGACAGAATGACAATAACATCGTTACAAGAAGCTAACTCATATGACAATCCTAATCAGAAGGAACTCTATGATTCAATAGAAGAAGAACCAAGGAAGGATTCTAATGACATGCCACCGCCTGTCGATTCTTTAGAGAGCATTAAGGCTCGTTTTGAACAAGTAGTGAGCGGTCTACCAGAAGACATTCAAATTAACCTTTTAAATGAGTTCATCACGCAATCGCTAGAAGAAACCATTCCTCCCCTTGTTTTACTCTCCCCTCTCGAAACACTCAAAAAGAACTACACGCCATTCCCGCACGGCGTAACAATGTCAGCAGAAAACATCATTGCTCATCTGAAAATTGAATTAAAAGACTACGTCAAAGCGTTTGGAGCTAACGATGATTACATTTACCTACATGAATTCAGAAAAATAGAAAAAAAGGCTGACTCTTTTGAAAAAAGTCTTTCAAGAGAACATCAAAATAGCAAGTTGACCTCCAACCCCATTCCCAAACTATCGGATCTAATTCCAACAATCTCTGTTCGATCTCAAAAAGCAAAAGAAGCATTGGAACAAGCTATTAAGAAGATAGAACATACGAAAAAACTTTCTTTCACACTCTCTGTAACTATCTGATTCTTTTATATTTTTTAAATAATGTAAAAAATTACCTTTAATTTGGGAGGAATTACACCACATTTCTCGCAAACCTAAACTATATTCAATGTAGATACGTTAGCCATGAGTACTTTTTTACAAAAAGCGGAGGGGTGAAACAGGCGTGACCACCTCCAAAACATTTTCACAACCAATAGGAGCTACATACATGATTTACTCAACAAGAAGCACAGGCTTAATCGGGCTTGTCATTAATACAATCAGTCATCCACCTTCAAAAGAAGGGTGCTTTCACAGGACATTGTTTTTTACAACTGACCCAGTTCTTAACACTTTGATCAAGGATCATCCACCGGATAGGAGCATTTATGAAAAACTCATCTAAAGATTTAGACCACGAAAACTTAAAAAAAACAGGGCTGTGGATTTGCAATCTAATCGTTGCTGGCGATACCGTCATCAACTCAATGTATATCTATAATCACTTATCAACAGATGGAACTGATCTGTCCGATATTATCGCAACACTTATATTCGGCATTATCTGGTTTTCCGTTGTCAGGTATCTGACAACCATTGGCATAAAAGGGTTGCCCAATCACTCCTCAAAAAAATTAAAAACCACTTTTCCTGCGTGGTTCGGTTTCATGGCCTGCGTCACGTTAGTATCAATCTGGTTAACGCTCTCATATCTTGGGTTGTCAACGGCGCAAACCGAATATCTCAATAAAAACACTCAAAAAACAAACGAGATTGCGTCCTTAACAATCAAAGCGCAACGACAAGCGGAAGGGCTAGAAGCGCCTTTGCTGTCTGCAGACAATACAGCAGAAGATTTACTTGTGAATGAACAATCTAGCGGTGCGGTGTGTTCTGTCGGAAAAGGACGGGGTGAATGTGCCAATATCATTAGCGGTCTGCATACAGTTGCTGTATCAACACGAAATCAGATCGTACAAAGCAAAGCGTCTGCCGCCCCTCATATTCGGCGCATTGAAGAATATCAAGATCAATTACGCCGTTTAGCCAATGACAAAGACATGACGTTTAAAGAACGTGTCGAAAAAATGAAGCAAGCAATGGCGTTGTTGATCGAGGAAATTGAAACGCTAAAAAGGATTATTCCAATCCCTGCTTTACAAAATGTCATTGAAGCCTTCTCTCGTGAGTTCAAAACGGCTGGCATTGGGGATATAGGCGCCAATCGATTGAACTCAAAGTTCCGCCCGATTGCCGACCAGCTCCGCCGTGAAATTGGCAATCTCAAGGAAGCCTCAAACCGCCAAATCAAGCCCATCAGTAATTTGAGCAATTATGAGATTATCAGCAAGGGAATCAACGCCATTGTACCTCTGCTGGCAATTGCTATTGTTCTGGGCGCATCTCCAATGTTCTTTTGCCTGTATCTATTGGTGTCTGGGTGGGAGGATGACCCTGAGACCCCCCCCTATGATCCCACTGTAAACACTGTTTATCCTGCGTTAGAGGACAACTTAATCGATATCAATGCTGGGAGGAGTCTCTCATGAACAATCAGCATCAGAACGAAATACACACCCAAAAACACCAACCAGAAACACAGTTGCAACCGCAACAAGAACAGCACCCTGCCCCGCGAGGCGGCGGTATTTTAAGGTCTATGTTTAATATTCCCTTACTGGGCTTGGGCGTTATTTTCTTGCTCATTTATGAGTTGACTGTGCCAGATGACGCCAGTCTCATGTTGAAAGTGGCACGGCGAATAGGCACCTATGAAGCTAAAATCCTCAACACCACCTTAAGGCAAGAGGCCGATTATCAATATGCGATTAAAACCGCCATGGATGAAGTGGAGCGCTTAACGCAGGCCTACAGTATTTTATATAGCATGAATGCTGAAATCGCTAAAACAGCCTATCAGATGGAAGCGCAATTGTTTCAACAACAATTAATCAGTTTGGACAGCGCTCAAACCATCGATAAAGTGGGGACGAATCTTGCGGGTATAGCGTGTTTAATGAGTAAATTTGGTGGGGGATACGGAACATCCTCTGCGTGTCGGACACAAGAAGCCATGCAGGATAATCTTTTAGCGCGTCAAAAAGAACTCCTCACCAAGCACCGCTCACAGATTCCAAAAAATATCATTGAAGGATTGCCACAACCGCAACAATTACTCAGTCCTGAATTTAGAAAGCTGGCTGAAAAATATCCGTCATGAACGAGAATATGCGCTCTCGGCAACCGATGCAATTACATCGGCGACAATCATCGCTAAATGGGTTGACGGGACTTTTTCGGTCTGCGCTAACTTTGAATCAAATCATTGAGGTCTACAGGCAACACAGAGGCAGGAAACGGGCAGAAGCCCAAGCCGAACAAAACGCCTTTTTGATTGAGCAGGGCATTGTCTCGGGGAAGTTGCAAGATGCCACGCTTGGCACTATCGAGGACGCTCGCGCTCTCGGCATGACCCAGCCCTATTCTGGGGTATTTTTGGGGTTTTTGGAGGGGGTCGCGCTGTTTTGTCCGTGGGATTTTCACATTCTGGCGTGTGGGTTGGCAGGATCGGGTAAATCGACCACCTTGTCCATGCCAAACTGTATTAGCCTCGCCATGGGGGAGACACCCGAAAGCATTGTTGTGTTCGATTTAAAGGACGCTGAGCTATCTTGGGCAACGGCGGAGGGTCGAAGCACCTTAGATGGTCAAGAGGCAATCTACATCAATCCTTGGGGCTTACATGGACGCAAAAATACCCGCATTAACTTTTTAAGTGATTTGATCGACAAGGCACAGCAAGGACACAAGATTGTTGATGATTGTATTTCCAAGGTCTTTATGATTTTTGGTGATCCTGAAAAAGACGGGGTTAATGCATGGATTAAGAAAGAAGCCATGCGATTTGCAACGGTTTTAATGGTGTATTGGGCAAGTTCTCACCCTGAACGCTGTCATCCTCCCGAATTTTGGGAGTTTGCCATGATGCCTCATGAGGCTATTTGCCAAGAATTGGACGCTATGAGCACCAGTGAAGATGGTGAGGGCTATGTGTCCTTTCAAGCCAATAAACTGCTCGATCAATATGGCGAAAAATCAGACCAATTTGAATGGGTGATTGAAGCCCTGCAAAACGGGTTTGCTTTGTTTGGAAAAGGCTCGGTGTTACGAGACTCCACGCTTGAAACAGAGTTTGATTTACGCTTGCTGAAACAACGTCCCCAAGCGGTTTATATCATTATTCCTGATAGGTATGTCGATAGCCATGGCAAATATATTGCAATGCTTTTGGATTACGTGATCTCCACCATTGCCAAGGCAAAAGGCACGGTGAGAACAACCATTATCGCCGATGAATTTTCAAACTTTCCAAAAGCACAAACAATGCTCAAAGCCTTACGTCTTTATCGTGACAAGCTCATTAGAATATGGACGTTTAGCCAAGATCGAAACGGATTTTCAGAATATAAAGACGAGGGCGGCTATATGCCGTTTGAGGAGAATTCTATCGGGCTTTACTGGGGAGTGACGGGGCAACATGCCAAGGATTTACAAGACAAGGCGGGGTATCGCTCTGAAATTATCACAGGGCATTCCACCAGTGCTGGGATTGGTGCCAACACGGGCGGGATTTCTGGTACAGAACAGATTACACCGATTTTGCCTGTTTCAGAGATTAGCCAGCTTGTGCAAGGCAAAGCCATTTTAGACGCACGGGAAAAACTATTTGTGATTGATCGCTTGCCATGGTGGGAGATTGATTTTGTGAAACCGTATATCAGGAATAAGCAACTAGACCCCCCGCCCTTTTTTGAAGAGCAATAAAAACCCCGCCTTGATGACTCAAAGCAGGGTTAGTGATCGTATCACCGTTGGCGGTCATCGGCTTCCCAGCCTGTACCGCATAATCACTATAACGGAAAATTTTGAATAGGGTAGAGTTTTAATCCATCTTAAAAAAAACTAAATGCAATAGCATCGTTCAATTTTTTTTGATTGAAATCACTGTTGGTTAAATATCCCCTGCGGAGCATTCAAGAAGAATGAGCGATAGCGAATTCTTTAAAAGGCGATGCGTAGCATCGGGCGAAGTGAGCAAAGCGAACGGAGGGTAGGTTTTAAAATAAAGTCACGCAGTGCTCATTATTGGGGTGTCTATCATTCAAAACGCCCCTGAAAGTACGATAGCTTTCTACCTTCAATTTCGTAGTTTATCGCTCGGAAGCCGTAGTTTATTTTCACTCTATACAAGCTTTGATAAATGAAAAGTGATCCACAGGGGTAAAAAACAAGGTTAAGTATTTAAAGGTTAAATAAAGAAAAGAATAGGGGTTTTTGACAAGTAAAAAGATTGTTGTTTTTCAATTACTTAGGATATAAATAACTTTTTAAGTGTGACGTATCCTACCTACCTTGCCCTCAAGTGTGACGTATCCTACCTACATGTGTGACGTATCCTACCTACTTTTTCAGCCAAGTGTGACGTATCCTACCTACTTTTTCAGCCAAGTGTGACGTATCCTACCTACCCTGCTGACATGAAAACACCTTTTTCCTTGTCATAATCTACTGTTTTTTTTAAGTGTGACGTATCCTACCTACTAAGTGTGACGTATCCTACCTACTTTTTTGCTCTAAGTGTGGGGTATCCTACCTACCTTGACTTTGACTTATCCACAATTTGAAGTCCACTCTTAGCGGCTTTTTCTGCTGCCAGTTGCTCCCGTTTGTTCGCCGCTTTTTGCTCGCTGCTAAATTCGTGCGTAGGCATTACCGTATATTTAACATCTGCAATTTTGCGCCCTTCCCGTCTTTCTTCAACGTCATAGCTGAAAAGTGCCCCTTTTTCTTTCAACTCATCAAGGGCGGCCAGAACTTTTGCCCTGTTATCAATTTCCCTTTTTGCTCTTAAAAGCCCACTTTCTGCCTTAATGGTAGAGAACATAAAATTATGACTGGTTAATAAGCTGGCATAGGTAAAACGGTTAATTAACCGTCTCAGCAACCATCGGCTTAACTGCTCTTTACAATCCATCAGCCTTTTATAATTGTATTGTCTGAATTGCAGCGTATTAACCGCATGGGATATAAAAACCGATAGCCTGGCAACATGTAAGGCTTTGGGGTCGTCAAGAAATTGTCTCCTGTCTACACTGCAATAATCTTGTAAAATTGCCCCTGTATAGATTTCTTTCTTATCCTCATACACGGTTAAAATACACTTGCTCATAATTTCCAATGATTGTTTGATTTCTGGATGATTTCTACTGCATCCCCTTTGTTCAAGCTCTCGCTTTATCATTGAATAGCTGAACTTTACCCAGCTTTCGACGTTTTTCGGGTCGTGTATCCCTAAACTTTGCTCAGTGAATATCTTTTTTAGAACCTCCTCTATCAGCTCCTCTGTTCTAGTCGGAAAAAAAGCCTTATACTCTCCGTCTGACTGCTCTATTAAAGCAGGCTGTACCACAACTTTATAGGGTAACGGCTCACCGTTCTTCCCTCTTAAAACATAGTCTTGCGTAAAAGGTCTGGCCAATCCTTCGTTAGTCCTAAGTCTTTTCTGTTCCTGCGGTGATAAGAAATATTTTGGGATGCGTTCCCAAAGATCAACCGTATTTGAAAACTCACTTTCATCATTCGCTAAGAACTCAGAAAATAAATCCATTTGAAAGCTTTTTTTTGAAATGCTCGGGGGCTTTTTTAGCTTCTTCTTAACTGTTTTATTCTTAGACTTCTCCATGAATTGCTTTCCTTTTGCTTTAAACGAGAGGTTAATGCTCTAACTTCATTCCATATTTGTTTAATAGCAATTCTATCGCCTCCTCTGCAAGTTCTGGGGCTTTCTTTCCCTTGGCTTGTTTTTGCTCAAAGACAAGCCTATCAAAAGCCATTGCATATATTTCCTGTATATAAAACCCCTTGGTTGCTCTGGGTGGGGCTTTCATTTCTCTTCGTACAAGTTGCGGGGCTTCGGCATTTGGTCTTTTGCCTCTTTGCACCTGCATTTCTGCCCGTTCTTCTTCTTCATCCATCCAGCTTACATCATCACGCGACATTTTTACTTACCCCTTCTTGTTCCAACGAATCAGCTAACACTGCCCCTAAAATCTTTAAAAAATCGCCTCTACGCTCTTTAACTTTATATGCCTTGTTCATTTCTTCATCAAAAATAGTGAGTAACTGAGCATCTGCCCTGCTGAAAACACCGCTTGCAGGAATTTCTAAAGCCCCCTTTTCTACCAGTCTCTTAGCTGTTTCTCGCTCTTCTTTTCTATGATGCTGTGTATCAGTTACAACGGTTATAATTTGTTTTCCTGCGCTCTCCGCAAGCTTACGCGCATCAACATAGGTCTTATATTGTGACCTTGCGGGCTTTACAGGCATTAAAAAAAGCCGTCCTTGAGGCAATTCCCAATCACTGGCTTGATGATCTATCAAGACTAGGTTTACGTCTGGCTTTCCTTTTGGGATGTTTGAAATAACCTCAAAAGGCATTCTCCCCCCTTCATACATCATGCTAGAAGTGCCTTGCGGGTCTTGGCAAATAACAAGGGGTTTTAACCCCATTTCAACGGCGGCGGCGGCAAGATTGACAGCAATCATGGATTTGCCCTGCCCTCCTTTCGGATTCCATATATTTACAAGTTTGAATGTCATTTTTTCTTTCCTATAGAATTATATAGATTTACAACTATGAAGTATAAATTTATAAATGTCTATAGTTTCATATTTATTGATATATATAAATATAAACTTCATAGATTTATGGATTTATAGCTATAAAGTTTGTGACAGATTCCCCGCAGACTTCATGTTTCAGATCACATAGGAAGAATTTGAAAACTTGAAGTAGCAAATTGCGACCTCAAGTTGTGGAGGTAAAAATATTGGTATTACAAAACGTGATACCATCACGCCAAATGCTTAGTAGACAATCTTTACCCAGCCAGTCTTTCTGAAATTTTTGAAAACAGAATTGACTTATAGCAGTCTTCTGACATAGTTTTAGGCTATGACTAAAGACAACAAAACAACCCTCATTCCAATTGAACGAATTGCAGAGAAAATCTACCTCATACGAGATGAAAAGGTCATGCTGGATTTTGATCTGGCAGAGCTTTACGGGGTGGAAACACGGATTTTAGTACAAGCTGTAAAACGTAATATGGAACGCTTTCCTTCACGTTTTATGTTTCAGCTTTCAGAAGAAGAACTGGACTATTGGAGATCACATATTGTGATCTCCAATCCATCAGCAAAAATGGGTCTGCGTAGACCACCTTATGCTTTTACAGAACAAGGTGTTTCAATGCTGTCGGCGGTTCTACGCAGTAAAGAGGCTATTCAAGTCAGCATCGCTATTATAGATACTTTCGTTCGTCTCCGCCAAATGCTTGCTACACATAAAGACGTGGCTCGGAAAATTGAGGAGCACGATAAGCATATCGCCAATCTCTACGCCCATGTTGAAAGACTTTTAAAACCCACAGAAAAGAAAAGTAAGCCAATCGGTTTTATCCTGCCAAAAGATTAGGGCAGGGGGCTACGTCCACATCCTACTTGCAAGTTCTCGCTCTTAAAAGAGGCGGGATTTATCCCGCCCCTTGAAATCAGTCAATGAAGGCAAGGATTTTTCCTGCTTCAGGATGTTCTTCAGCATATTCGCGCAAGTGAGAATACAGGGTTGAAAACTTCTCTGAATTAAGCGTCCAAGCAAAGTCATTGAGCACAAAGAGATTAACGCCAATACTTGTAGCATCTGCGCTCATTTTATCCTCAAAGTAATTGCTCAAGCATTCAACGTAGAGGTATTCAGCCTGGCTTAGTGCCATGTAAAATCCGCCATTAGATAAAGTGTAATAATCCCAAAATCCACCGCTGTAATCTTTGCTGAATGTGTCCGTATGAGCATAAACGGATAATTCATACTGTAGAAAGTGCTTACCGACAAAGCGAGGTAAGAAATGAAGCCGTTCGTTTTCAGGGCAAAATGTTTTTGTAATGGTTTCCATGGGTAAGTTCTCCTTTTTCTTATTGGTTTTCTTAATGCGGACAAGAAAACCGCTTCCCAAAGGGAGAAGGTCAAGGGACAACACGGATTCTAGGAGCGGGCAATCCCTTGATGTTCGAACGGGACGCGGTAAAAACCGCAAAAGATGAGAAACCCAAGAAGGGAAGGGGACTTACAGCAGGAAAGGCGGAAAGCGGAAACGTGTGTGAAATGACGAAACGCGAAAATCATCGGTGACGGATTATTACGCTTGACTCCATACGTCAATTTTCATTACTGATTTTTCATAGAAAAATAATGAAAGATTGGTACATTGAAACGGCTTTTCAACAAAAACGCGGCATTTAGCATTCGAGAATCAAACGGGACTTATCGCACCGCCACGAATGACGATATTATCCAAGAAGCGTTAGCCATTATTGATGCCCAATTTGCAAAGGGAACAGCAATCACCTCCGCCAGTAAAGCGCAAGATTTTTTAAAACTCCAGCTTGCACATCTTGAACATGAAGTATTTGCCATCCTATGGCTTGATACAGCCCATAAAGTCATCGCCTTTGAAAAATTATTCAGGGGAACAGTGGAAGGGGCTTCGGTTTACCCTCGGGAAATTGTAAAATCCGCCCTAGAACACAACGCCAGTGCTTGTATTCTATGCCACAATCACCCTTCGGGATCAGGAAAACCCTCTCAGGCAGATCGAGCGATTACCGAAAAAATTAAACAAGCCCTTGATATGATCGACATTAAAACAATAGATCATATGATTGTTGGAAAAAACACTTATTCATTTGCTGAACATGGCTTGCTTTAAAGAAATGTAATAGGGTAGGGTAGGG
>VAPK010262683.1_pt1 | contig 11323 bp, 8 predicted proteins | sample 3395031 | NCBI WGS metagenome assembly VAPK01 (sample SAMN08290443, study PRJNA428436) | hydrothermal vent metagenome | isolation source: Deep-sea hydrothermal vent chimney 1 | place: Pacific Ocean: Juan De Fuca Ridge
AACTGCGAAAGCTAAAATCACAGCATCCCGATATTGAACTTGCCGTTATTGATTACTTACAGCTTTTAAGTGCAGTAGGAACCAAAGACCGTCATCAAGAGGTGAGTGAGATCTCCCGTGGTCTAAAGATGCTTGCGCGTGAACTTGAAATTCCTATTATGGCTCTTTCACAGCTAAACCGTGGTCTTGAAGCACGAAATGACAAACGTCCGATGCTTAGTGATATTCGTGAATCAGGTTCCATTGAGCAAGATGCCGACATTATTCTTTTTGTCTACCGCGATGATGTCTACCTCTACAAAGAGGAGAAAGAGCGTGAAAAAGAGGCGATTAAAGATGGCAAAGAGTTTATTAGCCAATATGTTGAAAAAGATGAAGAAGATGCCGAGATCATCATCGGAAAACAGCGTAATGGTCCAACAGGTCATGTAAAATTGACCTTTCAGAAAAAATATACCCGTTTTGTCGATACACCTACTTACAATAAGACTGAAATTATTTATGAAAATATTGATATGAACGATGCCAATATGGACTTAGAACCCAACGTCTCCATGCCGATTATATGACGCTAGAGCGTCCGTTACTATTTCAAAGCGGTCGTGACATTCTCATTTTTCTTGCAGCTGCCTTGCTGCTCTTTTCTCTTTCACTGCTTCAAAAGTATGAGAATTATCGACTGCTAACACAATTTGATGATGCTATTATTCATGCTCATGTCATCAAGCAATATATTAAACATAATAAATCTAAGAGTTATTATGTCTTAAAGCTTCGTACTGAGCATAGTACTTTTTACACTTCAGCATCAAAAAATATTAGAGACCTAAAAGGCAGAGACATTGACCTGAAAATTTGGCCATCAAAACTCACCTTTTACGGCTTTGTCAAAGGAACCTATCTACGCTCGCACATTACCAAAGTCTATCCTGATTTAGATGCAAAAACTGTTGTAGCTAATGGCATAACACAGCAGCATGAAACACCCCTTATGGCAGAGCTTTTTGGTGCACTCTTTACCGCTGCATCCATGAGCAAAGAGCTTCAAAAGAGTCTCTCGGCACTTGGTATTAGCCACCTCCTTGCCATTAGCGGATTTCACTTAGGAATTATTTCAGCCCTGCTCTATTTTCTACTGAGAACACCCTATAGACTACTGCAAGAGTCTTACTTTCCCTATCGCAGTGCCTCACGTGACATCTTTGTCATTGTCTTGGTTGTACTGAGCCTCTATCTCTATTTTTTAGGTTCTATCCCCTCACTGCTTCGTGCTTTTACCATGCTGTTAATCGGTTTTGTTCTTTATGATCGCGGCATTAAAGTCATCTCCATGCAGACACTCTTTTTAACAACAGTGCTGCTCATTGCCTTGATGCCATCATTACTTTTTTCAATGGGATTTTGGCTCTCCATTTCCGGTGTATTTTATATTTTTCTCTATCTTATTCATTTCCAGCATAACAATAACATTTACAATTTTTTAGGCTTAAGTATCTGGGTATACATAATGATGCTGCCCATCTCCCTCTACTTCTTTGGCACCTTTAGCATCTATCATCCGCTCTCTATTATTGCAAGCATCCTGTTTTGGCTCTTTTATGTTATCTCTGCTGTTTTACATGTAATTTTAGAAGGAGGAATAGTTGATAGTTTTTTAAATGCCTACTTGAATTTGAGCAGAGCATCGCAGAGCGTCACACTTCCGCTTTATGCGCTAATAATGCAACTGACACTGTCACTCATAGCTATTAAAAATAAAAAAAGTGCGTGGACTCTTTTAGCGTTTTGCCTGTTTATATTTATGGGCGCGATCCAACATGTAGCATAGTTTCAAGCCGTAAATGAAAATAATCCATGAGAGATATATCCATAAAAAGAAGAAAATTAAAATAGAGAATGAACCGTAAATGGTGGCATAAGCATTATTATAAAAGACATAGTAGACGAATCCGCCTTTTGCAATGCTCAGTACTAAAGAGGTGACAAAGGAGCTTATTGCTGCTGATTTAGTATTTACCTGAGTATTTGCCGATATCTTATAAAGCAAGAAAAAGAGTGCCCATATGATGAGATACGGCAAAATTGCCATTAGATTGATCCATGCTGAGACTTCATACTCACCCATCAGTGTTGAAAGTTTCGTTGAGAGATAAAATGATAAAATCAGTGCTATTGGTGTTAGCGTCAACATGGTCCAATACGTTGTAATACTCTGCCAAAATGTTCTATTCTTCGTATGAAAAATCTTATTAACAATATATTCATAGTTTTGAAAAAAGAGCAGTGATGCGACAATAATCATACTAAAACCAATCACTCCGAGTTTAACTGAATTCTTTAAAAAGGTATCAATATGTCCGGTGACCGCTTCAGAATTTACCGGCATTAAATTACTAAAAATAAACCCTTTAATGGTCTCATAATGGTCTGAAAAGCTGGGCATATTCGTCATAATGGTAAGCACAATAAGCAGCAACGGAATGATGGTAAAAATCGTATAAAAACTGAGGCTTGATGCGTAAAATGTCAGCTCTTTGTCAAAGAACCTCAGCGCAAAAAAACGGACATATCGATAAAGCCTATGAGGTTGCATCTCAGAGCAATCCCATTTTAGAAGGATTTAATATATTGTTTGGATCAAAAGCATGTTTAATATCTTGAAAAAGCTGCATCTCTTCATCGGTAAATGCCATCTTCATATAGGGTGCTTTTGCCAGACCGATACCGTGTTCGCCACTGAGTGTTCCGCCTAAATCAATTGTTGCTTGAAACACCTCTTCAATCGCTTTGTATGCAATTTTTACCTGCTCAGGATCACTGCCGTCAACCATAACATTGGTATGGACATTACCATCACCCGTATGACCAAAACATGGTATGTTAATCTTATATTTATCGGCAATAGCATTGAATTTTTCTAAAAGTTCCGGCAATGCAGCGCGTGGCACAGTGACATCTTCATTAAGTTTTTTGCTTCCATAAACGGAGATGGCTTGTGAAGCATTACGACGAGCAAACCATATGTCGGCTGACTCTTTATCATCTTTTGCAATCTTAAATTCATTACAGCCATTCTCTTTAAAGACCTCTTCAATCTTAGAGAGTTGAAAATTTAAATCTTCTTGTAAATTACCATCTACATCAATGACCAAAATAGCACCTGCATCTACGGGCAACCCTTTATTAAACGTCTGTTCAACTGCACGGATGGTTAAATTGTCTAAAAACTCCATTGAAACAGGCGTAACTCCACTTGCCATCGTTTTATAGACGGCTTCCATCGCACTGTTGACGGAGTCAAAAATACCCATAGCCGTTTTAGTCATTTTAGGCTTTGGAATAAGACGCAGTGTGACTTCAGTCGTCACGGCAAGCGTGCCCTCCGAAGCAATTAAAATACCGGTTATGTTATAACCGGCAACATCTTTTATGGTACGTTTTCCCGCTTTAATAATATCGCCGTTTGGACGTACCGCACGAATCGCCATGACATAATCTTTGGTAATACCGTATTTTGCAGCGCGCATTCCACCCGCATTTTCACTGACATTTCCGCCAATTGTTGAGTACTCCTGACTTGCCGGATCGGGTGGATAAAACAGTCCTACCTCTTCAACCGCACGCTGCAGATCCATGTTAATAACACCGGGCTGTACAATGGCAACCATATTTTGCATATCAATCTCTAAAATCTTATTCATATGTTTTTCAAATGCGAGTACAATACCGCCGCTGCTTGGCAGTGCCCCACCGGTAAAACCACTTCCTGCACCGCGTGGAACAATGGGAACACGATGGATATTACAATATTTTAAAATATCACTGACGTCTTGTTCATGACGCGGACACAGTACTGCATCAGGCTCAAAACGTTCACGCGTTGCATCATAAGAGTAGGCTAAAAGATGTGCCTTGTCACTGTAGACATTTTCTTTGCCAAGCAAGGAGATAAAATAGTTATTATGAGTCTCTTTCATCTATTGAGCTTCCTTTAATGTTGAAATATTGAATTCATTAAAAAGACGGTTGGTTTTATTATGCTTTGCAATCAGATTCATATAGTACGGATCATATTTTTTTAAAACACCGCTTCCTTCTCCCCACCATGCTTCGCGAATACTATCAATGCGTGAATAAAACGGCAGTTTAACCGTTTTATCATCATTGACAAGAGTTGCAATTTGCAAAACATTTAAACTCTTACAATCAAGTGTAAAAAGTGTATCTTTAGCATAAATATAGAGCAAACCGATGGTTGAAACATTACAAAAATCCTGTATATCTTTGGCTTGGGGTGTTGGATGACCGCGGTAAGACAATGTGGTAGCAAACGTATCGGCATGAACCCACTCAATAGAGCGTGCGCGTGAGGTAATGTCATTATAAATCTCACGATTGGGAGCAATAAGCAGTGCCCGGTTATAAGCAAATGCAAGTTGCACTTCATCACCATCTTTGGGCTTCCACTTTCCATTAGGAAGAGCATTTTGTTTTAGACCGTCATAAGGTAAAAACTGAATCTTTGCTTTAGACGTTGTTGCATTAAAATCAACCACCATCGCATTAGCGATGATGGCACTATGGTCATCATTGAACTTTCGTACTAAAAATCCACTGACTCCTTCTTGAATCGTATTGATATTAATAAAGCCGTAATTCGCTTTCACATTAAAAACAGGTGCTTTAATCATGGACCCAAAAAGAGAAATAGTTACCAATAACAATAAAAAAATTAGACGCAAACTTCACCTCAGCAAAAAAATAATAATTATTATACCCTGATAAACTTTTGTATAAGTGAATTTTTGCTACCCTTTCAAAAATTAAACTAAAAGATGCTCATGGGTCGTTTCTTACTGCTAATTATCTTTCCATTGCTACTTAATGCTGCCTATGTCAAATACTTTAAGTGGCCTAAAGATGAAAGTTTTTTAGTCTTTTTAGAGAATCAGCTACTGCCCCAATCCATCTACTATGAGATGGATAGCGAAGATCAAAAACTCGCAGAAGAGATTCGTGCGGGTTTTTCATGCCAGATGCTGCTTGATGATAACGATACTATCGAGCAGATTCTTGTACCCATTAGTGAAGAACTTCAATTACATGTAAAACGTGACGAGAACGGAAACTACCGTGTTGAGCCGACTCCAATTGTTTACACTGTCAAAAATGAAGCCTTTGCTCTTGAAATTGAGAATAATCCTTCTGTCGATATTAAAAACGCTACGGGTTCTTATCGGGTAGCAAGCACTTTTAGTAATGCTTTTAAAAAATCACTTGACTTTACTGCACTGCAAAAAGGGGATCAGCTGGTCATGGTTTATGATCAGAAATACCGTTTTGGAAAGCCTTTTTCAATGCCGACACTCCAAGTAGCCATGATAGAAATCCGTAATAAATTCTACTACATGTATTTAGGGCCTGATGAGAACTACTACAATGAAAAAGGTTCACAGGTTGACAGCTTTTTATTGGGTCAACCCGTTCCCGGTGCTCGTATTAGTTCTAAATTTACCAAACGTCGTTTTCATCCCATTTTAAAACGTTGGCGTGCCCATTTAGGAATTGATTATGCTGCGCGCAGCGGTACTCCTATTCGCTCTGCCGGTAATGGAAAGATTATCTCTGCGGGATACTCACGCGGTTATGGCAATGTTACTAAAATTCGTCATAGTGGTGGATATGTAACACTTTATGCTCATCAAAAATCATTTCGACGGGGATTTAAACGCGGCAAAAAAGTTAAAAAAGGTCAGGTTATCGGTTATGTCGGATCTACGGGTATGTCAACGGGACCACACCTGCACTTTGGTCTGTACAAACATGGTCGTGCTATTAACCCTGCCGGTGTCATTAAAGTAACTACCAAGAAACTACGTGGGAAAAAACGTAAAGAGTTTTTACGTATCAAAGAGGAGATGAATGCTCTCGTTGGAATGCATCTTGAAAATGGCACCAAACCAGAGCCTTTTAATGACTTCGACAACTATTACTACATAGACGACCCTCGAAGCCATCAGCCCATAACCCTTTCTAAGGCAAAAGATACCAATGAAACACTATAATGAACTCAAACATGCCTTTGATCTCTTTTTAGCAGACTCGTCACAATCCTCACTTCACGAATCTGAAATTGCTTACCTTCTTAAAAAAATTCGTAAGCAAGATGAAGAGGAGTTTTACTGCTATCTCAAAAAGATTCCTAATGAAATCTTGGGTGATGTACTTTTAGAGCTTCCCGAAAAAATCAAAGATGAAGCAATTGCATTTCTTCCTTCTGATGAACTTGCCGATGCAGTTGAAAATCTAGACTCTGATGATGCTACCGATCTTATTAATGATATTGATGATGTTGATGAAGACAAAAGTGAAGAGGTCTATGCCCAGCTTGATGCAGAAGATCAAGAAGATATTGACAAACTACGAGGTTATGCCGAAGATCAAGCCGGCGCATGGATGCAGACTGAGCTTTTTGAAGCAACTCTTGATGAGACGATTCAGGTCTCGATTAATAGGCTAAAATCGCTAAAAGAGAGTGATGAGCTAACTAATATTCATCAAGTTTTCATTATTAATGAGCACCGACGTCTCGTTGCTGCCATCTCTCTTGAAGACCTGATTTTATTTGATTTTTCCAGAACCTACAGAGATGTCATTGCTAACAGAGAGTTTCGTTACGTTGAAGCTACCGAAGATATTGAAGATGTAGCCAGTATCTTTGAGCAGTTTGACCTCTCCGTTTTACCCGTTCTTGACTACCAAGGCAAACTCGTTGGTCGTATTACTTCTGATGATATCTACGATGTCATTGAAGAACGTGCTACCGATCAAATCTATAACCTCGCAGGGGTTAATGATGATGTTGAGCAGGAAGAAAGCCTTTTTGGTGTCTTTAAAAATCGGGCAACATGGTTGAGCATTAACCTTGCTACTGCCATTTTAGCCTCCATTGTCATTGCTATGTTTGATGAAACATTAGCAGCTTTTATTCCTTTAGCTATTTTAATGCCCATTGTTGCATCTATGGGTGGCAATGCCGGCACGCAGACACTAACCGTTTTAGTACGTCAGATGGCACTGGGTGATATTGACCTGGAACACTCCAAAGAGGTACTAAAAAAAGAGGTGCTTATTGCCCTGTTAAACGGATTACTTTTCGCCATTATTATGGGCATAATTGCTTACCTATGGTTTGATATGGCTAAGCTAGGTATTGTGATTGCGCTTGCAATGATTTTTAATCTCTTTATTGCCGGTTTTTTTGGAGCTGCCATCCCGCTCATATTAAAACGTCTTAACATTGATCCGGCTATCGGTTCAACGGTCATCTTAACTACTGCTACTGATATATTTGGATTTTTAAGTTTTCTAGGACTTGCTTCGATTATACTCATGTAAAAAGGGAGATGCCTTTTTACATGTAAATTTAAAAGCGATAGGTTGCATTAGCATACATATAGCGACCTGGCTCGTTAATTAACATCACCTCTTTAGTCGTCCCATCAGTAATTAAAATAAGATCGCTGTAGGTATTCGTTACTGCATAAGTACGATCAAAAATATTGTCAACACCGACTGCTAAAGAAAACCCATGACCAAAACTATGGTCAACTTTCATATTGACTACCATATAAGAATCTAATGCCTGTTCACCATTTTCTGCATCAAAATCATCCCATGATGAGGCACCAAAGGTCTCTAGTTTTACACTAGAATCATCTGCGTACTCATAAGTAACACTAAGATTGGCTTTTAATGGCGGAATCTCAGCTAAATTTGTACCCGTTTGACCCGTTAGCGGATTATCTTTTTTACCGCGTTGATACGCAACACCAAAGTCTACATAAAGTTCATCTGTTGCATACACCGACCCGGAGATATCAAATCCGTAAATCGTCGCATCCACATTCTCGTATTTGTTCATCGTCTTACTTGAATTATAGTAGATATAATCATCTAATAGTGAGTAAAAAACTTTAGTACGGAAAGTAAAGTACTCATAACTATTTTCCATTCCTAAATCAATCTCGCGGTTAATTGTCTGATCGAGTGTTGGCGTACCAACGAGTCCACCCATCGATGATTTAAAATAGAGCTCTTTGGGATCAGGTACACGTGATGATTGACCAATACCACCAAAAAAGTTTAAACTTGAACTTACATTATACGTAGCAAATATATTAGCACTGAGTGCGCGGTAGTCATTATCTTGTTCATCTCCGGTTGTGCTGAGAGAAGTGTCATCGTAACGCATACCTGCGGTAAGTGTTACCGCTTCATACCGTTTTTCAAGCTCTGCAAAAACGGCAATATTATCGGTATCGACATCTTGAATATTTGGTTTACCGTGAGGACCCATTTTGGTTTCACTTTGATACTCACCATCCCAGTTTCGTTGGCTTGCGTCGATTCCGGCTTTAAGTTCAATACTATTAGTGATGTCAAAACTGTTTTTAACTCTTACACCTCCAATAGTACTCTCTAAATAACTCGTCATGGCACCCGTCACTGATGTTGGAGCAACGGCTACCTTTCTGTACTTTGTTGACATTGGATGTTCCACATAAGAGTAGTAACCTAGCAGACTTAACTCTTTTGAATAATCCCCTAAGTTTGCTATTGTATATTCAGCATTAAAAATATCAGAATCATCATAAATAGCATCCATCTTACTGCTTGGATAAAGCACATCATCACTGCGGTTAGCGGTATAACTCAACTTTAACTCTTGATCATCGGTAATGTCAACATACATTTTTGCCATTAGTGACTTTTTATCATACGCTTCCATATCACGATATTTATCTTGAAACGCAGTCCCGGCTAATGATGGATGTGTTTTAATATAGTTATCTATCTGTTGGGCAAAATTGTTTCCATCGCCATCTTCATATTGATCGCCGTCTTCCATAGACGCACTCAATAGTAGACGTACGCGTTCTGTGCCGCCACTAATCGTTGCTGCTACTTTTTTGTAGTTCCAACTTCCCATATTAAAGCTTACTTCACCACTCACTTCTTGCGTTGGTTTTCTAGTCGTAATATAAGCACCACCACTGAGTGTTCCAAAGTTCTCAACATCATACGGACCCTCAATAATTTTAATAGAACTAACATTGTTAGTCATCACATGAGATGTTGGAGGATCCATTCTATTGGGACACGCTCCGCATATTTTACCACCGTCAATGATGACATTGATATTATCTTTTTTCTGACCGCGTAAAATAATATCATTAGCGATACCGCTACGACGTACTAATGAAATATTTGGAACTTGTTTTGCCAAGGCATCTGCTAAATCTGCAGATTTTATCTCTTCACCACTAACATCTTCTAATACCGTTGCTTCAACATCAATTGTATCCATTGTAATATCCGAAGCGTGCAACATCGCTGCACAGACCATCGAAAGATAGAGTACTTTTTTCATATACTTTCCTTATGATAATAATTACTCAGACTATAGCAATGATAGTGTTACATTTATGTTAAATGATAATTAAAAGAGAAAATAATAACGCAATGTGTATAATTACACTATGAATAAAAATGAAAAAATAAAACGCATCACATTAATAACCATTTTCGCATTAGTATCTGCCTACTTCCTATATAGCGGCTTTACACTTCTTTTTCATGCGCCATAGCATTTTTTTGATAACTCTTAAGCAGACAGCTATTGAGTTCGTTTTGTGACAATCCAATATGCGCAATAATGGCTGTTGTACTATGACTGTCATTTTGCTCTATTGCACTTAATAGTTGTAGTAACTCTCCGAGTTCTCCACTCCTGTCAACTAATGCATCAGCTATGCTTTTATCTAAATCTACTTCTTTGATGATCTCTTCAAAAGCACTTTGAAAGATTACTTCAGACATCGATAGCAGACCGATCATATATGCCATATGTATATGATCTTCACTCATTCCAATCTTCCTTGCTAAAATACTCATCAAAATAGCACGGTGACAGGCATGATGTTGAAGCTCTTGTACAAATTTTTCCTGTGTGTCATCTTTATCGCTGGCATACACCATCAACTCTAACCAATTTTGAAGTTTTTCCCGACCAATAACAATCAATGCTTGCTCAATCGATGCAATATTTTTTTGTGCAAATCCTTTATGCATATGAATATATTTCAATAAATTAAGTGTCAAATAGGGTGATGTGTTAAATATATTTATAATACGTTCAAGTTTGGCATCAGACTCTAATAGATAGATAATCAGCATCAGCAGTGAACTCGGCGGCTCCGTCTTATCTTTTCCAAACAGTTCCGGTTTTGAGAAGAAATAGCCCTGAAACATATTAACTCCCATCTGCTTTGAGTGTTCAAACTCTTTATCACTCTCAATTTTCTCTGCAATAAGGGTAATATTGGCATCATTTAAAATACTAAGACGCTCTTTAAACTCTACGATATCACAACTGTAAAGCTTTACATACGTCATACGATGCATCAACTCTTTAAAAATATGTATATTGATTTTATCATGATCATAATGGTTCAGAGCAAATATATAACCTTGAGTTTTCAAAAAATCAATCCGTTGCAACAGTTCATCATCAATAGTAGTTGTCTCTAAAATCTCTAAAATAAAATGTGACGGTGCAATGGAGTTGATAATCTTACTCATTAATATTGTTTTATCAACCTTAATATATGCATATTTACCATCAACTAAAGCATTCAGACCAATATAGTTAAGAGTATTTACCAAAAGCCGCGCAGTGGCATACATATCATCCTCGACAGTGGTACTGTTGCTATCAGTACGTCTATAAAAAAGTTCGTAAGCAAACACATCACCGTTAGCATTGAGTATCGGCTGTTTTGCAATATAAATAGAAGATTCCATCGACTCACCTCCAAAAAATATACTAAAGAGTAGCTCTAAATTATTGTACCTAATTTTTCACAAAATTGCATTGTTATACAGTGCAAAGAACCATGTTGACGTATCAAAATAGAACAATCCACTCCTACTATTTCTCTTTTTAAAAACAGCTCTTTAAAGATTGATAATACCACATTATCATTAACATCATTATATGTTGGAACTAAAACAGCACCGTTAAGGATTAAAAAATTGGCATAGGTACTGGGCAATCGCTCACCATTATAAAACTTCGGTTGGGTCATCGGCAGTGCAATAAGCTTATAAGGTTCACCATTTTTACATGTAAAACTACGTAACTCTTTTTCCATCTGTTTGAGTGATTCATAATGTTCATCACGCTTATCATCACACGCAACATACACAATAGTATTCTCATCAACAAAACGTGCTAAGGTATCAATATGTGAATCGGTAT
>VAPK010807790.1_pt1 | contig 11322 bp, 13 predicted proteins | sample 3395031 | NCBI WGS metagenome assembly VAPK01 (sample SAMN08290443, study PRJNA428436) | hydrothermal vent metagenome | isolation source: Deep-sea hydrothermal vent chimney 1 | place: Pacific Ocean: Juan De Fuca Ridge
CGCCTGCTTGCGCATACGCGACAGGCCGCTCAGATCGGTATAAACGTCCTGATTCAGAGAGGCTGACGGCAGAGGTAAAGGCAGAGTTTGCATGCTTTCATACTATGCAGGTTCTGTGCCTGATTTTTTTGCGACTCAAGAAGATTGCATACGATGGTGAAAAAAGATAAAACCTTTAACGCAACTTGAATGGGTTTCGCTGCGTCTTTGCGTTGAAAAAAGCCAGGCAGGGTGGGCACAATATTCGCGCCCACCGGGTCAAACTGCTTTTCGTATGGGTACAAATACCGTGTTCACCCTGCACTACATTGCGATCTTCGCGGCATAAATTTATATGACCATCAGTTCTGCCCGCAGGGCGCCCACGGCCTTCAGAGCTTCGAGAATGGCAACCAAATCACTGGGCGAGGCGCCCACTTCATTAACGGCGCGCACAATTTCATCCAGTGATACGCCTGGATTAAACACAAACATGGGATCGGCACGTTCCTCGACGGCAATATTTGACCGCGGAACGACTACCGTATTGCCGCCTGACAAGGGCGCAGGCTGGCTGATTTTCGGATTCTCGGTAATGGTCACGGTTAGACTGCCGTGCGACACGGCAGCCGGCAAGACATAGACATACTTGCCAATCACCACCGTTCCGGTACGAGAATTAATAATGACTCGCGCCACACCATCGGCCGGGGTCATGGTCAGGTTTTCCAGCATCGAGATAAAAGCAACCCGCTGCGAAGAATCCATAGGCGCACTGACCGAAACCGATCCCGAATCAATACTATAGGCGGTTCCCGGCCCTATGGACTTATTAATAGCATCGGTCAGTCGTTTGGCGGTGGTAAAATCCGGCTGATTCAGGTTCAGCACAATATCCTTACGCGTGCCAAAGGGTGTATCAATCACATGCTCGACCATGGCGCCATTGGGGATCAGCCCGGTGCTGGGAATGTTCTCGGTAATATTGGAGCCATCCGAACCCTGGGCACCAAAACCACTAACAATCACGCTGCCCTGGGCCACGGCATAAATATGGTTATCGGCACCTTTCAGGGGAGTCATCAGCAGAGTACCGCCACGCAGACTCCTGGCATCGCCCATTGACGATACGGTCACATCAATGGTCTTGCCCACCTTGGAAAACGCCGGCAGAGTCGCATGAATCATCACTGCTGCGGTGTTATCCGGCTTGATACTAAGCTTCTGCGGCAGAGTCACGCCCAGACGACTGAGTATGTTACGAATACTCTGACTGGTAATCTGCCGTCCACCGGTACCATCACCGGTACCGTTCAGCCCGACTACGATACCGTAGCCGATAAGCTGATTACTACGCACGCCGGCAATTTTTGCAACATCTTTAATACGATCGGCATGGGCAACGCCCTCCCCCAGGAACAGGATCATGATAAGCCCGATGATGACGGTAAAACTGAGATCTCTAAGCGATAACATATTTCAAACTCCCCTTTTCTCTACCCCTGTTTCCAGCCATTCACTTGTCCAAATATGGGCAGCAAGTGCCTTAGTACGGCCAGACTTTACTCTGAAAGAAACGCGCCAGCGGACCCATGCTGTTGGCTGAATTAAGCGAGCCGTCTCCTGCATATGCCACATAAACATTGGCAACCCGATTAGACGGCACCGTATTGTCCGGCAAAATATCCAGCGGTCGAACGATGCCCGAGAACTGAATCATTTCCTCTGACTGGTTCAGAGTCACCAGCTTCTTGCCTTTCACCACCAGATTGCGGTTGGGTAATACCTCGGCAACGATAACCGTAATCGTGCCGCTGAAAGTGCTGCTCATGGCGCTGGTGCCCTGGCCGGAAAACTTACGTCCGGCATCAAGATTGTTGGCTAGAATCTCGACTCCGTCCTTGTTAGTGATCTTCTGCCCGGCCAGGGTCGGACCCGGCATATCCACCGATTGATCTTTGGAGACATTGGTGTTCGAGGTGGAGCTGGCATTGGTGCTTTCCTGCAACTTGATGGTGAGGATGTCACCCACGGCATGCGCGGTCACATCCTGAAACCAGCCCACCATCATACCGTCTTGATAAATAGCCCCGTTATCCTTGCGCGGCAGGCTGGAGACCTTGGGCGCCACCGGTTCAAAACTATCTTTGCGCGGTTTAAAGGTAATACCACAACCCTGTTGCAGCCCCATGCTGGCAAGCAGAAAAAGACAAACCAGCGACTTTGGCATATTCATACGTTCACCTGTTCAGTCTTACAGATTATTATTGACATACTGCAGCATTTCATCAGCAGTGGAGATAGCCTTGGAATTCATTTCATAGGCACGTTGTGTTTCAATCATATTGACCAGTTCTTCTACAATGTTTACGTTGGAACTTTCCAGCGCCCCCTGGACGATAGAGCCTCGTCCCTGCGAATCCGGATTGCCAACCTGAGCCGCGCCGCTGGCCTTGGTTTCCTGATAGAGATTTTCGCCTACCGGTTCGAGACCGGAACGATTAACAAAATTTGCCAACTGGATAGTACCCACCTGGGCGGGGGTAGGATTACCCGGCTGGACTACCGATACCACACCGTCCCGGCCAATAGTAATGCTCTGGGCATTCTCGGGAATAATAATACTGGGTTCCAGTTTGTAGCCCGACGAGGTGACGACTTCACCGGCGGAATTCACCTGAAATTCACCGGTACGGGTATAGGCGATAGTGCCATTGGGCTGCAAAATCTGAAAAAAACCGCGCCCCTGAACCGCCACATCCAGCGAGTTATTAGTCTGCAGAATACTGCCCTGGGTATGCATTTTCTGGGTTGCCACCGTCCGTACACCGGTGCCCAGATACAAGCCTGAGGGCAGTTCAGTATCCTGACTACTCTGTCCCCCGGCCTGACGCACATTCTGATAAAGCAGGTCCTCAAACACGCCGCGTGAACGTTTAAAGCCCGTGGTGTTAACATTGGCCAGGTTATTACTGATTACTGACAGACGGTTTGTCTGCGCTTCAAGGCCCGTCTTTGATATCCACAGAGATCCACTCATCTGCTTTGCTCCAGTGCAAGTATTGCTTAAATAAAACTAGCTATCGATGTTATGACAACCGTAAAATCTGAGCGGTACGTTCATCGTTCTGCTCGGCTATTTTCATCATCTTGGTCTGTATTTCAAACTGGCGGGCGATTTCAATCATGTCCACCAGCGCTGCAGCCGCATTGACATTACTGCCTTCCAGGGTGCCGGAAATAATATGCACATCGGCATCCGCCTCGGCTTCACCGCCTCCCTTCAAACGCAACAAACCATCTTCGCCCTTGTAGAGTTCAGTCAGTTGGGGTTTTACCACCTTGATGCGGTCAACCGCCTGCATAGCAGCGGCTTCATCACCTTGAGCAACAATACTGATCGTACCGTCCACGCCAATTTCCAACTGTTCGAATGGCGGGATACTGATAGGACCGTTATCCCCCATAACCGGATAGCCGGCGCCCGTTACCAATTGTCCCAGGGTGGTCACCTGCAAGTCGCCTGCCCGGGTATAGGCTTCGTTGCCATCCATACCCTGCACGGCAATAAAGCCATCGTCGCGAACGGCAATATCCAGATCGCGGCCCGTGGTCATCATCGCACCACGGCTGAAATCGGTGCCCGGACGTTCCGCCATCGCGTACACACGGGAGGGCTGGCCCTGACCAAATAACGGCATGCTGCGCATGGCGGCAAAATCAGAACGAAAGCCGGTGGTATTGCTATTGGCGATATTATTGGAGGTCACCGCCAGGGCCTGCATATTCTGCTTGGCACCGGTCATGGCAATGTACAGCATGCGATCCATAATTGATTCCTGCCCTTATTAGCGGATATTGATAATCGTCTGGGTAATGGTATCGGCCGTGGTAATTACCTGCGCATTGGCCTGGAAATTTCGCTGCGCCTCGATCATATTCACCAGTTGGCCGGTTAAATTGACATTCGATCCTTCCAGCGCACCGGACTGTAATACCCCGAGACTGCCGGAACCCGCGGTACCCACCAGGGCCGCGCCCGAAGCTGCACTTTCCGCCCAGGCCGTATCGCCCAATTGCTGCAAGCCATTTACATTGGCGAAGTCAGCCATGCTGACCTGTCCCAGCACCTTGGACTGACCATTGGTATAACGCGCCTTGATAATGCCGGAATCATCAATATCAAAACCACTCAGGCGACCGGAGGCATAACCGTTCTGGGTCAGGGCGCTAACATTAAAGCGGCTGCCAAACTGGGTCGTCGGCGTATTGGAAAGCAGGTTGATCGTAATATTAAGTGGATCGGCACCTGAGTCCAGCTGGATATTTTCATAATCAATCACCCCGGGAGGCACCGGGGTACCGTTGATACTGGCCAGCGCACCGGCGCCGTCAAAGGTCAGCGTATCACTGGTATAAGGTGGCGCGGTGGCTCCTTTGGCATCCTTGCCGTTGATAAACATATGCGTTTCCCACTGGTTGGGGGTGTCGGTTTTGACATAGTACATGGTTGCCAGATGCGAGGCGCCCAACGAATCATAAACCGTTAATGAGGTCGAATGATTGAATGAGTTGGGTACTTCCGGGTCAAATGGCTGGGTGGTGGGACGCACTTGTGAACTGTCCAGATTTACACCGACGTCCAATTTACTGGTAGCGCGGGGATCAATATTAGAGTTATCCAGATGCAGCGGACCGACCGCGCCGGTCACGTTGCCATTGTCATCGGCATTGTTAACCACCAGTTTATTGCCGCTATTGTTGACCACGAAACCATCCCGATCCACCTGAAAAGAACCGGCACGGGTATAAACCCGCGCACCATTGTCATCAAGAATAAAAAAACCACGGCCGTTGATAGCCATGTCCAGTTTATTATCGGTAAAACCAATATTACCCTGACCAAACTGTTGTTTGACATCCGCCAGCCGGACACCGGCACCAATAGCGTTGGACGCCGCGCCATCGGTGGCGGCATAAACATCAGCAAATTCAGCCCGTGACTCCTTGAAGCCGGTCGTACTGGCGTTGGCAATATTGTTACCGATAACTTTTAAATCTTCAGATGCGGCATTAATACCGCTAAGTGCTGAGCGAAATGACATGGTCTATTCCTCGTTGCTAACCATTAAAATATCTGTTTAACCGAACTCATGGACTTGGCGCCGGCGTTAGCAAGATTCAGGGTCATACCCTGCGCATTAGCGCCAAGTGAAACGCTTTCGACCGAGTCAACCACCATCGTCTTCACTGCCTGCTGTTTCCCATCGGCAATGATTTCCGCCTTGATGGTATAGTTGCCGGCCGCTGCCCGGCCATTATTTTCAAGCTCCCCTTCTTCATTGAGACTTTGTTTCACTCCATCCCATTTAAAATTCACCAGACCCTTGGAGTGGCTGCCCATATCCAGCGTTTTCACCTCCTGCCCCTGGGCATCGAGGATATGAACTTTCAGGTTTGAGCTGCTTACCGGAAGCTCAACCGCGCCAGTAATTTCCCCCTTAGCTGAAAGCTGAGCCACATTACCGGGTATCAGTACCTTACGACCCACCATGCTGGAAGCCTGCAGGGCATAACTGGATTTCAGGGAATCCGACAGCGAGGCAAAGGATTCCTTGATATCCTTTAAGCCGCTGACTGCGCTGAACTGCGCCATCTGGGTCAGGAATTCACCGTCTGCCATCGGTTTAAAGGGATCCTGATTCTTCATCTGCGTCAGCATCAGCTTCATAAACTCTTCCTGCCCCAGCTGCGGCTTATCCTTGCCCTGCGGTTTCGTTTTACTCAGGCCGAGACTTTCAAAAGAGGTGGCACTGGATTTATTGATGTTTTCCATAATTCGTTTCCTACTGTCCCATCGACAGTGTACGCATGAGCATTTGTTTAGCGGTATTCATCACTTCCACATTGGTCTGATAGGAACGAGAAGCTGAAATCATATTCGCCATTTCCTCTACTACATTGACGTTGGGCATAAACACATAACCGTCTTCGTTAGCCAGCGGATTGCCGGGCTGATATTCTCGACGCAGAGGTTTCTGACTTTCCACTATACCCATCACCCGCACGCCCTTGACCGCACCTTCCTCAGTCGCAAAATTGTCGACTATGGCTGCAAACACCGGCTCCCGCGCACGATAGGTTTTACCGGTGCTGCTGCTGGCGCTATTGGCGTTTGCCAGGTTGCTGGATATGGTATTCAGACGAATGGTCTGTGCATGCAGGGCTGAACCGGCTGTATCGAACAAATTAAACAGTGACATAATTATTCGCCCCTCAACGCAGTCAACATTTTATTGAAACGACCATTGACGATGCGCAGGCTGGTCAGATAGCGCATGGCGTTTTCAGTAAACTCGGCCATCTCGACCTGGGGTTCGACAGTGTTGCCATCCAGCGAGGGCTGCAGCGGCTGACGATACAGCAGTTCAGCGCCAAAAACGGCACCCTCAGGTTCCATATGCATCGCATTAGTCATGGTCAAAGGCTGAACCTGGCCGGCTGTTTCAGCCTTTGCCAGGGCTGATTTAAAATCAATATCCCGCGCTTTGTAACCCGGTGTATCTGAGTTGGCCAGATTGGCACCAAGAATACGCGCACGATAAGCCTGCATATTCAATGCTTTTTCATGTGGTCCCAGAATACTGTCAAAATTCATCGGCATGCTGTTTGCTCTTCGTTCCCGTTTTAATTACGAGTTAGAAAATGCAACTGCCATGCCAATTTCAGGTTGACTTGTTTTTCAATGCCTTGGGGAGGTTTTAGATTTATTTTGCCGCTGGTAACGGCAAGCTGAAGCCGAAGCGGCAAACTGTGTCGGGGTAAAAATTGAAGTGAATACCCCCCCATAGCAAGCTGTGGGGATTACGGGCTGAAGAAAATTAAACCACAGAGGGCACAGAGGTACACAGAGGTTTTTTAATATAAATCTTTGTGTTTTCTGCGATGAACTGAAAATAAGCTACTCTAGCAAGCAGCAGAAAATTAAACCTGTAGAGATTAAATAAAGTGCATAAATCAATAAGGTTTTCTGAATATATTCCTCTGTGTACCCCCGTGTCCTCTGTGGTGAACATATTTTTATCAGGCGGGAGATTTATGCATGATAATTGCAAACAACATTCAACTCTTGAGCCGATACACCACCCCTTCGGGGTAACGCACCATTTCATAGGCTTTGCTGTAGCCAGTTGGGGATTCGGAACCACCGAGAAACAATAATCCACCGGGCTTGAGCACCTGGGCCATGCGGTTGAGGATGTCGGTCTTCAGCTCACTGGAAAAGTAGATCAATACATTGCGGCAAAAAATAATGTCAAATTTTCCCAGTAGAGTGTAACTGTTCAAAAGGTTCAGTTCGGTAAAGCGCGTGCCCATACGAATTTCTGGTTTCACCGTCCAGCCGCCATCCTTGTTGTCAATAAAGAAGCGTTGCCGACGTTCATCGGTCAGGCCTCGGCCCATGCTCAGTTCATCATATTTGGCATCCCGCGCGGTCTTGATAACCGTCGGTGAAATATCGGTGCCGACAATTTCCACCCGACCGTTCAGCGCGCCGGGATTGGCCTGCTTGAACTCATGGATGGTCATACTGATAGAATAGATTTCCTGGCCCGTGGAACTGGCGGCTGACCAGATCCGCAGGGGATTGATCTTCTGCTTGCCCAGTTCCGGCAGAAGAGAGTTTTTCAGCATCTCGAAGGGATAGCGATCACGAAACCAGCTGGTTTCATTCGTGGTCATGGCATCGACGATGCGTTCCTTGAGTTTGGCATCTCGCCCCTGACGCAGCTTCTCCAGCATATCGGAAAGGCTGGGATAAGACAGTTCCTCAGACAGGCGATTGAGGCGACTGGTGACCAGATAATGCTTGTTCTCACCCAGGACGATGCCACAGGCATCCTCCAGTATCTTCCGAAAGGTATCATAGTCTGCATCTGAAAGTTTTAGTTGGGGCACGTATACCAGGTTCCTTATCCAGAAGCACGCAGGCTGGTTATTGTTGTGGGATTCAAGACTGGGTAATACCCTTGTTTTTTAACAGTGAACGCACGGATTCAGCCAGCTCTTCCGCATTGAATTTGGGGACAAACATATCGGCGCCCACCTGGCTCACCATATTTTTGTTGAAGGTACCACTAAGCGAGGTGTGTAGCAAAATAGGTAAAGCCTTGAGCTTCTCATTCTTGCGGATTTCCGTTGTCAGGGTATAGCCATCCATTTCCGGCATTTCAACATCCGAAATAACCGCATCAAGATGATCGTAGATATTTTCATGCTCCTTACTCATACCCAGCAAGGCATCAACCCCTTCTCGCCCGTTTTTCGCCAGTATGCATTCCATGCCCAGCTGCTCCAGCGTTCGCTTGATCTGATTTCTGGCCACGCTGGAATCATCAACCACCAGCAGCCGGAGGGGACGTTCATTCGCCCCTTCAAGCTGCGATGTATCTGAGATATCGGTCGTCACGCCAACCAGTTCGGCCAGAATTTTTTCTACATCAATAAGTTCAATCAGTTCCTCATCCACTTCGGTAACAGCCGTCATATAACTTTGGGAACCCAGGCCCCGGGGAGGCGTTTTAATATCTTCCCATTTCATATTGACGATACGATCGACCGCAGTAACCAGAAAACCCTGAACCGTGCGGTTATATTCAGAGACAATGACAAAAGCATCATCAATATTTTCAATTGGCCTTTTACCTATCGCCATCCCTAAATCCAGTATGGATATTGTTCTGCCTCGCATATTGGTAATGCCGCGAACGATGGGGTTCGCGCTGGCCATGCGCGTTAGTGGTGGACACTGAATCACTTCCTGAACCTTGAATACATTGATGCCAAAGCGTTGATGCCCCCCCAATGTAAACAACAGGAGTTCAAGCCGGTTTTCACCTACCAACCGAGTTCGCTGATCCACCCCATCTAAAATACCTGCCATACCCTGCTCCACGTTTATTCATGTTTTGGCTCTGGAACTATTATCGGCTGGCTCAGGCTTTACTTAAGCCTGAGTCTAGGGGGAAAGAACCCCGGCCAGTCAGAAAAAATTGCTGTGAATGCTCCACCGGCTGAAAGCCGGATGGCTCCCTCTCCCAGGATCTGGGAGAGGGCTGCTGAAGGTTCAAGAATCTGCCTCGAACCCAGCCCCCTCATCCCAGCCTTCTCCCCCGAGGGGGAGAAGGAGCAAAACAGCCGCCTGAAGGCGGGGGATTTACGGATACCCTATCGGGGACTAAAAAAAACAGCTCAGTTCAACTGCACCGCTGTCAATCCGGAAAGCGTCCCCGGCAACGCCACGGCAAGCCGGCTATGGCATATCAATTGCATTATTCGTGACATTAACGTTATTCCAAATGACCAACACAACGGTGTAACGCTGACATTTTTTGTAGTTTCAATACCTTAGGAATTCTCATGCTTCGTTTCCAGACAGAACACGGCGTCAAAATACCGACGAGCAGACTATTTAGGCTTTTTAACAGCTTGTTATCTAAAGAAATAATTTTTAATGCCGATACTCTCTACCGAAGCCGCTGGTATACCATACCGGTAATCATTCTGTTACTGAGCTTCTCGATTGAGGTCTGCGCGCGGGATTATGAACCCATCGAGAACATACGCAACACCATGCAACATTATATAAAGAATAATCTGCTACCGGATAAAGATAGTGACTATGAGATTGGACACCTTGATCAGCGCCTTAAGCTGGACAAATGCGACCGGCCACTGGAGGTGTTTGACTCCGGCAATACCCGGCTTGTCGGTCACAGCAGTCTTGGCGTACGTTGCCGAGGCACTAAAATGTGGAAAATCCATGTCCCCATCAATATCATTCGCTACACAAGAGTCCTGATAATGAGAGAGAATCTGCCCCGAGGAAGTGTTCTGCAAGCCAGTGATGTAGAAACCCGTCGGCTTGATATTTCCCGACTTTCCAATGGCTACTTTACCGACACAAACGAGATTAGTGGCAAAGTGCTGAAACGCAACCTGCGCCGTGGCGATATTTTGACTACGGGTATGCTGGGTATTCGCAAACTGATCAAGCGCGGTGATATTGTCACTATTATGGCCTCCAGCGGCATGCTTGCTATCCGCGTAAAAGGAGAAGCTCTCATGGATGGCCGCAAAGGCGACCTTATCCGGGTTATAAATCACAGCAGTAAACGTAAAATCCAGGCCGTGGTCGTAGCCACGGGTATAGTCAAAGTGAGCATGTGAGCATGTTTTTTTATATTTACTATCAAGTTTCAGGGCAGCACGCCGCTACATCGGACAGCGATCTATATGTCACTACCGACTCCGCCAGCCGCGAAGCAGTCAAATAGATCCAGGAGCAGTTACTATGGCTAATGACATTACAAGCATCAACTCATCACGACTCCAGCAATCTGGAAGTCGTCAGTCTCAGCGACTCGATGAGACTGACAGCAAAGGGAGCAGCAGCAATACCAGCAGGGTATCGTCTGATGGCGCCGACAAGGTCAGCCTGACCAGCACGGCTGCGCGGCTAAAAGACATCGAACAGCGTCTCGCATCCCAGACGCCAGTGGATCATAACCGGGTCAAACAGGTAAAATCAGCCATCAACAACGGCGAATACAACGTTGATGCCGATCGCGTTGCCAACAAGATGATCGATTTCGAAAGTTCACTGCATTCCTGAGCTATATTTATCCTGTCAGGACGAAATTATGGCCATTGCTGAACTCAGCCTTATCCTTCAAGATATTAGCGAACACCTGGCGCAGCTTGCCGCTACTCTGGAAAGCGAACATGCGGCCCTGATTAACAATGATCTGGATAGCATCATTCAGGCCGCGAGTGACAAGAACCGCTTATTTGAATTTCTCGAAGATCTGGAAAAAGAACGCCACGCTCTGCTCCTGGCTGCGGGGCTTGATTTTGACAGTAACGGGATCATGGCTTACCTGGAACGCAGCCCGTCCCGAACAAGCAACGAAACTGCCGCCATCTGGCAGCAAATTGAAACCCTCACCCATCAGTGCCGCAAGCAAAACCAGATCAACGGCATTATGCTGGAAAAAAATCGCCGCCGCACAGAAAAGGCCCTGGCGATATTGAAGGGCCAAACCCCGCAGGCCGCCACCTATACGGCTAACGGCGAGACCTGCCACAGCCAACCACGTCACAGCCTGGCCAAAGCCTGAAAAAACACAAGATCTTTCTATCCCCCATAGCCGCAAGCCATAGCCGATGCTAGAATAGGCTCCGTCTTTTCAGACAAAATCTGGGGCCGTAGCTCAGCTGGGAGAGCGTCGCGTTCGCAATGCGAAGGTCGGGAGTTCGATCCTCCTCGGCTCCACCATTTTC